>Ga0316220_1001143_pt1 | contig 30933 bp, 26 predicted proteins | sample TBH18005metaG_FD_203632 | JGI IMG/M metagenome (GOLD analysis project Ga0316220, IMG submission 203632) | Freshwater microbial communities from Trout Bog Lake, Wisconsin, USA - TBH18005 | ecosystem: Environmental > Aquatic > Freshwater > Lake > Hypolimnion/Profundal zone | place: USA: Wisconsin...
AATTTCACAAACCATAAGGCGACAATAGAAAAAGCCTCTAGATTTCTCTAGAGGCTTTACTTATTTGGCTCCTCGACCTGGGCTCGAACCAGGGACCTACGGATTAACAGAGTATGTGAGACACGGTTTAACGCTGACGAACTCAATTTAACACATAATTAGGCTAGCAAGATTTGCGATCTATTTATCGCTCATGGTCTGCTATGAAAACCATATCAGCCACTCAAAACAGGGCTTTTTGAGGCTCCTGACCGGCAGAGAACGGCCATTAAGAGACATTAAGATCAGAGGTATTGGGTGTCAATTCAGGGAATGAGATAACCCAGGTAGCCACAGGGCATTGGGTGATATTTTTGACTGACTATCTTAACTATATGGCAGAAAAATCAACTGACTTTATGATTTACCCCTAGTCGAACGGTAATTGCCCCAAATTATTCAAATAATTAGTATAAAAATTCAATACCAATACAGTAGACTGAGGCTCTATTAAACAGTGCAAAACAGGTAAATATGCCCTTTAATCTCTACAGGCAATTGTTCTTATTATTGGCAGTCTCTTTAGCGGGAATTTTGTTGGGCTGTCAGTCAGTTAGCTTAACCCCTCCCAAGGACTCATTAACTTTCATAGATACCCAGAAATTTGATACTGAGCTTGGTAATTCTCTTGTTAATAGTAAGAACTCAGTAGACGTGGATTTTTATAATCCAGTCACCCCAAATCAAATGCCACCGCGTTTGGAAAAGTGGATAGCTGTTGCTGAAACAACAGGTGGAAAAGTTACTGTAAGTCAGCCGCCTAATGAACTTGCACCTAAAGACCCAATTCTTTTACTAGGTTTGTTTACTGGTATTTGGCAGGCAATAAAATTGATGAGTGGACAGTATTCTAGTTACACCGCTGAGGAAGGTGCAAAAAATAGAGATGTCAATATTTCATTGGCCAGAAACCCTCAAGGCGGTCTTTATGTTCAAAAAGTGATATTCATTCCAAGAGAAACATTTACATCAAGAGAGGCAAAGTGATTTCTTTTCATTCAATTACTCAGCGTTTAATAAGAAGATCCCTTGGTATTGTTTGTGCCTGCCTGCCTCTTTTTAGCATTCAAGTTTTTGCTGCAGAAAATACCAATAGGTCTGCGTTGATTATTGGTATTGGCCACTACAACGGTCCAGCGGCTGATCTTAAAGGGGTGCCAGCAGACATAGAGATGGCAAAAGAAATTGCTAAAGCAATGGATATTCCAGATAAAAATATTACTGTAATGCGAGATCAAGAGGCGACCAAGAAAAATGTCTTAGAGGTTATGAAGTCATTTAGTAATAAAGCTGCTGATGGTGGAAGAGTTTTCATTTACTTTTCTGGGCATGGAACCCGATATTACAATCCGTTTATCAATAACTGCGTTGAGGGTTTGCTTACATATGATTACGAAGTAATTAGTAATGCTGAGTTAGCCCAAGCTACAAAAAATTTAAATAACTCTGTAGATAAATCAATTCTGTTGGTGGATACATGCCATTCTGGGGGCGTGCTAGACACCACTAAAACTAGGTCAGTTCTTAACCCTAATTTAGTAGCCAAATTTGCATCCAAAGACAAAACTGGCGAAGATGTCTGTACCCCAGTGAACTATAAGACACGAAGTTTATTTGATGAAACTAAGGCATTAGGGGCATTACAGGAGAATGTGGTTTTTATATCCTCAGCAAGACCAGATGAGGTGAGTTGGGATCAGCCTGGTTTAGGGGGTGTTGCAACTCAAGCCCTTAAGCAATGCTTGCTTGGTAATGCTAGGGACTTAGATAATTCAGGTGCAGTATCTTTAGAGGAAGTCAGGCAATGTGCACAAAGTATTATGGATCAAAAAATACCCGGTCCCATTCAGGTTGCAAGTCACGTCACTATCAGAGGTAATCGCAATCTAATACCCGTTGTAAGCAATCAAAGCACCCCATTAAATGATCAGACCCCTATTTCTCCGATAGCAGTGGTCAAACCAAATACTGGGGTCGATAAAGTAACCCCCCCTCTTGAATCAAATAAACCACCAAAACCAGTTGAAAATAAACCAGTTCAAACGGTCACAGAGGTTCAAACTCAAAAACCTCCGGCACCTCAGCCTGAGGTAAATATTCAAGCCGCTTCATTGGCGACCTTTCAAGATGTTGAGGCGCAACGAAACCCACAAAGAGTAGTCAATGTAAAGCTAGCTAAAAAAGTATTGAAGATTGATAAAGACTATTTGGATCTACAGATTAAATCTAATCATGATGGGTATTTGTATTTAGTATTGCTAGGTTCTGATAAGAAAAGTTTTTACGTTCTTTACCCTAATAAGTTAGAGAGAAATAACTTCATTAAAGCGGGTCAAACCGTTAACTTACCTAGTCAGTCTTGGCAAATTAAAGCAGCTGGTCCAGCCGGCATTGATCATGTTTTAGTTTTGGTATCTGACTCCCCCCGAGACTTAAAGTCTTTAGAGGCATTGGGGGCTGACTCCAATTCTCCTTTTGTGTATGCGCTAAATAATCTCAAAGGTCGTGGCGCTATTATTGATTACCTTACCGGCAAAAGCCCTGAAGGTAAGTCTGAGAAATTTGCCGCAAAAATCTTAACCGTATCGGAAGCACCATGAAGTTAAGACTCATTCTGATTGTTTTATCTTTTGCCTTTATTGGCACAGTGAGCTCCCAAACCGTATTGCGGTCTGCTTCGTCAGATGAGTTGATTGAAAAACTCAATCCCAATCCACTCAAGACACGTGGTTTGAGAAATTTAACGCCCGAAGTACGTGAAAAGCCAGCAGTTGACTTATCCATTCAGTTTGAATTTGACTCCGCAAAAATACTGCCTGAAAGTAAACCACTCTTAGATAATTTAGCAAAAGCAATTAATAGTAATGAGTTGAGAGGCCTGTCATTTGTTGTTGAGGGGCATACTGATGGGATAGGGTTGCCAGCCTATAACCTGAGGCTCTCTGACCAACGTGCAACTGCAGTATTAAACTATTTGTCACTATCAGGCGGCGTGACTAAAAATCGCCTTAAGTCTGTAGGCAAGGGGTCTAATGATCTGCTAATGCCCGATAAGCCGGATGCAGCTGAGAACCGTCGCGTACGCATTACTTTAAATTCTTGAGCTGGTCATGAGATTAAGTCCTGCCTTACTCTCTGCATTTTTCATTTCATTAACCTCTATTCAAGCAATAGCAGACCCACTTTGGTTGATAACACCAGAAGAGATGAGTGAGTCAAATCATTCAAAACCTCTTTTTTCAATTAAAGCAGTTCCGCCATTAGATGCTCCAATAATTGAAATTGTGGCTCCTAAATTAGATGCCACTATTAATTCACCTACTCCTATTTTATTAAAATTTAGTCCTAAAGCTCCAGCAACCGTGAAACCAGAAAGCTTTAAAGCATATTACGGTAGTTTTCAAATTGATATTACCAGCCGTTTGTTGGGTGTTGCACAAGTTACCGCACAAGGCATTAACTTAAAAGAAGCATCACTTCCCAAAGGAAATCATGTAATCACTTTAAATGTTCAAGATTCAGAAGGTAGGGTAGGAAGTAGAACCATTGAATTTGAGATTAAGTAACAATACTATGGGATATGAGATCCTCTCCACCATCCGCCACTTTAAATTTATACTCTTTGGTATTGCAATTACTTCATTTAGTGTCGTAGCTCAAGCGCCCCTAGATATTCGAGTAGCTTTAGTCATAGGCAACTCAGCTTATATTAGTGCACCAACCTTAACGAATCCTAGTAACGATGCTAAGGCCATTACCAGCATCTTAAAGAAGCTCGGGTTTACTGTCATCAATGTTAATGATGGCACTAAAGAGCAGATGATAGCTGGTATAGCTCAGATGCAAGCTGCGCTAAAAGGACAGCAGGCTGTAGGGATGCTTTATTACGCAGGCCATGGTTTACAGCAGAACTGGCATAACTACATGGTACCAGTCGATTTTAAGATAAGTAAGGAGGTGGACATTCCTAAGCAAGCTATAGATGTGGATACTGTAATAGATGAGTTAAAAAAGGCTGGCACTCGCATGAACATCATTGTTCTTGATGCCTGCCGAGACAATCCCTTTGGCGGTCAATCTAATGGTAAGGGGTTAGCTCAATTAGAGGCACCACTAAACACTTATATTGCCTTTGCCACCGCACCAGGTAATGTAGCCCAAGATGGGAATGAAAAAAACGGCAATGGGTTATTCACCGAATACATCATCAAGGAACTTCAAAAACCTGCTCCTATTGAAGACATGTTTAAACGTGTCAGACTACAGGTCAGAAAAGCCAGTAATGGAACCCAAATCCCATGGGATTCCAGTAGCCTAGAGACAGATTTTGCTTTTAACGATGGTAAGAAACATACTTTTAATCCAGATGATCTGATTAAAGAGGCTCAAGAAGCTAAAGCTAAGGAAGAGGAGCTTAAAAAGCAGTTAGCTCAGGCAAAAGAGCAAGAGAGAAAAATCGCAGAGCAACGTGAACAAGAAAGACTAAAGCTCGTTCAAATTCAAAAGAATCAGGAGCTTGAAGCGAAAGTCAAGGCTGAAGAAGAGTATAAGGAACGTGAAAAGCAGCTCCAGCTTGCCCAAGATAAGGAGCAACAAAAAGCCCTTGGTATCACTCAAGCTCTTGAGAGGGCTAAGATAGAAGAGAGCAAACGCCTACAAGACATTCAGCTAGCTTTAGTTCAAGAGCAAGAAAACGCTAAGAAATTTAGTGCACTTAAAAATGAAGACAGGGAAAAATCATTTGCTAAAGAAAAGTCAGATTGGGACAAAATCAAAGATAGCAAGAACGCAGATGACTTTTATGCCTACCTCAATAAATACCCCAATGGCCTGATCTCGGAGCAAGCGATGTATAGACTCAATCAATTAGCTGAGTCTAAGATTTTAGTACAGCCTTTGAAAGATGGGATAGTACAAAACCCTAATGAGAAGCGTTTTAGGGTTGGTGATGAGTGGAGTTTTGTTACTAAAAATAACTTAACTGGACAAATTACTGAGGGTGCAAACCGTGTTGAAAGAATTGAAAATGGCCTTGTTTATATAAAACATCCATCTGGGAATTATTTAATCAGAACAGAAGATGGAGCAGAGTTGACTGGCTTCAATAATGTCGACGGCTTTGTTAAATTTGATCCTCCAGAAGTAAGGCAGCCAGGAGGCATTTTTGAGGTTGGGAATAAATGGGTATCTGAGTCAATTGTGACAATTGGAAATGGATGGTCATCACCTCGAAAAACCAATGGTAAGGTAGTTGGTATTGAGGATCTTACAATTGGCGGCAAAACCATAAAAACCTATAAAGTTGAAACTGTCAGCATTAATTCAAAAGATCAATCTGAAGTATTTATGCAAAGATGGTTTCAGCCCGGATTTGGGATTCCGCTAAAAACGGTTTATCAATTTAGGCACATGGGTCTGAGGCGATCGACGGTGACTGAAGTAACCTCTTTTAAAAAGGGAGTGGTTAGCTAAAATTATAAAATATGAAAATGCTTAAAAAATATCTTTTCTATAATCTAAAGACTGAGGTTTTTTGACATGACCTCTTTATTTAGAAGAAGAGTGCTACAAGGACTGGGCATAAGCTTTTGGGGCAGTTTAATTACTCTACCATCAGTTTTTGCAAGTGATGTAAAAAGCTCCAATACACGCATAGCGTTGATTATCGGTAATAGCGCCTATCCAAAAAACCCTCTAATAAATCCGATTAATGATGCGAAGGCTATGAGTACAGAATTGAGCCTCATGGGGTTTGAGGTAAATCGCCTGCTGGACGCTAATTTATCTCAGCTAGAAAATGAAATCTTAAAATTCACAACTAGACTAAATAAAGAGAGATGCATCGGACTTTTTTACTATGCGGGACATGGAGTTCAATTAAATTGGAGAAACTATTTAATCCCTGTTGATGCAGACATTAGAAAGCCGGAAGATATCCCCTCAAAAACATTTGAACTAAATGTGCTTTTCGGCCAACTAATTAAAGCTAGTAATTCAATGAACATCATTATATTGGACGCATGTCGTGATAACCCTTTTGGAAAAACCGTAGTTGTTGATCAAAAGGGTTTGGGGCAATTTGACGCCCCCCCAGGGTCAATCCTAAGTTATGCAACAGGACCCGGAAACGTCGCAAATGATGGGGTTGGAAGGAATGGACTATTTACTGAAAATTTGTTGAAAGAAATGATAAATCCAACAGCAAAAATTGAGGATGTATTTAAGCGTGTTAGATTAAATGTACGCCTAGCATCTAAGGGGTCTCAAATTCCATGGGAAAGCACATCTCTAGAGCAAGATTTTTATTTCAATGCTGCAGGCGTTGATCCAGCAATAATTAATGAAAAAGTTACACAGGCTCTTAAGCCAATGATGGTTGAGGTAAATCAGCTGATGGCGATACCAATTCAGGTAAATGCAGTTGTTTTGCCTCCTGCTGTAAATCACCCCATTTCTTCAAATGATAAAAAAATAAATGAAGAGGACAGGAATCAACAGTTTAATGATGAATTACAGCTTTGGGAGAAGGCTAAAGTTTCATCTTCAAAAGATTTAACGATTCAATATATTAAGTATTACCCCAATGGATCATTTTCCGAATTAGCGCAAACACGTTTAGATTTGCTCTTAAGAAAAGAGGGGGAGAAAAAAATACAGGTAGTAAGTCCAAATTCTAATCCATTTTCAAAGGGCACTTCTTCTGGAATTCTCAAATATAACTTAAGAGATAAATTTGTATTTGAAGTCAATGATATTTTGACCGGTGTTCTTTTATCTACTAGTTCAGAGCTTGTTACCTCTTTATCAGATGAAAATATCATTTTTAATGATGGTATTAAGGTGATAGATAGGATGGGCAATGAACTTGTTTCTCAAAACCCAAAATTCATAACACCTGCTCAATTTTTCCCAAATGAATACTCTGTTGGTAATAAATGGCGAACAGAATTTACAAGAATGCGTACACCAGTTTCTCTTGGCCCCGCAGCATTCTATATCGATTTTGTTATAGAAAAACGTGAAATGATGAAGACTTCATTGGGAAATTTTAATGCTTTTAAAATTGTTGGCGAAGGGCGTAATAGCTATGGGGGAAAACTTTTAATATCTTATTGGATCGATCCTGATAATTGCCCCGCACCTTTGGTCTTTGAGTTATGGGGACGTGGAAACAATGGTCGACTCAATACTTCTGAACGCACAGTTTTAAGTGAATATATCAAAGGCCGACAATCTACAGGCATATCTTGAACGTCCCTTATGGGTCGAGAAGCGCCCAATTAACTGATTTGACCCAAATGGCTCAAATCGGCCATAAAGAGACGCTTGTAAGAAATAAGCTTGCGCCCTTCTAAGGCATAGGTCGCTCGTTCGAATCGTGCTGGGCAGACCAAAACCCTCTAAATCACCCAGTTTCACCATATCTATTTGATGTCGGTTAAAGTAGTTCTTGATATTGGAGTTGACAATCAAAAAATAGGGAGATAAATAAAGCCATGAGACAGCGCCCCAGATTGAGTCGGTCTAAAAACCTCGTTAGTGTTTCTTATTTATATGTACTATCACAGCTCGTTTTTTTATTTTTTTCTTCCCTTGCTTCAGCACAATCTTATCCAAGTGCACCTATTAAAGTTGTTGTTACTTACGCCCCAGGCGGCGGGAGTGACGTTTTAGCTCGAATGATAGCCCCAGAGTTAGGTAAAAATCTAGGGCAGCCAATTATTATTGACAATAAGGCTGGCGGTGGAGGTAGCGTAGGGACTGCCGTTGCTGCAAGAATGCCCCCCGATGGCTATGGGTTGTTGTTTATGAGTTTATTGCCCCATACGGTTGCAAAAGGAATTTATGCAAAGCTTTCATATGATCCGATTGGTGACTTCACCCCGCTCGGAGGAGCAGTTTCAATTCCTTATGTAATAGTAGTTAATTCTGCATTGCCAGTTAAAACATTGGCAGAGTTAATTGCATTGGGGAAGGCTAGTCCAGGTAAGTACAATTTTGAATCTGCTGGGGTTGGGAGCTCAACACATCTCGTTGGCGAGTTTTTTAAAAATACCTTTAAAGTTGATTTCACTCATGTGCCATACAAAGGAGGTGGTCCAGGACTTATCGCTTTAATTGGCGGCGAAGAGACTCAACTTGCATTTGAAAATCTCCCTGGAATGATGCCGCAAATTAAAGCGGGCACCATTCGCCCTCTTGCTGTAACCAGTAAGCAGCGCTCTCCATCTTTACCAGATGTCCCATCAGTAGCTGAATTGGGGTACCCTGAATTTGAGGTAACTGGAATCTTTGGATTTTTGGGGCCAGTAGGAATGCCTAAAGATCTAGTTGCCCGTATTAATACTGCGATTAATAAAACGATGAGCACTCCCAGCGTAGTCCAACAAGTTACTGCTTCTGGTGGCCATGCGATCACTACAACCCCAACTGAGTTTGGGGGGATGATGACCGCTGAATCAAAGAGGTGGCTGGGAATAACCAAGGATATGGGCATTAAACCTGAATAGTACTATGTAGGCAGCTTTCTTTGGGCTTAGCTAAAGGCATCTATGCCGGTCAGTTTCCGACCAATGATCAATTGGTTGATTTGGGTCGTGCCGTCTGGAATAGTTAGCATTCTGGCGTTTCTGAAATGCCTTTCTAGAGGGAATTCTTTCGTAAGCCCAAAAGCGCCGTGAATCTGTATTGCTTTAGAGGTAATACGAAGAGCGGCTTCGGTGGTGAAAGATTTGGCAATGGCCGCCTCCAGCTCACATCTTTTGCCCTGAGACATAATCGCGAGCGCTTTATACACTAACAGCTGCGCCGCTGAAAAATCAGTAGCCATTTCCGCTAGCAATCCTTGAATTAATTGATGACCCGCTATCGGTTTTCCAAATTGAGTTCGTTCTTTGGAGTATTGAATGGACTCATCAAGCGCGGTGCGCGCGATCCCCAGTGCCAATGTTGATACGAAACATCTTGATCTATCGAATCCCTTCATTGTTTCCCTTAGCCCAGAACCAATACTTCCAAGTAAGTTTTCTTCAGGAACGACAATATTATCAAATAAGACTTGCCCCATTGACCACCTATTAAGCCCAAGTTTCCCAATTTCTCGAACTTCATAGCCGTGTTGCTCTTTATCAACCAGGAACATAGAAAATTCTTGTTCGGCAGTGAGAGCAAGCACAATCATAAAGTCAGCTACAGAGGCATTCGATACCCACATTTTTTCACCAGATATACGAAAGTATTTCCCATCTTTCTTTGCTGTAGTTCGCATCTCTCTAACGCTTGACCCAATGCCCGGCTCGCTAATTGCTGAACATCCAAAAATTTCTCCATTAATAATTCTTGGTAGATATTGGTTTCTAATATTCTCTGAGCCATTGTTGGCTATTTTTAATGCAGCACCTTCTGCAACCCAGGCAAGTCCTGCGACATCTGGGGATGCTTGAGATAGCTTTTCAAACATCAAGCCGCTGGTTAAAAAATCCACTCCTAAACCATTCAAATTTTCAGGAACCCATCCAGACCCAACACCGCACGGCATCATTAACTCTATTAACTTATGTGCCAAATTTTTAGAAAACGGCTCATCAATTTTTTGATCAATTAGAGGCACAATTTCTTTGGTAATGCATTTCTCCCAACCATCTAATGTCATTGTCTGTACGTCAGTTAAGTCGAAGTCCATTGGATTTCCTTTTTATGTACTTCAATACATTTTTGCATTATTTCTTAGAATCTAGACCAGTTTTGTTTAATTCCAGAGAGATTAGTGTGTATAGATCATAAAAAATTCCCACAAGCAATTGCGATCTGGAGGTGAGTGATGGCAATGAATATCTTCAGATCTTACAGGGATGAATATTTCTTCTAGCCCATAGGCCGCATATTTAAATCGTGATGGGGAGACCAAATCTCTCTAAATCAGTCGATTTCACTATGTTATTGCCACTCTTTGTGGATTTACTGCTACTGGCTGGTTGTTGTCATCATTGTGAATTATTCGTATAAGATGCTTGTACTCGCCGAGCTTCATTGATCTTTGAACGTGATTGCTAAAGGATTGTTATGAGAAAAGTACTTTTATTGGCATTTCTAATTGCATTTATTCAAACAGCAATGGCGGAGCAGTGGCCAAGCAAACCCATTCGAATAGTTGTGCCATATCCTCCGGGTGGAGGTAATGATGTTTTGGCGCGTTTATTTGCCCCTGAATTAGGTCAAATATTAGGACAGTCAGCGGTTGTAGAGAATCGTCCTGGTGCTGGTGGCTCAATGGGTTCTGCCAGCGTTGCCCGATCTGCTCCTGATGGTTATACCCTTCTGATTGTGAATACGGTACCCCATACTTCTGCTGCAGGAATTTACCCAAAACTTTCTTATGATCCAGTCAAGGATTTTAGTGCGGTTGCCCTGGTTGCTTCCAATCCATACGTGATTGCAGTGAATCCAAAACTACCAGTAAAAAATATTGCTGAATTAATTGCTTTGGCACGATCAAAGCCGGGAACTATTTACTACGGTTCCGCAGGGACAGGCAGTGTTACGCATTTAAATACTGAGTTATTCAAGTCTGTCGTTAAAATCGATTTAACACACGTACCCTACAAAGGCGGTGGCCCTGCTATCGCAGATTTGCTCGGAGGTCAGGTACAAATGACTACTGAGAATGTATTTTTAATGATGCCTTACTTTAATGCTGGTCAGCTGCGACCGATTGCTGTTACAAGCTTAAAGCGCTCATCGATTTTGCCGGATGTTCCGACCATTGCAGAGTCTGGTTATCCAAATTTTGAAATCATTGGGCAGTTTGGCTTTGTTGCGCCGGCAGGAACACCTGATGATGTGATTATGAAGTTAAATAGTGCATTTAATAAAATACTTAAATCACCAGAGATAATTAAAAAATTAAATGCACAAGGTAGCGATGTCAGAAGTGGAACGCCAGAGGCATTTCAGTCCATACTTCAATCAGAATCAACAAAGTGGCTTGGGGTAATCAAGGATGCGAATATTAAAGGTGAATGATTGCTCAAGATTATGTACATATTCTGAAAATAGAAAATGAATCAACAGTTAGCCATTCAAGAGCTGAGTACTGATGTATTAGTTTTAGGCGGGGGCCTCGCAGGTTATCGTGCCGCGGCAGCAGCTCACGCTGCTGGTTCTGAGGTTGTCATGGCTTTTCAGGCTCATGGAGCATCACAATATATTATTGGCTTTAATGTCCCCATTGCTCACGCTAATCCAGCTGACTCTCCACAAGCTTATTTTGACGATATGGTCAAAGGCGGCTATCGGCTAAACGATCGTCAGTTGGTTAATGTTTTAGCGAATGGAGCAGAAAGTGCATTGGCTGAACTCGTTTCTATCGGTGTCCCATTTGCAATGAATGGAGATAAGTTTGCGCAGCGACATTTATCTGGCAATACTTATGCCCGCTCTGTATACCACCCTCAGGGTATAGGGCATATCGCATTAAATACTTTGAAAGCGCACTGTAGCCAGGCGGGCGTTATTCAATATGCGGGCTGGAAGGTAGTTAGTTTATTAAAAGATCATGGTGAAATTGTTGGTGCCTTATTAGCCAACAGGCATAGCAGTGAACTCCTAGCGATTCATGCCAAATCTGTTGTCATGGCAATGGGGGGTATTGGCGCTCTTTATACAGATAGCACTTATCCTGCAGATGTTTCAGCTGATTCTTATGCCTTAGCAATAGAAGCAGGAGCAACACTGATTGATATGGAATTTGTCCAGTTTGAGCCTACAGTGGTTGTATATCCTGAGGGAGCTAAAGGCATGGAAATGCCAACGGCCATGCTTGGTGATGGAGCTCATCTTTTAAATGCTTTGGGTGAGCGCTTTATGTATCGATATAACCCTGCCCATGGTGAATTACAAATTGAAAAAGCGAAAATGGCCTTGTGCATTCAACGAGAAATTGATGAGGGCAGGGGTCTTGAGGATCAAACAGTATTGTTTGATACCACCCAAGTTCCTATTGATAAGCTAGAAACCTATGTCAATCACTGTAAGCGCTTGCGCTCATCTGGTCTAGACCCCATCAAAGAGTTGCCACGGATTAGGCCTGCAGCGCACAGCCACATGGGCGGCATTAAAGTAGATAAAGATTATTGGACTGGTGTTCCGGGATTGTTTGCAGCTGGTGAAGCCAGTAGCGGAATACATGGTGCCAGTCGGATAGCTGGTAATGGCGCTAGCGATGTCATTGTATCCGGAGGAGTTGCTGGCCGTTCTGCTGCAAAGACTAAACAACCAACTGCTAAGCGAAATTGGAGCAAGATTCATCAGGAAGCTTCTGAAAAGATTCAAGTGGTTGCGAGCCAAGCTGGGAAAACTTCGGCTGAAGATGTCAAGCAAGCACTTCGATTAGCAATGCTCTCATCTGCTGGCTTATTGCGCAATGCGAATGGCCTATTGGATGGCCAGGCCAAAATTAGAAACTTGCAATCTGAGATAGATGCAGGGCTTAGATCAAATTCATTTACTGACTCAATACGGTCACTTGAGTCGAAAAATATGGTTTTGACCAGCGAGATCATTATTCAAGCAGCTTTAACGCGTACAGAAAGTCGTGGGGCACATCAACGGACAGATTATCCCCAAATGGACGATTTACATTTTTTGAATCATATTGCCTTTGATATGAAAGAAGATGGGTGCATAAATTCTCGCAGCATTCCTATTTCATAAATCTTCTTTAGGTGAATAGGATCTAGCTGGTAAGTATTGATGTAGTTTGGACAATCAGTAAAGTAGTCATTGTTAATATTGGTAGAGGAAAATTGGATCATGACAAAAGTAGAATATGTGCAAATGGAGTCTGGCAAGCTGGAAGATGTAAAGATAGGAACCAGTTTGGTCTATACAAAAACAGTTTCTGAGTCAGACGTCTATTTATTTGCTGGTATCACGGGTGATTTCTCACCAAATCATGTGGATGCCGAATATATGCGACAGGGTAGATATGGCGAGCGTATTGCCCATGGTGTACTCATGGTTGGTTTTATGTCTGCCGCTTCGGCCAGAATGCGTATTGGCCGTACTGTATCGCTGGGCTACGATAAATTAAGGTTTGTGGCTGCCGTCAAGTTCGGAGACACAATTACTACCGAATATACAATTACGGAAATTGATTACGCAAAAAGGCGACTTTATAACCAGGTCACTTGCACTAACCAGCGGGGTGAGGTAGTCGCTGCAGCTATTCACCTTCGCTCCTTCGTTGATTAATTTCAATTTTCTATTTAAATCGATTCTGGCTTTCGGACACACATTGGAGAAAATGGAATGGCAGTACTACTAAGCGAACAAAAAGGATCCTCATTGCTCCTAACTCTGAATCGCCCTGAAGTGATGAACGCACTTTCGAGCGAACTCGCTGAACAATTGCTATTAGCAGTTCAAGAAGCTGGTCAGAGAAAGGATATTCGGACGATTGTGATCACAGGCGCTGGAGATAAAGCATTTTGTGCTGGCACCGACCTTAAACAGCGTAAAGACCTGACACCAGATCAGAAGTGGGCACAAAGTCGAACTTTGTGGAACGTCAACCAGGCAATCTGGAATTCACCGAAGGCTGTAATTGCGGCAATTAGTGGCTGGTGTTTAGGTGGAGGCCTTGAACTTGCTCTCTACAGTGATTTACGTATTGCTGCTGATGATGCACGTTTTGGTTGGCCAGAGATGACTCTTGGCGCATATCCTGGTGGGGGCGGTGCAGTAATACTTCCACGCATTGTCGGGCGTGCAAAGGCAAAGCAGATGTTATTTACCGCTAAACGAATGAGCGCGTCTGAGGCTTTGAGTATTGGCTTAGTTGAACGTGTAGTGCCACGTGCGCAATTGCTTAATGAAGTTTTAGAACTGTGTCGGGAGATGGAAAGCTCTAGCCCATTGGGACTTGCTGCAGTGAAGCAGTCCATTAATCGTGGCGCAGATTTGCCAGTGGAAGAAGCTGCTGAGGTTGATCAAGCATTGAGGCGACCATTAGAAGCCACCAAAGATTACGAAGAGGGGATAAGGGCACATTTTGAGAAGCGCAAGCCCATTTTCATAGGGCAGTAAGTAAATGCGATATTGATATTAAATTAGCATTAGCAAAATGTATTGTTATTTGTTGTGCAGATTTTCTACTTTTGATGGAGGGCTTCACATGAACTATTTCATGCGTCACTTGTTGGTAGGATTGGTTACTGCAGTGCTGTCATTTTCTTGTTTTGCACAACAAGATTATCCGAATCATATGCTTAAACTTTATGTACCTATGGCACCTGGCGGTGCCAACGATATATTTGCACGTATTGTTGGGCAGAGATTAACCGATCGGTTAGGTCAATCGGTGGTGATTGATAACCGACCTGGCGCTGGCATTACAGTTGGAACTAATATTGCTGCTAAGTCTGTACCAGATGGCTATAACATGTTGATTATTAATTCCATCATGTTATCGGCTAGCCCAGCCCTCTATAAAAATTTATCTTACGATCCTGTAGAAGATTTTGTACCGGTTGGAACTTTAGCAGTTGCACCTTATGTATTAGTAGTTGCCGCTGACTTTCCTGCAAAGAACTTCAAAGAATTTATAGATTTGATGAAGGCTAATCCGGGTAAATATAATTACTCATCTTCCGGAGTTGGTAGCTCGCCACATCTGATTGCCGAACTATTTAAACGAGAAACGGGAGTGAATGCTAGCCATGTGCCATATAAAGGTGGGGGGCCATCAGTTGTGGGCATACTTAGTGGGGATGCAGCATTTACTTTCGAGAGTATTGCCACTGTGATGTCAATGATCAAATCTGGCAAAATGCGTTTACTTGCAGTTACAAGCGCCAAGCGGATGTCGATGTTTCCAAATGCACCAACCCTGGCAGAATCAGGTGTTACTGGATTTGATGTCGTTGCAATGTATGGTCTTGTTGTGCCTAAAGGTACGCCGAAAGAGTATGTTCAGCGCCTCAGTAAAGAAGTTGAAGTGGTTATACAGGCACCTGATGTTAAGGATGCATTTTTACAACAAGGCGCTGAGACTGTTTCGTTGCCGCCTGATGCTCTCTCAGCAAAAATCAAGTCTGAAGTAGCTAATTGGTCTAAAGTAATTAACGACGCTAATATTAAGTCAGATTAAAAACCTAAAGCTGGAGATCTTGTACGTCATGATTGAAAAACAAAAAATAACAAACAAACCACTTTCTGGTATTCGTGTCGTTGATTTCACTCGTTTTTTTGCCGGCCCTTACTGCGCGCAACTACTTGGTGATCTTGGAGCAGAAGTTATTAAGGTTGAGCTACCTGGTGATGGCGACCCCCTCCGCACTCAAGGACCACCCTTTGTTCATGGCAACGGCATTACTTTTTATGCTACTAATCGTAATAAACGATCTATTACCTTAGATATGCAAACCGATGAAGGCAAAAAGATAGCGCTTAGTCTTTGCCTAAAAGCAGACGTTATTTTAGAAAATTTTAGACCAGATGTAATGCCCCGTCTTGGACTTGGTTATGAGGGCTTGGAGAAAGATAATTCGCGCCTAGTGTATGCATCTATTTCAGGGTATGGTGCTGATGGGCCGGATATGAACTTGGGCGCATTCGATCTCACTATTCAGGCAGTCGGTGGCTATATGAATATTACTGGGGAGCGTGATCGTCCACCTATCAAACTAGGCACATCTGCATTTGATGTATTGACGGGGATGAATTGCTATTCCGCAATTCTGGCGGCTTTACTGCAACGATCCGTTAGCGGTAAGGGGCAAAAAGTTGAAACCAGTTTATTAGAGTCTGAAGTTGCTTTTCTTGCTAATGCTGCACTAGAGTATTTAATGACAGGCGTCGAGCCGCAGAAATGGGGTTCAGAGCATGCACAGCAGGTTCCATATAAAGGTTTTAAAACTGCAGATGGTTGGGCGATTATTGGTGCTGGATTCCCAAATTTTTATGAGCCCTTCTGCAAAATATTGGGGAGAGAGGATTTACTTTCCGATCCTCGCTTTGCTGATATGCCAGGACGTGTAAAGAATCGGGAAGCTCTTTATCAGATTTTAGATTCAGAGGTAGTTAAGCACCAAACTGATAAGTTAATTGTAGAGCTTGAAGCCGCCAAAATACCATGTGCTCCAGTGAATAATATGCAGCAGGTCTTTAGCCATAGACAGGTAAAACATCGGGGGATGCATCAGATATTAAATCACCCAACGTATGGTGATGTTCCATCGCTTGGGTCGGCAACAAAGTATTCCTCGTTTGACGTCACTGCAGGGTGGACAGCACCCCCTTTGCTTGGGGAGGACACTGATGGGGTATTAAATGAATGGCTTGGCCTAAGTAATGGCGAGCTGACTCAATTAAGGGAAAAGAAAATTATTTAATGAGCAAAGTAGAGTCTCATATTGCAGAATCAGATTGCCACTCTTCGGAGTGGTTTTTTTTCGCCCTGAACGTCGGCTTCGGGTCGTTTAATGTCACTGCGGGGTGGACAGCACCCCTTTGCTTGGGGAGGGCACTGAAGGGTATTTAATGAATGGCTTGGCCTAAGTAATGGCGAGCTGACTCAATTAAGGGAAAAGAAAATTATTTAATGAGCAAAGTAGAGCCTCATATTGCATTGCATCAAGTTAGACATTAAAAGCTTTGGTATATATTCAAAGGTAGATAGAGCTTCTCAATAGACCCGTAAATCGACTTAGGCTTTCACTAAGAAAAATTATCTGATCTTTAAAGCAAAGTTAAATCACTGCTAAAGAGCATAGGAAAAAGAATGAGTAATGCCTTACACGCCGCAGCAAAAAAATATATGCTGAGATACGGCGGAGATGTTTTCCCGAACCTTTTTAAAAGCGCTAAAGGTACTATAGTTATTGATGATACTGGTCGTGAAATATTAGATTTCACCTCTGGACAGATGTGCGCCACTATTGGCCATAATCATCCCGCAATAGTCAATGCTGTTAACGAGGCAGGAAAAAAAGCATTTCACATGTTTAGCGGCATGATTCCTGAGGATGTCGCTAGACTGGCAGAAAAGGTGGCTACTGAATGGATGCCTCCCTCCCTCAGCAAGTCAATCTTTATTAATACAGGGTCTGAAAGTAACGAAGTGGCTCTGCGTATTGCAAAAATGTATACAGGTGGCTATGAGGTGCTGGCGGTAGGAGGGTCTTGGCACGGTGTAACTGGTTCTGCAAGCTCAGTTTCGTTTGCCAGCGATCGAAAGGGCTATGGGATTCCACCCCCTGGAGTTTTTATACTGCCAGAGCCTAATATGTACAGACCCTATATTCCAGAACTTCCTCCTGAGGAGTCCGCTCTTAGAAGCTTGGAAATTGGATTAAAGATGTTCGATATGGCTTCAACTGGAAGAGGGGCAGCCATTATTGTGGAGCCAGTAATCAGTGCTGGGGGAGTCTTGATACCCCCTAAAAGCTATATGCAAGCACTTCGCAAGGCAGCTGATGACCGCGGTATGTTGCTAATCTTTGACGAAGCTCAAACAGCATTTGGGCGGATTGGTAAAAAAACGGGCTCAGAATTGTTCGGAATTATCCCCGACATCATGACTCTATCTAAAACAATGGGGGGTGGATTGCCCTTGGCTGCAGTAGTAACGACTCCCGAGATTGAAGAGGATATCCATCAAAAAGGATTTTCTTTCTATACCAGCCATGTATCAGACCCTTTGCTAGCGACGGTTGGATTGGCAGTTTTAGACACCATCAAGAATGAGAACTTAATTGAGAAAGCTAACGTTAGTGGTGCTTACTTAAGAAAGCAGCTTCTTCAATTGCAAGAAAAGTATGAATGTATTGGTGAGGTTAGAGGGGAAGGATTGTTATTAGGGGTTGAATTAGTGCAGGATCGTAAATCTAGATTGGCTCATCATCGATTGGGTGAGCTAACGACTAAGAAGTGCTTTGAGTTAGGTTTAAGCATGAATATTAGGAGACGCCCTGAGCGTGGATCAGTCTGGAGGATTGCTCCTCCATTAACCGTATCAAATCAAGAGATTGATAAGGCCATAACAATATTAGATAGAGCTTTGGATGAAAGTCTGAAAGCGCTTTAATAAACCAAAGGGAATAGGATAAAAAATGAAAAAGCTTACTTCACTAGTCTTCCTAACAGCATTTATTTCAATGACTGCTTATGCGCAGGTTTCTAATACTGATGCCAAAATTAAATCATCTAATTTAATTACAGTAGGAGTGAGAGAATCCTCTGCACCTTTATCCTATGCGATTGGTAGCAGTGAATATGCTGGGTATCACGTAGAACTGTGTGCAAAAGTCTTAAAACGACTTTATCCGAATGCAAAAATAACATACATGACAGTAACCCCGCAGAATAGAATTCCTCTACTCCAAAACGGAACAATTGATATTGAATGTGGATCCACAAGTAATACCACTTCAAGAAAGGAGCAAGTTGATTTTGCAGTAACTACCTATGTCACTGAAGCTCGATATGCTGTAAAAAAATCTTCAGGCATCAATACAACTGATGATGTTGTTAAGAAAAAGATCGTTACTACTGTTGGAACCACACCAGTTCAGCATTTGCGAAAACTTGAGCAAGCAAAAGGCGTTAAGTTGGACGTAGTCTATGCTAAGGACCATTCAGAAGCGTTCTTGCTAGTTGAATCTGACCGGGCAGATGCATTTGCAATGGACGATAATATTTTGGCTGGAAATATTGCTGCTAGCAAAAACCCAAATGCATATAAGATTGTTGGAGACCCTCTAAGTGTCGAGGCAATTGGAATTATGCTGCGTAAAGATGACCCTATCTTTAAGGCTGGGGTAGATAGCCAAGTAAAGTCCATGATGAAATCGGGCGAACTTAAAACGCTCTATGAAAAGTGGTTTTTAGCTCCAATTCCACCTAAGAATTCTGTAATAGGGATTCCTATGGGTGTGACATTAATCGAGCTCATCAAAAACCCAAGTGATGCTCCTGCTGAGGCACTGGTGATTAAGTAATTTTGTGTTCAGAGTCTCATCGGGCAATAAAAAACCACCTTCGGGTGGTTTTTTATTTAAGTGCCCACTTTGGGTCGAGTTGACCCTCCAGGGCTTAAGTATCCCGACGGTCTGTTCTAAGCTACATACTACCCGATGAATAAATTCTGTTAAACAGGCTAGCTACGGTCAATAAGAGGCTTTTTTGGTGTGGGCTGTTCTCAAATCTGGCATCCATTATCGGGGGCATTAGTCTCAAGAGATTCTCAGATGATTAATTTGCTTCTGCTCAACTCATGTTTTGCAGCTTTGGTTAGCGTTCTATAAGGGAAGTTACTAGTTGACCGTTCGTCTACTATTAATTAAATTGAAATTGTATCCATACAAATAGCTATTGCTAATAGGCATTAAGAGAATATTTTGACTGATAACCTTGGTTTCGAGCTTTTAAGTGCCGGCCTGAAATATGGTCAACGCATTGCTTTAAGTGCAGGTAAAAAAAATGTTAGCTATCAAGAATTGATGCAGGAGGCAAAAATAATTGCCAATCACCTGATTGAACTTGGGATTAAAAACGATGAACCAGTAATTGTTTTAGTTTCCAATCAAGCTGAAGATGTGCTTGCCATTCTGGGTGTTTGGCTGGCTCATGGAGTGGTTATTCCTGTACATAGAACTGCGCCAACCGAGGTGCTTAAGAAGCTACAAAACAAAACCAAAGCGCAGTTTCAGATTGATAAAGGTGTTTCTATCATTTCAAAAAAGACTCCTCCTGAAAGGGGCATTTTATCTAAGGCTGCATTTGTCATATTTACCTCTGGCTCAACCGGAGAGCCAAAAGGGGTCGTTGTATCCCATAAAGCCTTTTTAAATAAAATCAACGAAATAAATCGACTATTAGATTTTAAAATTGATGAATCTACATTGCTTATATTAAATATTAATTTTAGTTTTGGTTTGTGGGTCTGCCTTCTAACGCTACTCATGGGTGGGAGGCTGGTCATGCAAGAGAAGTTTGAGCCAGGGACATTTCTAAAAACTCTGATTGATGAGCAGATTAACCGTGTTGGAATGGTCCCAACAATGATGAGGGCTTTGTTTTCTCGCGCTGAATTAATTGAACCAATTAAAAAAGTCAATGATCTGGGATCTTTAAAGCAAATATTAATTGGCGGCGAGTCTTTGGGTATATCGTTGGCAAAATCAATCCGAAAACAATTTTCAAATACTAATTTAATTGATATTTACGGCTCAACAGAAACGGCCACCTGTGATTTTTTTCTGTTTCCTATTGACTATATGCAATATCCAGGCTGTATTGGACGCCCCTCTGGAGAGGTTCTATTTAGGATAGTGGATGACAGTCAAAAGTTAGTAACAAGAGGCGAAATCGGTGAATTACAAGTTATGAGCCCTTTCTTAATGAAGGGTTATCTAGACGATCCAGACCTAACCAAGAAAGCATTTAGTGACGAATGGTTTAAGACCGGTGATTTAGCTCGCGAGGTGGATGAGTTAGTTGTTGAATTAATGGGTCGTAGCAAGGAATTAATTAGTCGCGGCGGAAATAAGATCACACCAGGTGAGATTGAGCAGGTTATTTGCAGTCATCCCGATATATCTGCAGCAATGGCGGTAGGCATTGCTGATGATATTTTAGGTGAGCGGATCCATGTTCTTCTAGTGCTTAAGGCGGGAGCTAATTCTGATGCTTTAAATATGAAATTATTTTTAAATAAAAAATTAGAAAAGTATAAGCAACCTGATGCCTTCTATTTGATGCCAGAACTTCCGCTGGGGGGGACCGGTAAAGCTGATAGGGGTCAATTTAAAAATAAAATATTGGCTAACTCTATCAATCCAGTTTTTATTAATTAAAAAATTTAATCAAATATGACAAACTTCAAATCAATACTATATCAATCCGAGAATAATATTGCTCACATTACTTTAAATCGACCTGAGCGGCTAAACGCTCTAGATAAAGCCACTTTGATTGAAATTAATACTGCAATGGATTTAGCTGAATCGGATGATAGTGTTCGCGCCATTGTTTTAAGTGGATCGGGGCGAGCATTTTCATCCGGATTTGATTTAAAAGCTCAAATGGATGCAAAGCCATCAGGTGAAAAGGTGTGGCGTGAAATTTTAGATCTCGACTTTAACACCACGATGAGATTCTGGAATAGCCCAAAGCCAACGATTGCTGCAGTTCATGGTGCTTGCATGGCTGGAGCGTTTGAATTTGCCTTGTCTTGTGATATAGCGATTGCTAGCGAAGAGGCAATATTTGGAGAGCCAGAACTAAAATTTGGAGCGGGAATAGTGACTTTATTATTGCCCTGGGTCATAGGGCCCAAAAAGGCGAAGGATATTATTTTTACTGGTCAAGACAGAATCAGTGCTGATCATGCTCTTGAAATGGGAATTATTAGTAGGGTTGTAAAAACAGGATCACACGTCAAGGTAGCAATGCAAATAGCTAAATCGATTGCTTTGGTAGATCCAAATGTTGTTATGGGCACCAAGAAGGCAATTAATGAGGGCTATGAGATTCAGGGAATGCAAAAAGCCCTCAAATGTGCATTAGATATTGACCATCAAATTGAGTCCGTGGGCTCACCTGATAAAAAAGCGTTTATGGAGATTGCACGAGAGCGCGGTATGCGAGAGGCAATCGCCTGGCGTGATGCTCGTTTTGCAGGGACTAGTATTGATGAGTAAGCCCATTTTAGTTGTTGTTATTGCTGAACTTTTTGCCACTTCACTGTGGTTTAGTGCAAATAGTGCGGCTGATAGCTTAACTAAACTATGGAGCTTATCCTCCGCAGATTTAGGCTTTCTAACTAATTCTGTGCAACTTGGATTTATTGTTGGGACCCTATTTTTTTCATTGAGTGGCTGGGCTGATAAATTTTCTGCCAGTAGAATTTTTGCGATTTGTAGTGTATTGGGCGCCATTTTTAATGCCTGTTTTGCGATCTTAAGTTATGGGCTTATATCAGCGATCATCTTTCGTTTTTTTGTAGGTCTTTCGCTGGCAGGTATCTATCCGTTGGGAATGAAGTTAATTGTGGGCTGGGATCCGAAGACGGCTGGAAAAAATTTAGGACTTTTAGTCGGCATGCTGACTCTTGGAACAGCCTTGCCACATGGGATACGATGGCTAGGGGCTGATTTACCTTGGCAGTCCGTAATCTTAAGCTCCTCATTTTTGGCTATATTGGCTGCGCTTGCCGTGGCTATTTTAGGAGATGGCCCACATTTCAATAGCAGCCTAAAGCAAAAAGGCGTTCCTTTTTCTAATGTGATTCATGCCTTCCGAGTTCCTGAGTTCAGATCTTCTGCTCTTGGTTACTTTGGGCATATGTGGGAATTGTATGCATTTTGGACGATAGTTCCCTTGCTATTAATTTCTGTCATTTCAACCAATACTTTTTTTACCTCACCTGCCTTGTCTGGTTTGGCATTTTTAATTATTGGGATTGGTGCCTTAGGTTGCATTCTAGGGGGGGTATTTAGTAAATCGCTTGGGAGTGCCCGCGTGGCTTGGTTTGCTTTATTGACCTCAGGTCTAGTCTGTTTTCTTTATCCATTTCTTGATCAAGCGCCAACGCTTTTGAAATTATTAATTTTGTTGGTGTGGGGCTTTGCGGTAGTGGCTGATTCCCCTCAATTTTCTGCCATGTCTGCCAAGGCATGCCCCTCAGATTTAGTCGGAACAGCATTGACGATCCAAAATAGCATCGGATTTTTAATTACTATTTTGTCCATTTGGCTCGTCACCTTTTCATTTCCGTACATAGGAAATAAAGTAGCTTGGATTTTGCTACCAGGACCAATTTTTGGCTTAATTTTTATGAGATCGCTCTTTCGGGTGCGGCAAGTTAAACCCTCAATTGGAATATAAGGACATTACTAAGTGACTAAAGTTATTCAATTTGGCTCACCACCAAAATTACAAAATGAAAAAAGAAGTTCCTTAATTAAAATTGGCACTGCGATTTTTACGCAAAAAGGGTTTAGCATCACGAGCCTTGATGAGATTGTTGAAATTGCTGAAGTGCCGAAAGGATCTTTTTATTACTACTTTAAAAGTAAAGATGACTATGCTCTAGAAGTTATCAAAAACTACGGCACTTATTTTTCGAATAAATTACAGCGAATTTTAAGTGATGAAAAGATATCCCCATTAGAGCGCTTAAAGAACTTCACTAAAGAGGCTGAGGAGGGAGTTAAGCGATATGACTTTAAACGTGGCTGCCTCATTGGTAACTTAGGTCAGGAAATGGCAAGTTTAGAGGAGCGTTTTCGGGTTGAGCTTTTAAGTGTCATTTCCGATTGGCGCAATCAGGTTATGCATTGCATTGATCTTGCTAAGGCAGCGGGAGAAATTAAAACAAAAGTTAATTCATCTGAGTTATCGAATTTCTTTTGGTGTGCTTGGGAGGGTGCAGTTCTTTGTGCAAAATTGGAGCTATCGAGTCTTCCTTTAGATATCGTTAGTAGATTGTTTATTTCTGAATTACTTCAACCAGTAGATAAAAAATAACAAGGAATATCTTATGTTTCGTGCAATATATTTAACCAAGTCTGACGATGGAAAAACTGAATCAGTGATAAAAAATTTGAATGAATCTGATTTACCTGTTCTTGAAAAAGGGGGGGTGACTGTTGACATAGACTATTCAACTATTAACTATAAGGATGGATTGGCGATCACTGGAAAGTCCCCGGTAGTAAGAAAATTTCCTATGGTCCCTGGTATCGATTTTTGTGGCACCGTTAAATCAAGTGACGATGTCCAATGGAAGGTGGGAGATAAGGTCATACTCAATGGTTGGGGGGTAGGCGAGTCTCATTGGGGCGGACTTGCTCAAATGGCTCGCATATCGGGGGATTGGTTGATCAAGAAACCAGACTCTTTAAGTTCTAAGGACTGCATGTCAATTGGCACTGCTGGATATACTGCCATGCTATGCGTGATGGCACTAGAGAGAAATGGCGTTACCCCTCAATTAGGGGAAATTTTAGTTACAGGCGCTAGTGGAGGGGTTGGATCTTTTGCCATATCTATACTTTCAAATTTAGGATATACGGTGATTGCCTCAACTGGTAAAGTTGAAGAACATGCCTACCTTAAAAGTCTTGGCGCAAATGAAGTGATACCTCGCGAATTATTATCTGAGCCTGGGAAACCATTGCAAAAAGAGCGTTGGGCGGGGGTGGTCGATTCCGTGGGATCGCATACGCTTGCCAATGCATGCGCAAGCTCTAGATATGGTGGCGTTGTCACTGCCTGTGGGTTGGCTCAAGGAATGGATTTGCCCCTATCTGTCGCCCCATTTATATTGCGCAGCGTAAGTTTAGTTGGGATTGACAGCGTTATGGCCAATCGCTCGATGAGAGAGGCGGCATGGAAACGTTTGGCTAGTGATTTATACCCAGATGCATTTAACTCTATTGCTCAAATTATTAATTTGGAAAGTGCTGTTGAGGCGGGTAAAAAGATTTTGAGGGGTGAAGTTCGGGGTCGAATAGTGGTAGATGTTAATGCTTAAGGTTAATTTATAAATATTAAGGAGATAGTCATGAAGAAGATATCAAAAAAAATAGTTACAACCGCTATAGCCACTGTTGTAACGGCTTTGTTTACTAGCGCGAATGCACAAATATCTGGTGATACGGTGAAGATCGGCTTTATCACTGATATTTCTGGGTTATATGGGGATATCGATGGTCAGGGCGGTATCGAGGCGATCAAGATGGCGATTAGTGACTTTGGAGGATCTGTCAATGGCAAGAAGATTGAGCTATTAACTGCAGACCATCAAAATAAACCAGATATTGCAGCTGGTAAGGCTCGGGAATGGATTGACCAGCAAGGTGTTGACATGCTGATAGCTGGGACAAATTCATCTGTTGCCTTGGCGATGAATAAAATTGCGTCAGAAAAAAAGAGGCCAATTATTGTTGTTTCGGCAGGAACATCCCGTGTCACCAATGAGGAATGCACACCTTACACTGTGCATTATTCCTATGACACCATTGCTTTATCTAAAGTTGCTGGCTCAGCTATTGTTAAACAAGGCGGCGACACATGGTACTTTTTAACCGCTGATTATGCTTTTGGTGCTGCTTTACAAAATGATGCGTCAACTGTTATTAATGCTGCTGGTGGAAAGGTGCTGGGAAGTGTTAGAGCGCCACTAAATTCGCAAGATTTCTCTTCTTATTTATTGCAGGCACAGTCTTCAAAAGCCAAAATTCTTGGGTTAGCCAATTCCGGTGGCGACACTATTAATTCTATTAAGGCAGCTAATGAATTTGGTATTACTAAAACAATGCAATTGGCAGGGTTACTCATGTTTATTACCGACATTCATGCATTGGGCCTCGATTTAACTCAAAATATGTATTTAGCGGATGCTTGGTATTGGGACTCCAATGCAGACACTCGGGCATGGGCAAAGCGTTACTTTGAAATTATGAAAAAAGAGCCATCCTCTACGCAGGCTGCCGACTATTCTGCAACCCTAACTTATCTCAAGGCTGTTAAAGCCGTTGGTAGCGATAATTCAGAAAAAGTGATGACACAAATGAAGGCGGCCAAGATTAATGATATGTATGCAAAAGGTGGATATATCCGCCAAGACGGTCGAATGGTTCACGATATGTACTTAATGCAAGTAAAAAAACCTTCAGAGTCTAAGTACCCATGGGATTATTACAAGCTCTTGTCAACCGTTCCTGGTGATCAGGCCTTTGCAACAAAATCAGAATCTAAGTGCGCTCTTTGGAAATAAAATGACCCTTAGTCAAGAATTTGATAATCTTTTATCACCCCAGGAGAGGGATTATTTATCTTCGGCCAAAACATTAGGGGCGGATTTGATTGCTCCGAATGCAAAGGATTGGGAATATGCACGCAAATCACCAGTTGATTCTTTGCGCAAAGCCATCTCCGCAGGATTTGCATCCATTGAATTGCCAATAAGTTTTGGGGGGCTAGGATTCTCATATGGCGTAAAAATGCGCCTAGCCGAAGAATTAAGCAAATTTGACCTAGCATTTACTTTTGCTCTAATCCAGCACCACAATGCATTAGTCCGCGTTGCCGACTTACCTCGATCTGTTCAATCTCAGGAAATCATCAAACGAATGCTTGTCGGTGAACTGATTGGATGTACTGCAATGAGTGAGCCTCAGGCAGGAAGTGATTTTGGTTCTTTACAGACTGTCGCCAAGAAGGTTCAAGGTGGTTGGTTGCTAACGGGCGAAAAGGGTTGGATTACCAATGCAACTGTCGCAGATGTTTATTTGACTTATGCTCAAACGGATGTGAGCTTAGGCTATAAAGGCATTGCGTGTTTTGTGGTGTTAGCAAATCAGCCAGGCTTTATTCGTCAGCCAGGCTATGAGTTGCATGGCGCACATGCTACGGGCGTCGGTGGTTTTGGTTTGAAAGATTATTTTGTTCCAGACGAGATGGTTCTTTATTTCCCTGGAACAGCTTTCAAAATAGCAATGCAAGGTGTGAACCGAGCTCGGATTCATGTTACTGCTATGAATGCGGGCATAGTGGAGTCATCGCTAGCGATTGCAATGCAATACGGGGGAAACAGGAAAGCGTTTGGTAAATCTCTTTTAGATTTTCAAGGATTGGCATGGTCCTTAGCAAGTGTTGCTGCAGATTTAGAGGCTATGCGCTCTTTAGCTTATCGTGGGGCCCGTCTGATTATGAGTGGCGAGGATGCGCTAGAGTCTGCGGCTATTGCTAAAAAATTTGGCAATGACCGTGCTCTTGGGGCGGTGGCTGCATGCATGCAAGCTATGGGTGCAAATGGACTTAAGGCCGAATATCCGCTAGCTCGCCATTTATCTGCAGCAAAGTTATTGACTTATACAGATGGAACTGTAGAGATGATGAACGAGCGGATCAGCGCAGTGGGCAGAAAAAGGTACTCTGAATAAAATTTAAAATTGGTAGGGCGCAAAATGACTTTAAAGCAGGTTTTAATTTTAACCATAGTTGTGTTTAATTTACTATTGGCTAAATCATCTTTAGCGGATGATTATCCAAATCGTCCGGTAAGGCTGATTATTCCTTTTCCGCCGGGTGGGTCAGTGGATTTTGTTGCTCGCATCGTCGGTCAGAAGTTTTCCGAGCAAATGGGGCAGCCTGTAGTTCTCGAAAATAAAGGCGGAGCTAGTGGATCGATAGGCGCTGCTGAAGTAGCCAAAGCAAAGCCTGATGGCTATACCTTACTCATGGTGTTCGATTCGCAAGCGGTAAATCAGTATTTATATAAACTGCCATACGATACATTTTCTTCTTTTGATTATTTAACTGAAATGGTATCTGCCCCAATGCTATTGGCTACAACAAAATCAGCACCATTTAATACCACGGCCGAACTCATTACTTATGCAAAAACACGTCCTAACGGAGTGACATATGGTTCATCCGGTACGGGCGGATCAAACCATCTAAATGGTTTAAGTTTTGCTGAGAAAGCAGGGATTAATGCACTTCATATTCCATACAAAGGCGGCGGTCCTATGCTAACCGCAACTATGGCTGGCGAAGTGGATTATGTAATAACAACGATGCCGATCATCATGACTCAAGTAAAAGAAGGGGGAAAGCTAAAAGCTTTAGCTGTCAGCAGTAAGACTAGAGTCCCTCAATTTCCAAATTTGCCCACCATTGCTGAAGTCTTACCTGGATATGAGGCAGGCTCTTGGATAGGCCTAGTTGGACCTGCGGGAATGCCAAAAGAAGTGCAGACGAAAGTGTTTAACGCTATGAAAAGCACCTTAGAGTCTCCTGAGATTAAAAACCGATTAACTTCTGATGGATTCCAGGTCATTGCTAGCACCCCTGCAGTATTTTTATCTAAGGTTCGCGCAGAGTCCGATATGTTGGGCAAGTTAATTATTGTCAAGCAAATTAAGGTTGAGTGAAGTGGGATTTCCAGTATTTCCGTCATGGGTAGAGTCGATTCCAGATGCTCTGCGATACCATGCAAAGCAAACACCTCATAAAACTGCGATTATTTGGTATGGATATGAAATTACTTATTCAGAATTGGATCGCTTAAGTGATCAATGCGCACAGCTATTGAAGGGATACGGCGTTCAAAAGGGTGAGCCAGTTGCATTATTTATGCAAAATTGCCCGCAATATCTCATAGCCCATTTAGGAATACAGAAAGTTGGCGCCATTGCTAGCCCTTGTAGCCCTTTATTTAAGTCTATTGAGTTGGCTTATCAACTCAGCGATTTAGGTGCTCGCATAATTATTGCCGCTGATAATCTTTATCCCATCGTTCACGCGGCGATGACACAAACGCAGATTGAAAAAATACTTTTAGTAAATTATGGGGATATGCTCCCCCAGCATCCCACATATGACGCCCCAGCCGATTCTGTAACTACTAGATATATGCCCCCAGGAACCATCGACCTAATAAAGGCGCTTGAGCTCGAAGAGTCTGATGAACTTGGGATAAATATTGATCCACATGATGTTGCATTGCTGGTTTATACCTCAGGAACAACTGGTAGACCAAAAGGGGCAATGCTGAGTTTAAAAAATATTTTTTTTAAAAGTTTTGGGACGGCGCATTATGGTGAAATGGTTTCAGAGGATATTTTTTTGGCTATTCCCCCTCTATACCATATTTCAGGCATGCTTTTCGGTATCAATATTCCGATATTGTTAGGGGCGACTGCTGTATTGCATTTCAGATTTGATGCAAGCGCAACTTTGCAATCAATTCAGGCACATCAGGTTACGTATTGGAAGGGTGTTGCTCCAATGCTTGCTGCGGTCATGGATTTTGGCAGTGGGCTGCATTATGACCTAAGCTCATTAAGGATGACGACTGCATCGAGTTTTGGAATTCCGATGTCTAGAGAGTTGTCTGATAGATGGACCTCTTTTACTAATGGTTGCCCATCTAGCGAATCTGGGTATGGATTATCCGAAACGCATACGATGGACTCCATGATGCCGCCGAAAGATATTCGCTTTGGTACGAATGGAAAATTACTCCCTGGGGTGTCTTGTCGCGTTGTGGATCTTGAAACTCGTCAAGATCTTCCGGTAGGGGGTGAGGGAGAAATTGTCCTTAAAAGTTTAGGAAATTTTTCCGGGTATTGGCATGAGGCAGATAAGACGGCTGAAACACTTCATGAGGGTTGGGTCCATACCGGTGATATCGGGAAGATAGATGCAGATGGCTATCTCATCCTTATGGGCAGAATTAAGGAGTTGATTAAGGTTTCTGGCTATAGCGTATTTCCCACCGATGTGGAGTCTATTTTGTTACAGCATCCCAAGGTTGACCAAGTGGCGGTTTTGGGTGTCCCCGATGCGCATAAAGGTGAAGTTGTGAAGGCAACGTTTGTGCTTAAACCGGAGTTTCTCGGTAAAACTAGCGCGGAAGAGTTAATTGCTTGGAGTCGCGAAAATATGTCTGCTTACAAGGTGCCGCGTCTTATAGAATTTCGAGACTCGCTACCAAGGAATAATACCGGGAAAGTAATGCGTCGGCTTCTGCAGTAAAGAGTATCTCGATCAGTGGAGGGATGTCATGGGGTATCGATTTTTTTTGAATTTTTTAGTTGCTTTATCGTTTTTGGCTGGAAATCATTGCTTCGCTCAAGTTGGTGATTACCCAACCAGGCCAATCAGACTCTTGGTCGGATTTTCTGCTGGTGGCGCTACGGATGTTTCTGCCAGATTATTTGCAAAGCAAATGAGTGAAATACTTGGCCAACCCGTTTTGGTAGAGAATAGGCTTGGGGCAGCAGGCACTATAGCAGCAGAGCAGGTTGCTAAAGCCGCGCCAGATGGCTACACCCTTTTTTATACCAGCAGCTCAACTCAGGCTATTAGCCCAAACGTTTACCCAAATCTATCTTGGGATCCCATCAAAGATTTTTCTCCAATCGCTTTGGTGGCTAAATACCCTCAGGCTCTATTGGTTAGTAATGAAGTTCCAGTGAACAATATTGGAGAGTTGATTGCTTTAGTGCAAAAATCCTCGGGAAAATTTTCTTATGGATCTGCTGGCAATGGAGGCACTCAACATTTAGCTGGCGCCCTATTCAATGCCCAAGCTAAAATGGACATGATCCATGTGCCTTATAAGGGGATGTCAGCAGCTTATCCAGATTTAATTTCGGGTCGCATTCAGGTGATGTTTGACAATGCCCCTTCGGCAATTCCGTTTATATCAAGCGGGAAGGTGAAAGGGGTGGCAATTTCCTCTTTAACTCGAATCAAGTCATTACCAAACGTCCCTACTATTGCAGAATCTGGCTACCCAGGGTTTGAAGTTGTTGCCTGGACAGGTTTTGTAGCACCAGCAAATACTCCTGCACCCATTATTAGTAAGCTGAATAAGGCCATACTGAAGGCATCTCAATCCCCGGAAGTGAGAAACTGGCTTGAAGAGAACGGCAGTCCTACGAACTTGGTCAGCAGTCCTGCTAGCTTTGGGATTTTCTTAAAGAAGGAATTGCTATTTTGGAGGAAGGCAGTAGAAATTTCTGGAGCAAGTGCTGACCAATAATACCGTAACTTTAATTGTTTTGATTATGTAAATAGGCTCAGTGTTTCCACCAGGAATGGCGAGTTTTCTTGTGTTTCGACCTTTTCTTCTAGGTTGATATTTGTCTTTGATGATAATTTACTTTTAATGCCTCCTTTGGGTCGATAGAGGACATTCAAACACCAACGGATCGTTGGTCCGTTGGTCTACAAAATACTTGAGGCTACTTATAAAAGTTAAATTTCTATCAGCCCACATAACTTTAAATAATTAAACGTATCATCATAAAAAGAGGGTGGTCTAGTGTGGTCATCTGGATCACCTCGCGGTACGTAGATCACCATTCCTTGTCT
>Ga0316220_1001145_pt1 | contig 30885 bp, 31 predicted proteins | sample TBH18005metaG_FD_203632 | JGI IMG/M metagenome (GOLD analysis project Ga0316220, IMG submission 203632) | Freshwater microbial communities from Trout Bog Lake, Wisconsin, USA - TBH18005 | ecosystem: Environmental > Aquatic > Freshwater > Lake > Hypolimnion/Profundal zone | place: USA: Wisconsin...
GCATAGTCTTCGTCAATTTCGCGTAGCCGTTCACCACGATCGATTTGGTCAAGCGGGATCTCCACAACCTTCATGTTCATGCCGCGTGCCTTTTTTGACTGGTGTGAGAGGACGAAATCTCGTTAGCGTTCTGTGTGTTGGACCGGGGCCGCGACTCGCCATTTTCGGTCCAGCGTTCCGGCCAGATGTGATGCAACGGCTTGTTCAACGCCTTCGCGATCAACCTCTCGGTCGGAATGGAATAATGCGGATACGTGAGGACTTTCGAAATGAGCGATGGGGACCTGTCCAGGGTCCGTGCCAGAGCGCGCAGCGTCCCGTATTCGACCCGAAGCGCCGCCTTGATGTTCTCCATGTGCATACCCTTGGGGTGTCTCGCCATTCTGCCTTCCTGGAAGGCACGCCCTGATTGGCGTGCTTAGCTATCAACTAGTTGTGATATACGCCCAAACTTGCACGTCTGACAAGCCCATCCAGGGCGATACAGTTACTAATTCGAACTAAATACGCCCAAATTTGCGCTAAATGGTTGATGCATATGACAAAAGTTGCAGATAAAAACATGATGAACACGCCGTATCAGGGCGATACAGATCCCGAGGCGAACCGTGATGCGCCAGAACTGGCTGAGAGGCTGCGTGCTGCCGTTTCGCTGGGTGGAGGGCCATCAAAGGTCGCGGCTGTTTCCGGCGTGCCTCTTAGGTCTCTTAATCACTATCTTAGCGGTCGAGACATGAAGCGGCCGGTCCTGGTGGCCCTGGCCGACGCCTGCGGCGTCTCGATCGAGTGGTTGGCCACTGGCCGCGGCCTGATGTTGTCAGAAGCCTATCGCAGCCTGCTGGCAACGGGCCTGTTTGGGGAGACCTTCGCGCCGACCCATATGGTCCATACCCCGGAATATCGGCGCCTCATGGCACTTCCGGGGGAACCACCGGGATCAACCCCATCACTCGCCGCACCTGAGGACCACAGCCACTCTCCGGCGCAATCTGCCGCCCGTGAGCATCAGGAATCAGTCGCGCCGCCGCCGCTGGTCGATCCCGTGCGGCTCCAGCAAGCCGTCTCGATCATCCGTGCATTGAATGGAGATGTGATATTCCACGCCGACGATATCGGCGAACGCCTTGCCAATACTTACAATATCCTGTCGGGAGTGAAGCTATGAAACCCGCCCAGTTTGGGCATACCTGCGAGACCAATGGCCTGGACGAGACCCGCGCAATCAAAGCGCGCGCCCGAGACACTTTCTGCCGAGCTAAGAAGCCACCTGGCCCAAATACCGAGATAGCCCACCGCCTAAGAAATGCCTAAGACGCGCCCACCGCTGCCCTGAGAGACATTTTCTTAGCCGCCTCCGATTTCCAGATCCAAGTGACAGATTGCGCCGAGCGCAAGATTTAAGCGGGAAATTCGATACGCCACCGCGCCGCGCCGATTTTTTCCCAACCCCATGATATCGCGTCGCTATCCCACGATGTCCCGTCTCATCCCGGTCAATCCCGTTATTCCAGTTTCATATGTCGGGTTACACTCTCTGTTCCTGGCCGGGGCCGGCGACGACCGGGACGCCGCGCGCGACGCCGCGATCCGGATGCTGAACGTGTATCATCCGGAAACCGAGGATGAATTTCGCCTCGCCGCCAAGATCGTCGGCTTCAGTTTCCAGGCGATCCAGGCCCTCGGTCAGGCCGCGATGCCGGATTTGCCGGTCACGCGCGTGCTCCGCCTGCGCGGCGGGGCCGTCAGCCTGAGCCGCGCGTCGGAGAAAGCCGAGCGGCGGCTGGACCTATTGCGGAAGGCGCGGCGGCAGGGTGTGGTGGCGCAGCCCGTTGTGGCCGAGCCGGAACCCGCCCGGGTTGAGCCGGCGGTCGTGAAAGCGGTCGAGGTGATCGAGGATACCGGCAAGGTCGCAGCGCTCGCGAAGGCCAGCGGGGTGAGTTGGAGCGCGGCTTACGATCAGCGGCAGACCGATCTGCGGATCGCCGCGAGTTTGAAGCGGGCTGAGGCGCGGATTGCCGCGATGTCGGGCGCGGGTGTGATGGCGGCGGCGGGTGGGGAGGCGCGGGCGGGGCGTAGCGCGGCGTAGGCGCGGGGCTTGATTTGGGAGCTGCGTGTCCTGCCTCAAACCGTCATGGCCCGGCCTGTCCGGGCCAACAATGCCCTGGCGGTGCCGAGATAGGTGGCCCGGACGAGCCGGGCCATGACGAGGAGGGGAGGGTGGAGCGCCGCGTTACTCCGCCGCGCCCAGCACCACGCACACATTCTGCCCGCCAAACCCGAATGAATTCGAGATTGCGTGCTTCACACTGGCCGCTCTGGCCACGTTCGGCACGCAATCGACCGGCAGCGCCGGGTCGGGGATGTCGTAGTTGATCGTGGGTGGCAGCAGGCCGTGGCGGATCGTCAGGACGGAGAAAATCGCCTCCACCGCGCCGGCCGCCGTTAATGAATGCCCGATCATCGACTTGTTCGACGACATCGGGATCGAGCCGGCGCGGTCGCCGAACACGGCGGACACCCCGACCCACTCCATCTTGTCGTTCTCCGGCGTGCCGGTGCCGTGCGCGTTGATGTATCCCACCGCATCCGGCGCCAGCCCGGCATCGGCCAGCGCCGCGCGCATGCAGGCGATCACCGGCTTGCCGTCCGGCGAGGACCGCGTGCGATGGAAGCCGTCGGCCACCTCGCCGCACCCTTCGACCACGCCCAGCACCACGGCGCCGCGCGCCCGAGCGCTGGAGAGGCTTTCGAGGACAAGGGCGCCGGCGCCCTCGGCCATGACGAAGCCCTCGCGGTCCTTGCTGAACGGGCGCGAGGCCGAGGACGGCGGATCGTTGCGGGTGGACAGGGCGGACAGCAGCGAAAACCGCACCAGGCTTTCCGGATTGACCGAGGAATCGGTGCCGACCACCAGCGCGGCGTCGGTCTCACCGCGGCGGATCGCCTCGACGCCAAGCTGGATCGCGGTGCCGCCCGACGCGCAGGCGGTCGATGTGGCGACGGGGGAGCCTTTGGTGCCGAATGTGGCGGCCAGGTTCTCACAGACCGACCCGAACAGGAACCGCCGGTAATACGACTCGAACCCACCGCCCCCAGCCGCTCGGATTAAGTCTGAATACGTAACGTTTTCATTGGCGCCCGAGGCGGCGGCCAGCGCGAACCGCTGGGTCCATTCCATTTCGACGGGCGGCAGCGCCAGAAACAGCGGGCCGGGGAAATCGCCGACTCGCCCGATGCCGGATTCTGCCAGGGCTTCCTCAATGACCAGTTCGGCCAGGCGCTGCGACTGGGCCGGGGCCGAGGGTTCGGCGACCGAGACGAAATCGACGGTGCCGGCGATGGTGGTGCGCAGGCCCTCGATCGGGAAGCGGGTGATGCGGCGAATGCCGGACACGCCGTTGGTCAGCGCCGTCCAGTTGTCCGCCTGGCCCTGACCGAGTGAGGTCAGCACGCCCATGCCAGTGACCACGACGATCGGGCGGCCCAGATGATCGGTATCTTTGGTCATCGTTTTTTCCTCTATGCCGCCGTGACCAGCGCCAGCGACTCGCCGCGCCAGTGGCCCCACGACGTCACCAACGCCTGCGTCAGCGGCGCCGTCATCTCGCGTTCGGACGCTTCCAGCGGGGGGAACAAGGCGCCACGCTTCACCGCCATGGCCGCCAAAGCGAGACTGGCGGGGAAAGACGGCTCCAGCGAATGGCCCAGAGCCGTGGCGGTCGCCCGCACCGGCAAACCGAGCGACGCCAGGAATTCACCTTCCTCGACCGTCGGCGCCGCAACGCCCGAGGCGCCGGAAATCACCGCCGCGCCGGCCGGATCGACATGCGCTTGCATGGCCGCGAACTGAGCCCGCGCGTTGGCGGTCGCCTGACCGGGTGCGCGTCCGCAGCGATCCGTCTTGATCGAGGCGATATGGCCATAGGCGGACACGCCGCGTGAAGCCGCGTGCGACCGGCTCTCGATTACCAGGAAGCAGCCGACCGACCCCAGCACCATGCCGCCGCCCGATTCCTGCCGCGCCCAAACCGGGTCGAAGGGAGACCGCCGCAGCAGGCCGCCCATCTCGTAATGGACCAGCACGTCCGGCCGCTGTGCGTTATACGAGCCGCCGACCAGGATAATATCGCTTTGACCGGCCGCGATGCGGGCGCAGGCAATGCGGACGGCGTCGGCACCGCTGGCTTCCTCGCCCATGAAGGTGCGGGACGAGCCGATGACGCCATGCACGACGGAGATATTGCCGGCCAACAGGTTCGACAACTGCGCCAGGAACAAGGTGGGCCGGAGGTCCCCGAGCAGGTGCTCGTTCAGATAGGCGCCTGGGTTTTCCGCCTTCGGGTAACCGGACAGGATCGCCGCATCGACCGCGTAATCGCGTTCGCCACCGCCGGCCGCGACGATCATCCCCATGCGCGACAGCAACTCGGTGTTGCCTTTTACGCCGGCCGAATCCAGCGCCTGGCCGGCGGCGAACACGCCGATGCGCTGCCACGCCTCCATCTGCCGCTGGTCGCCGCGCTTGGGAATTTGGGTGTCCAGAGCCAGTGGGGCCAAAGGATGCACGGCCAATGGAGAAAAAGTGTCGGTATCCAGCACCGGGGCAAACGCGTTCAATGCGTCCCAATGCGCATCCGCCCCCGATCCGAGGCAGGAGACAAGGCCAATGCCGGTGATCAGGGCGTCGCGGTCATGCGGCATGACAGAATTCCTCGGGCAATCCAACGCGGCGGGCCGTTTCCAGCATCGCCGCCTGTAGCGTCTCATTCGGGAAGGGGACCACGCCGTAGCGGATGTCCGCCTCGGTCACTTTCTTGCCGCCCGACACGATGCTGGCCTTCACCACCGCATAACCGGAGCCCTCGTGCAACAAGGTCGCCTCGACCTCCAGCGGTTGGCCGGGGGAGACGAAGGCCCGCATCTTGGCTTTCTCGACCTGCATCAGGAACGGCATTTTGGCGCAACGCTGCGTGGCCAACACCAGCCAGCCGCCGGTTTGCGCCATGGTTTCGATCAGCAGAACACCCGGCAGGATCGGGTAGCCGGGGAAGTGGCCCTCGAACACCGGCGACTGTTCGGGCACCAGGCAAGCGGTCGTGATCCTGCCGCCCGGCACGTCGAGCGAGGTGATCCGATCGACCATCTGGAAATATTCCAGGCGCATCAGGCCACCATCGCTTTCAGGTCGGGCGCTTTCAGATAAAGGCTCAGGCTTTCGCCGCGACCAGCTTGTCGATGTTGGCGCACAGGTTCTTCAGGACGAAATATTCGTCGGTGGTCACGGTGCCGGCGTTCACATCGGCGGTCCACTGCTCCAGCGGCATCTTGATGCCGAACGCCTTGTCGATGGCGAAGGCCACGTCGAGGAAATCCAGGCTGTCGATGCCCAGATCGTTGATGGCATGACTGTCCGGCGTGATCTTGTCCGCCTCAATATCGCAGGTGTCGGAGATAATCCCCGAAACGGTTTCGTACGTTGATGCCATGCGCCAGTCCCTTAGAAAGTCGGGCGGCACTAACATTGTCGCCCCCCCGGTGCAAGGGTAAGAGCGGTACGGGCCACAGTTCCCCCGGGACTCGGGCGATCCTACACGCTGAATTCGATCGTCACCCCGAACGCCTCGGCCGCCGGCACCAACACGCTGGTGCCGATGCGGTCCCAACCGCGGATGCCACCCGCGTCCAACGCCGTTTCCACGGCATCCAGCGACAGCGTGCGGATGGTCAGCGCCGCCATGTAATCGCGCCGGCCGCGGCTGTCGGGTGCCGCGCCGCCGAACATCTCCCACAACGCGGCCGGGGTCACTACATCGAGCCGGGACAGGCCGACGATCAGGGAGCAGTCTTCGTCCGTCGTTCGAACCGCATGGTGGCCGAACATGTGGGCAAACAATCCGCCCAAGATCTCCGGTTCGTCGGACGCGATCACCGCTCGGGCGATGCCGACGGCGCCGTTGGCGTGGCGGCGCCACTCGTCCCGCCAGACCAGATCGCGGGTCAGGTGCTGGCAGAAATACAACCGGCCGGCCGGCGAAACCGACACGGGCAGGCGGGTCGTGCGGAAGATGGCATCGCGCGCTTCTCCGCCGATTTCCACCGGACGGGAGAATTGTTGCGGCGGGTCGATCGGCACTTCGTTGCGTCGCAGCGCGGCATAGGTCGTGGCGGCGTCCTCGGTGCCGAACACCAGGCCATTCAGGCCGATCGGCGCGCCCAGGATCTCCGGCCGGCTGTCATCACCGGGTTTGGCGGCGATCAGTTCCAGGTAGTCGGTGCCGAACATCGCCAGGTGGTTCATCGAACCCAGCGTGTGATAGCCGCGCGGCGTAAGGGTGAAGCCAAGGCGGCGGTAGGTGTCGGCGGCCTGGTCGATGCGGTCGCGGACGTTGACGACGACGTGGTCCAGTGTGGGCACGGGAAAGTCGAACGGCATGCGGGATCATCCCAATCGTGGCGGCGCGGTTGCGGTGGGCGGGGTCATCGTTGGCCAAATGTGGCGCATCAGGCAAGGGGAATGCGGCCAGGGATTGCGCCTAAGTCATGCGGGACGTGCATAGCGGCGACCGGGGTCACAATCGCTTAATCCCGCCCGGTCAGACCCTGCGGAAACGCGAGTTGGCGGAGGAAATCAGCCGTGTAATCGATTTCCTCCGGCCAGGTCAGTCCAGCCCCGCCGGGCAGCATGATCATGGTCGAGGCGAAATAATCGCCATCGCGCAGCGGGGTGAACCAGCCGCCCCGGTCGATGATGGGCAGGAAATCCAGCACCCCGCACACACCGTCCGACCAGGTGATCGTTACGGTATGGTCGGGGTGCGCGACGGCTGCGGTCAGGTCGAACAGAGTCACTGCGTCAGTCGCGTGATCCGCCCGGCGGTCATACCGCCGTCGATGACAAGCTCCGACCCCGTCACATGACTGGACATGCCGGAGGCCAGGAACAGGATGCCGTCGGCGATTTCCGACGCTTCGCCGGCTTTGCCCAGCGGGACCGACAGTTCGGCGATGGCATAGGGGTCGATGGTGTGATTGGTGCCGGCGGGGATTTTTTTCCATATTGGTGTAGCAATGATACCTGGATGTACCGAGTTGACCCGGATTCCGTCCCCGGCCTGGGCACACTCCAGTGCGATCGACTTGGCGAACAACCGCACCGCGCCCTTGGTGGCACTGTAGCCCGCCAGTCCGGCCGATCCACGCAGCCCGGCGACGGACGACAGCATGATGATGGATCCGCCGTTGCCGGCACGCCGCATGGCGGGAATACAATACTTGACCGAAAGGAAGACGCCATCGACGTTGATCGCCATCTGGCGGCGCCAATCCTTCAGCGGCATGTCGATGGTGCTGGCCATGATGGCGATGCCGGCGTTCGCCACCATGATGTCAAGGCGACCGTACGCTTCCGCCGCCGCGATGACGGCGGGCCAGCCATCTTCCTCGGAGACGTCATGATGCAGATAGGTGCCGCCGATTTCCTCGGCCAGCGCCGAACCGGCCGCGTCATCAAGGTCGGTTAGCACCAGTTTGGCGCCCTCCCGAGCCAGGGTGCGGGCGGTGGCTGCGCCGATGCCGGAGGCGGCGCCTGTGATGATGCCGACTTTGCCGTCCAATAATGCCATCGTTTCCTCGGTTTGTGTGTCCGTGGCGGATCATCCCACTCCTTGGTTCGGTTTCCAAGCGACGACCGGAAGGCGCCGTCGGGCCGTTCAAACCGGCGTGAATATAGCCTCCAGATTTGACTTCGCCAAAGCGACGCATTTACCGTCAGAGATGTCGGATTTTCTATGGTTCTGATAACCGTCGGCGCCTGCTTTACAAATACAAAATTCAACCTGAACCCCGGCTGTCTGTGCCAGTCACAGGCCGGATCGGGATAAGAGGGCAGCTATGACCTCAATATTATCCTTGAATGACGTCGTATCCCAACTCCAACGGACCTTCAGTGGCCAATTGCTGCTTCCGTCCGATCCCGGTTACGACGACGCCCGGACCATTCATAACGGCTTGATCGATAAGCAGCCGTCGCTCATCGCCCGTTGCCACGGCGTTGCGGACATCGCCGACGCCATCAAGGTCGCGCGCGACCGGACTCTCGAGATCGCCGTCCGCGGCGGTGGCCATAACGTCGCGGGCCGCGCAACGACCGACGGCGGTATTATGATCGACCTCTCGGCCATGACCGGCATTCATGTCGATGCCAAGGCTCGGACGATCAGAGCACAAGGTGGTGTCACCTGGGGCGGTTTCAACCGCGAAACGCAACTTTTCGGTCTTGCGGCCACCGGAGGCGTCGTCTCTACGACCGGCGTCGGCGGCCTGACCCTGGGCGGTGGCATCGGCTGGTTGACTTCAAAGCATGGCCTCGCCCTCGACAACCTCATTTCGGCCGAAATTGTTCTGGCCGATGGCAGGGTCGTTACCGCCAGTATGGCCGACAATCTGGACCTGTTCTGGGGTTTGCGTGGCGGCGGCGGCAATTTCGGGGTGGCGGCGTCGCTGGAATTCCGCCTGCATCCGGTCGGACCGCTGGTGACCGCCGGCGTTATCCGTGGCCGCTCAGTGCGGCCCGTGATGTCATGCGGTTTTATCGTGAGATCACCGCCTCGCTACCCGACGAATTCATGATCTACGCGGCATTTCTGCACGCGGAGGACGCGCAGGCCACCAAACTCATTGCGATCGTACTGTGTCACTGCGGATCGCTCGATGCCGGAGAACGCGCCGTCCACCCGATCAAACAGTTCGGCACCCCGGTCATGGATTCGATCGGTGCGATGCCATACACCGACCTTAATATGATGCTGGATGCTTCGTATCCGCGCGGTGCGCTGAGCTACTGGAAGTCCAGCTTCCTCGCCGGCCTCAGCGATGTCGCGATCGACACGATGATCGATTGTTTTGCGGAATGTAAGACCCCGGAAAGCCATTTCGTGCTAGAGCATTTCCATGGCGCCGTTACCCGCATCGGCGTCGCCGACACCGCGTTTCCGTTTCGCTCGGAAGGCTATAATTTCCTGATATTGGGACAATGGACGCACCGGAAAGACAACGATGCCGCGATCGCATGGGTACGCAGGGCGTACAGCGCCATGCAGCCGTTCGTGGGAACCAGCCGCTATGTGAACTATCTCGGCGACGACGAAACAACCGATTCCGTCGCATCCGCTTACGGAACGAATTACCGCCTGCTGCAACAGGTCAAGGCGACATACGATCCGGAGAATGTATTTCGCATGAACCAGAATATCCGGCCGCTGGCTTGATACCAGTCCGCGTTGATATCGACGCTCGCCCCATCGTCATGGCCCGGCTTGTCCCTTGTCCGGGCCACCTATCGCGGCACCGTCAGGGCACAGATGGCCCGGACAAGCCGGGCCATGACGAAAGTACATTAGACGTAAGTCAATCTCAAAGCGGACTGGTATAAGACGGCGCTGCCACCTTCCGCTGCTTCGGCCAGCGCGCCGCGACCCGCGGCAATACCTCCTCCACCAGCCGTTTCGTCTGCGCCAGCATGTCCGCGTCGCCATCCGCGATCGGTCTCAGAATGAACTTCGACGCCCCGGCCGCGACATATTCGCTCAGCCGTTGCAAAATCACCTCCGCGTCGCCCATCGCGAACAAATCCTGCGGATCACGCCCGGTCCGGGCTCTATACTGTTCCATGACTTTCGCCACGCCGGCATCGTCCGGGCCGCCAAAGCGGAACGCAAACGCGGCGCCGTAATGATCCTCATCAATCGTGCGACCGGTGTCCACCAGCGCTGCTTTGATGCCGGCGATCACCTCGCCAACGAACGCAGGCGTTTCCGCCCCGGCCTGCCAGCCGGTGCCAACCCGGGCGGTGCGCTTAATCGCGGCCTCGGACGAGCCACCAATCCACATCGGCAAATCCGGCTGCACCGGCACCGGTGAAATCGAGGCTTTTGTCAGCTTGAAATGCCGCCCGGCATAATCCAGCGCCTCCCCGGACCACAACCGGCTGATGATCTCCAGTGCCTCATCCGTCTTGCGGCCGCGCGTGGTGGTGTCCAGATGCATCGCCGTCCACTCGGCCCCGCGCGGGCTGCCGATTCCGAAGCCCGGCAACAATCGTCCGCCCGACAGCACGTCGATCGTCGCGCACTGCTTGGCCAGCAGCACCGGTTCCCGCAAGGCGACCGAAACGACATTGACGCCGAACTTGATCCGCCGCGTCCGCCCCGCGATGGCGGCGAGCGTGGTCATGCACTCCAGGATCGGCGTCCGGCTGACGATGCGATCGGTCTGCCAGATCGAATCCAGCCCACCTTGCTCACACAGATCGACCCAACGCCAAAATCCGTCCGCTGTTTGGAACGGATACTCCATGATCCCGACGCCAACCGCGATGTTACGTGCCATTCCCGGCCCTCCGATCCTCTATCCGGGGATGGTCTCTTGTTTCCAGCCCAGAGGCAATCCGGCCGCCGCCGTCTGGCGCGGCACCCGCGTCCAGGCGGCGTACAAAGCCGGAACGAAAAACAGCGTCAGCACCGTTGCACTGACCAGGCCGCCCATGATCGCGATCGCCATTGGCGCCCAGAACACCGAGAACGCCAGCGGCACCAGCGCCATGATCGCCGCCGCCGCCGTCAGCAGGATCGGCCGGGTTCGCCGCACCACGGCATCGGCGATCGCCTCCGCCGGACGCGAACCCGAGGCCTGGTCGCGTTCGATCTGATCCACCAGAATGACGGAATTCCGCATGATGATTCCCGCCAGCGCGATGAACCCCAGCATGGCAACGAAACCGAACGGTGCGCCTGTCACCAGCAGTGCCGCCGTGACCCCAATCAGTCCCAGCGGTGCCGTCAGCAGTACCATCGCCATGCGGCTGAAGCTTTGCATTTGCAGCATCAACAGCGACAGCATGACCAGCACCATCAGCGGCATCACCGCATTGACGGACGCCTGTCCCTTGGCGCTTTCCCCGGCGGCGCCACCGGTTTCGATCGTGTAACCCGGCGGCAGCGCCGTTCGGATCGGTTCCAGCAGGGGTAATATCTCGGCCGTCACGTCCGGGGCCTGGGCTCCGTCGGCGATGTCGCCCCGTACGGTCAAGGCCGGCAGCCGTCCACGCCGGTTGAAGAACGCCTCCTCCAGAACCGGCCGTACCGTGGCGATCTGCGACAGCGGCACCTGGCGGCCATTACTGCCCCGGATGGTGACGTTGCCCAAATCCGCCAGATCATGCCGTTCGGCACCCACCGCTCGGATGACGATCGGGATCAGGTCAAGGTTTTCGCGATACTGGCTGACCGTCACCCCTTGCAGCAGGGTTTGCAATGTTTGCGAAACATCCTGGCTGGACAGCCCCAGCAGCCGGGCCTTGTCCTGGTCAATGTCGATGCGGACAGATTTGCCAAGATTACCCCAGTCGTCGCTGACATTACGGATATGGGCGTTCTCTCGCATCACCTGCCGCATATGATCCGCTATCCCGCGCAATGCGACCGGATCAGGGCCTTTGATGCGGAACTGCACCGGGTAGCCGACCGGCGGTCCCAGTTCCAGGCGCCCGGCGCGGACCCGGACATCGGCGAACGCCCCACTGTCGATCGCTTTGGTTAATGTCGCCAGCAAGGCCTCACGCGCGGCAACGCTGTCCGTATTGATCACGAACTGTGCGAAATTGGGGGTTTGCAGCACCGGCGCGAAAGCCAGGAAGAAACGCGGCGATCCGCTGCCGGTATAGGCAACGCTGGATCGGATGCCGGGTTGATCGCGCAGGATGGCTTCCACCTCCTGCACGGACGCGGCGGTGGCCGCAAACGATCCGCCCTCCGGCAGGCGCAGATCGATCATGACTTCCAACCGGTCCGATGACGGAAAGAACTGGCGCGGCACCGTTGTGAAACCGGCGACAGACACTCCGAACACCACCACCGTCAGGCCGATCACCCACCAGCGCGCGCCGATGCACCAGCCGACCGCCCCGCGGATCACCCGATAAAATCGCGTGTCGTAATGGTCGGATTCGGCCCTTTGGTGCTGGCCTTCGCGCAACAGTATCGAGCCGAGGTAGGGCACGAACACCACCGCGACGATCCAGGACAACACCAGCGCCAGGCCGACCACGCGGAAGATGTCGCGCGTATATTCTCCTGTCGAAGACTGCGCCAAACCGACCGGCAGGTAGCCCGCGGCGGTCACCAGTGTGCCGGTCAGCATGGGAAACGCGGTGGAGGTATAGGCAAAGCTGCCGGCGCGCATTTTGTCCCAGCCTTGCTCCAGCTTCACCACCATCGTTTCGACGGCGATGATGGCGTCATCGACCAGCAGACCAAGCGCGATGATCATGGCGCCGAGGGAGATGCGCTGAAGGTCGATGCCGAGCAGTTTCATGCCGACCAATGTTCCGGCCAAAACCAGCGGCACGCTGATCGCAACGACCAGGCCGGTGCGCCAACCCAGTGACAGGAAGCTGACCATCAGCACGATGGCCAGGGCTTCCAGAAAACTCTCCTGGAACTCGGAAACGTCCTTGGCCACGACCTCGGACTGGTCGTTCAGCCGGATCGCGGTAACGCCCAGGGGCAGGGTAGGGGCGATGGCCTGCATCTGCGTCGCGATGCGCCGGCCGAGGTCCAGGATGTTGCCGCCCTGCGCCATGGAAATCGTGAGGGCGAGTGCGGGCTTGCCATTGACCCGCATGGTCGTCGCCGGCGGATCGACCACGCCGCGGCTGATGGTCGCGATGTCGCCAAGCCGCAGGCGCCGCGTGCCGGATTGGATGGGGATGGCGGCCAATGCGTCCACCCCGGCCAGACCGTCGCCGGTGCGGACATACACCCGGTCGTTGGGCGTATCGGTGAAGCCGCCGGCCGTCATGGTGTTTTCCTTCGCCACCACGGCCATGATGTCCTGCACCGAAAGTCCGAGTTCAGCCAGCTTGCGGTGGGAGAAGTCGATGTAGAGGCGTTCGTCCTGATCGCCCACCATGGTGATCTTGCCGACGCCGGCCACCGGTAAAAGCTGCTCGCGCACGTCTTCCACGACATGGCGCAGCTCAGGCAAAGAAAATCCGTCGCCGGTGAAAGCATAGACGATCCCGAAGACATCGCCGAATTCGTCGTTGAAGTAGGGACCCTGGACGCCTTGCGGCAGCGTCGGCACCATATCCCCGACCTTCTTGCGCACCTGGTACCAAAGGCCGGGCACGTCGGCGGGCGGTGTGTCGTCGCGGAAGGAAACGATCAGGACCGCGTGGCCGGGCTGAACGCTGCTTTCCACGTAATCCAGCGATGGCAGTTCCTCCAGCTTGCGTTCGACCCGATCGACGACCGATCGCGCCATCTGGTCCGCGGAGGCGCCCGGCCAATCCAACTGGACGACCATCTGCTTGATGGTGAACGACGGGTCCTCCGCGCGCCCCAGCGACAGATAGGCCCAGACGCCGGCCGCGGCGACGGCCATGATCAGATACAGGGTCAACGACCGGTGCCGCAGCGCCCAGGCGGAGAGGTTCATCGGATCGCTCCTGCCCAGGCGGTCACCGGGGTCGCCGAATCCAGCAGCACCGCGCCGCCGGTCACCACTTGCGTGCCGCTGTCCACACCCGCGCTGATCGACACCTCACCATCACCCGACCACGCGGCGATCCGCACCGGATGCGCCACCGCCCGTTGGGCGCCCGGGTCGAGCACCCAGACCGACGGGACGCCATTCACCGACACGACGGCGGCGGCCGGCAACCGGATGACACTCTGGCCGTTGGATCGCGCGAATTGCACCGAGGCGGTCATGCCCAGGCCGATTGCATCGGATGCCGAACCGAGAATGCTCACCTTGACCGCGAACGTCCGGCTGGTGGCGTCGGCCAAAGCCCCGATCTCTCGCACCCGCCCGGACAGCACCGTGTCCGGCTGCGACCATAACCGGATCGCCACGCTGTCCGCTGCGCGGACGGCCGCCAGCCGGTTTTCCGGCACATCGACGACGATCTCGGTTTCGGCGGTATGGGCGAGCGTCAGGACGGTCTGGCCGGCGGCGACGACCTGTCCCGCCTCCAGATTCAGGCCGGTGATCACGCCGTCGGCGTCTGCCTGCAAAGCGGTGTAGTCGAGTTGGTCTTTGGCCAGCGCCAACTGCCGCTGCGCCTGCGCCAGCCTGGCTTCGGCGCCGTCCAGCGCGGCTTGCCGGTTGTCGAACTCCGACGGCAGATAAGCCGGGGAACCATGACCAAGTTGTTGATAACGTTTGAAATTAGCCCGAGCATTGACGGCTTCGGCGTCGGCTGCGCGCACGACCTGTGTTGACGTTTCCAATGTCAGTCCGGCGTCGATCGGATCGAGGCGCGCCAGAATCTGTCCGGCTGAGACGTGGTCGCCGATATCGGCCATGCGCTGAATGACCTTGCCGCCGACGCGAAAGCCCAGGCTGGCTTGCACGCGGGCCTGCACGGTGCCGGGGTAGGTGATTGAGTCCGTCGCTGACGAGAAGCTGACCGTCTGCACCCGAACCGGCCGCGGCAGTGGTCTGGCGGGCTGATCGGCCCTCGCCATTATGGTTGGGACCAACAGAGTTGAGACAGCCAGCAGGCCAACGGCGGTGCGACGCATGATGAGCGACCCTTATGAATAGGGCCGTCTATAACTCATCAATGTTCACTGATCAATGTTCATATTCGGACCGACAAGCCGCGCAGGAGGATTTCGATCACTTTGGCGATCAGCGCGTCATGGTCCGACCCGAGGTGATCGGCCTGGTCCAGCAGCAGGGCGGTCGTGCCGTGCAAACCGGCCCAAACCGCTTCCGCGGTCAGGATCGGGTCCGCCGCGACGAACACGCCTTCGTGCATCAGGCCCTGGATATTGGCCGCGAGAATATCGAAGGACCGGTCGGCGGCCGGCACCAGTTCGCAGATCGCGGCCGGGCGGCCGGGGCCGCTGGAGGCCATCATCTTGGCCAGGAACGTCAGGCGATATTCGTCCGGATAGGCGATGCCGAACGCGATATAGGCGTGCAACCCGGCGCGCAGCCTTTCCAGGGCGGTTCCGGTGTGCCGCTCCGCCTCTTGCAGGCGATCGAGCAGTGCCTCGAACGTCGACTCGGCGATCGCCCGCAGGATCGCGTCTTTGTCCGGAAAGTAGAGATACAGCGCCGCCGACGAAACCCCGACCGCCGCGGCGATCTTGCGGATGGTGGCGCGTTCGAAGCCTTCGGTCAGAAACAGACGTTTGGCGGCATCCAGGATTTCACCGCGGCGCGATGCGCCCTGGCCACGCGGCTTGCGAACGGATTTGGCGAGTGGGACGGTGTCCATGCCGGCTTATATAAACTTTGTTTACACAAAAGTCACCGGTCACGGGATTTAACATTCAGACCATTGTCCGGCCGGGTGGAATCGAACCGGCCTTCCCGGATCGTCCCGGCCTGGACAAGCCCTGGATCACGCTCCCATCTCGTTGCGGAAGCGACCGATCCGTCAGGACCCGGCGTGTCCGGGCCACCTTTGGCGGCACATGTCGTTCGTGCATCTCACCGGTTCGCAGCGCCAAAATAAAATCCGGACTACCTGCCGTCACTGGTAGTCCGGACAAGCCGGGCCGAGACGGTGGATACCGGCTAGCTATGCGCCTTAGTCTGACCGGTCCAGGCGTCCCACCAGATCGGCACCGCGGCCACCGGCAGCGGCCGGGCGGCGATGAAGCCTTGCACCTCATCCACGCCCAAATCCCGCATTTCGTTCCAGATGGCGTCGGTCTCGACACCTTCGGCAACGACGGTGAAGCCGCTCGCCTTGGCCGAAGCGATCGTCGCCGCCAGGAACCGGCGCACGGTGTCGGATACCAGCACGTCTTGCACCAGGACCTTATCCAGCTTCAGGCTGGTGAACGGCAGATCCAGCAACGGATCGAGTCGCGGCACGGCGGGTCCGACATCGTCGATCGCGACGCCAAAACCCAGGCCGCGCAATCGCTCCAGCGACCGGCGCAACGATGGGATATCCTCCACCGGACGGCTTTCCGTCAGCTCAATGACGATAGTCTCGGCGGCGAGACCAGCCGCCAGTCTTTGCTCGTCCAGGCGATCCAGCGCCGCCGGCTGCAACAGCACGTCCAACGGGAAATTCACCGACATGCGCAGCCCGCGTCCGGACAGGAACGGACCCGCGAGGTCGGCGAATGCGATCACCGACACCAGGCTGGTGAGTTCACCCGCAAGGCCGGCGCTCTCAATCTGGGGTACGAAGCGATCCGGCGACACATGGCCGTGATCGGGGTGGTTGAGGCGTGCGAGGGCCTCTACGCCGACCGGCCGGCGATCCGCTATGCGCACGATCGGCTGGTAACGGGTGCCGATCATGGCGCCGATCAGCGCCGCTCGGATCTCGGCCAAATCCATGGCGGGTCCGCTTGGACGCAGGGTGCTCGCCATCAATGCCTCTAAAACTGACAGACACGTCGCTGCCGGTATCACTCGGATATCAGGATGCAGGGAACTGGCCGCACCGAGCATCAACAGGCCGGTATTGGGGGCCGCGATTTCACGGGCGAGATTGGCGAATTCATCCATCAGTCCGTCGGTATCGTTCTGATCCAACAGAAGATGCGAGTAGTGCCGCCGCGTATCAGCCAACCGTACGACCGCGGATTTGGCGTCGCAGGCGGACACCGCGCCACCGCCCATCGCCGTTGCCGCCCCGCGTGCGGCCTGTAGCCAGACCGGGTCACGGCTGACCAGCAACAGATCAACCCCGGGTGGACGAGGTGCGGCATGCGAGATGGCGGACAGGCAATTGACCATGTCGCTTACTACCCGATTCCATAAAAATAAGCGAGAGTAATCCCGGTAATAAGACGTTAATTCCGTAACAATCGCACGATAGTCTTATTATTGAAACATCTCCTTGTGCCGTGAACAGCACACGGAGGTGTTTTTATCCCGATTCGAATCAGTGTTGGAAATTCGGCTTCCGCTTTTCGACGAAGGCGGCCATGCCCTCTTTCTGATCCGGTGTGCCGAACATCGACAGGAACAGCGCCCGTTCGTGCCGCACGCCTTCGATCAGAGTCGTTTCGAATGCCCGGTTGACCGCCTGCTTGCCGAACTGCACGGCGACCGGCGACATGTTGGCGATGCGGTCAGCGATCTTCATCACCTCCGCGAGCATCTGGTCGGCCGGGAACACCTTGGAGACCAGGTTAGCCCGCTCCGCTTCGGCCGCGTCCATCATCCGAGCGGTCAGAACCATGTCCATCGCCTTGGATTTACCGACGGCGCGGGTCAGCCGCTGGGTGCCACCGGCTCCGGGGATCACGCCCAGGTTGATTTCCGGCTGGCCGAATTTGGCGGTGTCGGCGGCGAAGATCATGTCGCACATCATCGCGAGTTCGCAGCCGCCGCCCAGGGCGAAGCCCGCCACCGCGGCGATGACCGGCTTCTTGATGCGGGTGACGGTTTCCCAACCGGCGCCGATGAAATCCTCCAGCATGGCCTCGGGATTGGTGCGGTCGCGCATTTCCTTGATGTCGGCGCCGGCGGCGAACGCCCGGTCGCTGCCGGTGATCACGATGGCGCCGATGCCCTTGTCGGCGTCGAACGCCAGTAGTTGCTCGCCCATTTCGCGCACCAGCAGGTCGCACAGCGCATTCAGCGCGGCTGGCCGGTTGAGCCGGATCAGTCCGACGCGGCCATGCGTTTCGACGATGATGTTTTCGTATGCCGCCATGTTGATTTCCTTCCGAACGGGTTCGGGTCGCCCTGTCTTCGAAGCGCCCTGCGATGCGTGGTGCTTATACCAAAATCATGCCTCTGCAAGTTGTGGTGGGCGCAAGTTGTGGCGGGCGCAAGTTACCCGCCCACCATCAAGGCCCGTAACGTTCGGATCCGTTCGGGTTCGGGCAACGCAAGGGCCGTTTTCAGCAACCACTCCAGCGCGGGGCAAAACCCCGCATGGTCGCCGCCGGGCAGCAGCGCGGCCAGCGGCGCGGCATCGGTCTGCGCGCGGGCCGCCTCAAACAACGACTGAAAAACCTTCGCGCGTTCGGCCGGATCGATCGGTGGCGGCACAGCACGGCCGGCATCTTCGTGCAGGTGCCGTTCGGCTTGCGTCATGGTTTCCAGCAGCGGGGCGGGCAGCAACCGGCGCAAATCGGTTGGCATATCATGAAAATAGCCCCAGCAGCTTTCCGGCTGAGTGTCCTGAATCTCCTGCAGCATGTGCGAAAATAGGCCGGCCACGCTGACAACCGTGGCGTCCGGGACGACCGGCAGCAGCAACAGCGCCGCATGCCATGCCAAGGTCGCGGTGTCGTCCAAGGCCATGACGGAATCCGGTGCGGGGGCGGTCGTGATGCCCGCGGTTTGCAATTCCGACCGGGCCGGGTACCAGACCGATGCCGGCGGCGTGTGCAGCACATGGTCGATGAACGGTCCGGGGAGACCGGCGTGTTCGTAGATGGCGCGCAGCATGGGGTCGAATGTTTCGGGGGCCATTCCGGGGGCATGCGCCTGATGAAAGCCAAGCCTGGCGTCCTGTGCCAGAAACCGGCCCTTGCCCGCCAGGAACGCGACCGTGCAGGCCGAGGCGCAGAAGCCCGGCACATACGTATCCAGGCCGCGCGCGCGGATGATGTCCGCGATCTGCATGGCCGCCTGTATATGGCCGCCCGGACTGTTGAACCGGATCGTCCGGACATGCGGCGTCCGCGCCAGGGTGGCGCTGAAATTTTGCGGCATCGCCCAGGAAAAGCTGCCGGCAATTTCCACGATCTCGCCACCGGGAACAACGCTGATGGCGTAGGGAGCCTCGAATTCCGCGGTCGGCGATGCCGAACGCTGTCCGCCGGGAGACGTGTCCGAACGGGCCTGTAACGGGAGCGCACAGGCGGCGCCAAACGCCATTCTTGCCAGCGTTTGGCAGAGACGGCGCATCCGCTAATGCTGTTTCCGAAGGCAGTAGAACGTGCTGCGGCCCGCTTGCACGATCCGCTGCACGCCGGTGCAGGGAAGGCTTTGCTCGGGGCAGGCGGGGCAGGGTTCTCCCTCGCGCCCATAGACCTTCCAGGCGTGCTGGAAATAGCCGAGTTCGCCGTTGGTTTGCACATAGTCGCGCAACGATGATCCCCCGGCGGCGATCGCCTCCGTCAGCGTCGCCTTGATCGCCGGGACCAGCCGTTTGGCCCGTGCGCCCGGGATCGTGCCCGCCAGCCGCAGCGGCGAAATGTCCGAGCGGAACAGAGCCTCGCATACATAGATATTGCCCAGCCCGGCGACGATCGTCTGGTCGAGCAAGGCCGATTTGATCGGGGTCTTTTTCCCCGCCAGCGCCGCCGACAGCAGCGCCACCGAGAACGCATCGTCCAGCGGTTCCGGTCCGAGACCGGCGAGCAAGCGGTGCTGATCCTCGCGATCCGTCTCAATCAGATCCACCGAACCGAATCGCCGCGGATCGACAAACCCGACCCGCCAGCCGTCGTCCGTCTCGATCTCGATGTGCTCGTGCAGTGTGATGTCGTTGCGGCCGATGGGTTCCAGCAGCATGCGTCCGGACATGCCGAGGTGAATCAGCACCGACCACCCGCTGTCCAGCCGCATCAGAATGTATTTGGCTCGGCGCCGGAAGCTGGTCACCCGAGCGCCGGTCAGCCGTTCGGCCAGATTCACCGGCAGCGGCCAGCGCAAATCCGGACGCCGGACGACGGCACGCCGCAGGATGCGTCCTTCCAGGCGCGCCTGCAGGCCTCTCATGACAGTCTCGACTTCGGGGAGTTCCGGCATTGCCCGGATCAGGCTATACGGTGTGCCTATGAGCCACAATCCCGCAACGACCGTTGATTTCGGCTACCGCTCGGTGGACGCCACAGAGAAAGCCGGCATGGTACGCGCTGTGTTCGACAGCGTGGCGCCGCGCTACGACCTGATGAACGATCTGATGTCGCTGGGCATCCATCGCGTCTGGAAACAGATCTTTATCAGCGACCTGCAGCCGAGACCCAGCCACACGCTGCTGGATCTGGCGGGCGGGACCGGCGATATCAGCTTTGGTTGGTTGAAGCGCGGCGGCGGACCGGTGCTGCTGACCGATATCAACAACGCCATGCTCTCGGTCGGGCGGGATCGCGCGCTGAACCGCGGATTCGCCAACGACGTCACGTTCGCCGTCGCCGATGCCGAGAAACTGCCGTTCCCGGATCGCTGCGTCGATCGGGTGTCGATGGCGTTCGGTTTGCGCAATTGCACCGACAAAGCGGCGGTGCTGCGCGAAGCCAGACGCGTCCTGAAACCGGGTGGGCGGTTCCTGTGTCTGGAGTTCTCGCGGGTCACGGTCCAGGCGCTGACGCCGATCTACGATATCTGGTCGTTCAAGGTGCTGCCGCGTTTGGGCCAGATGGTGGCGGGGGACGAAGACAGCTACCGGTATTTGGCCGAAAGCATCCGCACCTTTCCCGACCAGGAAACCCTGGCCGGCATGATGCGGGACGCCGGGCTGGCCCGCGTGAAATTCCGCAATTTGTCGGGCGGCATCGCGGCGATCCATTCCGGGTGGCGGCTGTGAACATTAACCACTCCCGCCCGTCATGGCCCTGCCCCCAATCGTCATGGCCGGGCTTGGCCCGGCCATGACGAATGGGCAAATCCTCCCCGTCCATCGCCTAAGTTGACGCCGATGCGGACAAGCCGGGCCATGACGATTGGGGCTGGGCCATGACGATCGGGAGCGTTTTCATCCTCCATAGATTGTCCTCGGCCAGGCGGTTCCGTCCATGACCGCCAAGCGCATCCTGCTGATCGTGTCCGGCGGCATCGCCGCGTTCAAGGCGCTTGAACTCGTCCGGTTGCTCCGCCGCGCCAATTATGGCGTCACCTGTGTGCTGACGAAGAACGGCTCCCAGTTCGTCACGCCCCTGTCCCTCCAGGCGCTCAGCGAATCGAAGGTCTATTCGGATCTGTTTTCTCTCACCGACGAGTCGGAGATGGGGCATATCCAGCTCTCGCGTGCCGCCGATTTGCTGGTCGTGGTGCCGGCGACGGCAAACATCCTGGCCAAGATGGCGTCAGGATTGGCCGACGACCTCGCCTCGACCGTGCTGCTGGCCACCGACAAGCCGGTTCTGGTCGCTCCGGCGATGAACGTCCGCATGTGGCTGCATTCCGCCACACAGGCGAACATGGCGCTGCTCGCCCAACGCGGCGTCCATGTCGTTGCGCCAACCGAGGGCGCCATGGCGTGCAATGAATTCGGACCCGGCCGCCTCGCCGAACCACCGGAAATCCTCGCCGTGATCGAGACGCTGCTGCGACCCGCGGCCGCAGGCCCGTTGACCGGCCGGCACGCTTTGGTCACCAGCGGCCCGACGCATGAACCAATCGACCCGGTCCGCTACATCGCCAACCGCTCGTCCGGCCGGCAAGGCGCCGCCATCGCTGCCGCGCTCGCGGAACTCGGCGCGCGCGTGACGTTGGTGTGCGGTCCTGTCAGCGTGCCAGACCCGGCCGGCGTGACCGTCCGCCGCGTCGAAACAGCACAACAGATGCTGGACGCATGCCAGTCCGCGCTGCCCGCGGACGTCGCCGTGTTCGCCGCCGCCGTTGCGGATTGGCGGGTTGAGCAAGCCGCGACCGGAAAGATCAAGAAACAACCGGGGGCGGCACCGCCTGCGCTGACCCTGCTGCCAAACCCGGATATTCTGGCCACGATCGCCGCCGCCGGCCCGAACCGGCCGCGTATCGTCGTCGGCTTCGCGGCCGAGACGGACGATCTTCTCGCCAATGCGCAGGGGAAATTAGTCCGGAAAAATGCCGACTTCATCGTGGCGAACGATGTCTCCCCGGAAACCGGCATCATGGGCGGGGCCGAGAACGCCGTGCATATCGTCTCCGCGGCCGGCGTCGAAACCTGGCCGCGTCTGGGCAAGGACGAAGTCGCCCGCCGTCTGGCTCAGCGGATTGCCGAGGCTTTCGCGGGTATCGCCGATTGAGCCGCTAACCGGCCGCCGATCAGTGCGGCAATTCGATCGTTGCGACGGTGCCGTCGCGTCCGTCCATCGACAAGGTCCCGCCGCACTTCGTCGCGAATGATCGGGCCAGCGTCAGGCCCTCGCCGGGGCGCGGTGTGCCGGAAAAGCCCCAGCCATTGTCCGACACGGTGAGTGTTGTGATGTCCTCGTCGCTGACCAGCCGAATCGCGATCCGGCCGGCCGGACGCCCCTTCATGCCGTGCTTGACGGCATTGCCGATCAGCTCGTGCGCGCTGCGCAGCACCGATTCGCGCAGCTTTACAGGGCAGCTTCCGCGCACCGAAACCCCGACGCGGATCATCTGATCCGCATCCCGCATCATATCCACCATCGCCCCGGCCAGCCGGCGCAGCCGTTCGCCGATCGGCGCCGGTCCACCGGTCAGACCGAACAACGCGTCAGAGATCGTCGCCGACAATCCGATGCGGTATTCCAGGTCCTGCACCATCTTGTCCCCGGCCGGCGTCTCGCGCAGTCCGGGCGCAGCGGCGATCAGCGACAAAATGCGTTGGAGCGTATTTTTGGTGTGATGGCGCAACTGGCGCAGATCGACGTCGCGGTCATCCGCCGCCGTATCCGATCCGATGTTATCAGGCCGAGCCGCTATCATCGGCGGCTGTTGCGACCGAATAACAGGTGCACGGTTTGGCCCGGGCAGCGTGCTGGTAACGTAAGACATGTCGGAACCTCTGGGTCTCGAAACACCGTTATGGGCGGCCGCACAAATTTTAACCGGTCAATCCTTAAGACAAGGTTAACACCACACCCGCCAAATTGCGCGCCGGATCGGCACCGTTCCAAAATCGTCATGAAATAATTTAGCCCGGCCAGTCTTGCTTACAAGCCGGGGCATGACGAAAGGCGCGATCTGATGGCCGATTCGTTTGGTGTTGGGCCTCGTCTGAAGGAAATCTATCGATATGATCAGCAATGTATCTGCCCGGCAACATATGTGGGAAAGTTTCCCACGTCAATCGATTTCCGTAATCTGCCGGGTGTTTCTCCTGCATCCGGTTGTGCTAGGTCCTTTCGGGTAAGGATCAGTCGCACCTGGATGTCCCTCCCTAACGTTCCCTCGACCGGTTTCGGCACCCCTGGCCGGCCCAGTGCCGTTTCGCCCGCCGCCCTTCTGACAGCGGTTCGGCGGCTGCTGCGGCCGCTGGTGCGGCTGATGATGCGCAGTGGATTGACGTTTCCGGTCCTGGCCGACTCGCTGCGCCGGTTATTCGTTGAAATCGCCATCACCGATATCCTGACCGATCCGACCACACGAACCGACAGCAGGATCAGCCTGCTGACCGGAGTGCATCGTAAGGAAATCCGGCGGCTGCGAGAGATTCCGGCCGATCCCCTGGACGCCCCGGACATCGTCACCCTGGCCAGTCAGATCGTCGCGCGCTGGATTGGCGGCGCTCCGTTCGCCGACAGCCAGGGACATCCGAAACCGTTGCTCCGCATCGGAACCGGGGATACCGAACCATCGTTCGCCGATCTGGTCGCCTCGGTCACCAGCGACGTCCGGCCCCGGGCCGTGCTGGAAGACTTGCTGTAACACGGTGTGCTGGTCGTCGACGCCGAGGATCGCGTCCTTTTAACCGCCGACGCGTTCCTGCCCCGTCCGGGCGGAGAAGAACAATTATTTTATTTTGCCCGTAACCTGCATGATCATGTCGCGGCCGCCGTGGAGAATATCAGCGCCGCCCCTGCCGGTGCCGCCACCATAAGTGTCGAGGGCAGTGCCGCGGGGCCCGCTTTATGCCTGGATCGCAGTGTGCATTACGACAACCTCACCGAGACACAGGCACGGGATTTGCGTGACTACGCCCGCGCGGCCGCGATGCGTGCCTTGTTGGATGTCAACCGGCGCGCGCAGGAACTGACGGCGCACGCCGCTGCCGGCGCTGACGCTTCGCCGATGCAGCGGGTCAATTTCGGCGTTTATATCTTCGACGAACGCGAACCGTCAGGATCAGGAACCGGCCTCCGTCGCGGGTGATACCAATCGGTGTCAACGCCGATTGGTATGATGCGCCCGATCCTCGCCGCCGACGGGCGGTCAGGTTCAGACGAGACCTTTGACCAGATGCAACGCAAGCGCCGCGATATGATGAAGACCATCACGCATCGCCGCCATATGGGCGCGCATGCGGTGATACCACGAGCCGCTCTCCGACACGGCGGCGGCTTTGCCGGCGATCGTGTTGGTGTCCTCGGTGGCTGTCAGGCCGGTCCAGTTCCGCAAAAGCGGCGTGGCTTTGTCTGGCGCCAGCAGCGTATTGCCGCGCACGACGATGGCGCCGGCATCCCCGGTCATCAGCACCGCACCCGGCCGCACCGTCAAACCGGGGCCCAAATCCACGGTATTGCGTTCGAAGATCAGGGTGCCGCCGGTGATCCGGACGATGGGTCCGGACATGCGGTCAGCCTCATCGGTCAACTGGTTGTGCACCAGTTCGGTTCTGCCGGCGGAGGACGTGATATGTCCGCCGCCACGCGCGGAATGGAACGATGATCCCTCGATCCGCACCAGGTCCAGCGATCCGGCCAGCACGGCATGCATGGACTGTTCGTCGTTGACGGTGCCGTTGCCATCGAACTCGCAGTCGGTAATGCGCAGCGCTCCACTCGGCCTGCCGGCCAGGATGCCAACCTGGTTGTTGACGAACCGGCTGTCTTTCACGGTCAGGCCAACGCCCTCCGCCCGGATTCCGGCACCGTTGCCGTCCGGGACCCGGATGCGCGCAAAGGTGAGGCCGATGATCGTTACGTCATCACCTTGCACGACGAAGCCCGCCTTGCCCATGCAGGCACTGTCGCTGATCACCACATCCGGCCCGGTGCCGGTGATGATCAATCCGCTGGCTCGCCATGCGGCGCAATCGTAATAGGTTCCCGGCTCAATAGTGACGGTATCGCCATCCTTGGCGGCCCAAGCCGCCTCGCTCGGGGCGGCGTAGGTGTGGCCGGGGCCGACGTCCAACACCCGCGCCGACGCAGGCCCGCCCCAACACAGGATGGCAAGGCAAAGCCGGAATCGGTTCATCCTACCGGTGATCGCCATGCCGGATCCTGCCACACCCGGGCGGCCCCAAACCGAAACGGTCGCGAAGACAGCGGCAATGCGACACAATAAGGTGGCCGGCATAACGATAACCATGATCATTTCGGAGATGTGCTTATCGTGCCATCCCCGGGGTATGGCAAGCGGGGAAGCGGTGGCGGTTATGACGGCTCCGTTCCAACCCGTTTGACCCGTACAACCAGCCGCTTCATGGCCCAGCCGACCGAGTGTCTGTGTCAGGCGTTGCCTTCTCGAAAATGACAGATCAAAAAGTAAGAAACGCCGGATCCGGGACCGAGGTCCGACCTGAGTCAAACCACGGACAGACATTCCGTTGCCAGCGCGTCCCACTCGTCCTCAAGTCCGCCGCCGAACGGCGTCCGCTGCGCTCGGTTGTACCAATACCGAGCGTTGGCCAGGTCGGGTTCTTTGCGATGGAGATAGGCATGGACGGCGGCGGCAAGGGTGCCATCGTCAGCCTGGGCACAGGCATGCGCCTTCGCCCAATCGCCCTTGGCGTCCCACCAGAACGCCTGCAACGGCAGCGGCAACGCAGCGTCCGGCGCTCCGTCCACGGTCGATGCGCGAAAGGCCTGGATATCCATGGATCAGGCGGCCAGCGCCGGCAGCAGCAGGCGCCGCAGCTTGCGCACCGCGCTGTCGGGAGTCGTCAGCACCGGCTTGCCTGTCGCCTCGGCGACCGCACCGGCGGCCTGCGACAGGCTGAACTGCGCCAACGCGATCACGTCGCACTCGTGCAGCGACGCCGCGGCCACGGCGGCCGCTGCGTTATGACCGGCAAGGTCGCCCGCGTTCAAGGCGGTCAGGGCGGACTCGGCCAGGCAATGCACCAGCGTCGCATTCGGCGCCACGGCGTCGAATTCGGGCGGCATGGAGGCCAGGGTCGGGGCGAACGTTGCCATCAGGCCGATGCGTCCCTTGGGACCGGTCAGGGCGATGCATTCCTCGATCATCGCTTCGTTTGGCTTCAGCACCGGCATCGGTGCCAGTGCGCGGGCGCACGCCTCGATGCAGGGGCCGAACGCCGAACAGGTGAACAGGATGGCGTCCGCTCCGGTGGATTGAGCGTAGCGGGCGAGGGCGAGGAAGCGATCGGTCATCGCCGGGGTCAGCACGCCGTCGCGCGCCAGATCGGGGGCCAGCGAACTGTCCAGCAGGTTCATCACGGTCGCCTCCGGCCACAGCCGGTGGAAAGCCGCTTCGATGGGGGGAATGGAGGCCGCCATGGCGTGGATCAGGGTGATGCGCATGGGCCGGAAAGTGCCCCGGGCGCGCCAGCGGGGCAAGTGGCGCGGCCTCTGACTGATGGCAGTTCTTGCCCGGCGCCGCGTGCCGGTTGTCGGATCCATGGCTTTGTGTTGACGCGCCGGCCCTGGCCGGGGGAAGCTTGCCGCGATGCTCAAGGCCGGGAAACGCGGCCGCCGGGAGGACACACAGATGGCCGGGATAAACCTGTCAGCCACCGAAACCGCGCTGGAGACTCAACGGATCGGCCCGTTGCAGCTTCGCGTCGCGGCGATCTGCATGCTGGCGCAAACCTTCGACGGTTACGACCTGAACAGTATCGGCATGGCCGCGCCGGCGCTGTCGCAGGCGTGGCATCTGTCGGGACCGGCTTTCGCCAATACGTTTGTCATGTCGAGCATCGGAATCATGGTGGGTGCCTTGATCTCGGGGCCGGCCGGCGACCGGGCAGGGCGCAAACCGGTGCTGCTGGTCAGCCTGATCCTGCTGGTGGTGTCATCGCTGGCCTGCGTTGCCGTGACGACCATTCCGCAGCTTGCCGCGCTGCGCTTCGTCACCGGCCTGGGGATCGGCGCGCTGATGCCGGCGACGGTGGCCCTGGCGAGCGACTATCTGCCGGAGCGGCACCGCGCCACCATGATCATGATCGTGTTTACCGGCGCGCCGTTGGGCGGATTCCTGGGTGGCCAGTTGGTGGCTCAGTTGCTGCCGATCTATGGCTGGACGTCGATTTTCTATGCCGGCGGGGCGCTGCCGCTGGTGCTGATCCCGGTCGTGCTGTTCTGGCTGCCGGAATCGCCCAGGTTCCTGCTCAAGCGCGGCCTGCTGACCGACCGCAGCCGGCGGTTGCTGCGACAGCTCGGCATCGATCCGGCACAAACCGGTCAGGCGGTCGATGTTGCCGCCGGCAATCCGGTGACAGGGCTGTTCCGCGACGGCCTCGCCCACACCACGGTGCTGGTTTGGAGCCTGTATTTCGCCAACCTGTTGAGCATGTATCTGATCGCCTACTGGTTGCCGACGGTGCTGCACATGTCCGGGCTGACCCCGGCGGACTCGGTATTCGCCGCGAGTTTGCGCGATGCCGGGCCGCTGCTGAGTATCTTCCTGATCGCGCCGCTGAGTCATCGCTTCAAACCGCAGAGCGTGGTCGCGGTCAGTCTCGCCTGCGGGGTCGTCGCAATCGGCGTGGTCGGGTTGGCCACGCTTCCCTATACCGCGCTGCTGGTGACGATTTTTGTGGTCGGCTGCTGCACGACCGGCAGCATGACGGGCATCAACGGCATGACGGCGGCACTGTATCCCGCCCGGGTGCGCAATACCGGCATGGGCTGGGCACTGGGGATCGGGCGACTCGGCGGGATTGTCGGCCCCTGGTTGGGTGGGTTGTTGCTGGGCCTGGGCTGGCCGCCGCGGCAGATATTTCTGTTCGCATGCGTGACGGCGGCGATCGCCTCCACCTGCGCGGTGCTGCTGCGGTTGCACGCGGGACGCGTCGCGGTGCGTGGCGGATCGGTCCCGGGGGCCGTGGCCGGCGAGTAACGTCAGTCCGCATGCGCCGTGCCGCGCCGCAACCTTTATGCCTTGCAAACCCGTCGCCGCTCACTTAAATGGGCGGTTCCCCGCCATTCAAACCCGGAGGTTGAGCCGCATGGCGCGCGTCACCGTCGAAGACTGCGTTCAACGAGTCCCTAACCGCTTCGAGCTCGTTCTGCTCGCCGCCCAACGCGCCCGCAATATCAGCCGGGGCGAAGAACTGACAATCGACCGCGACAACGACAAGAATCCCGTCGTCGCGCTGCGGGAGATCGCTGATGAGACGATCGAACTGCCGCGCATCGAACAGGATCTGATCCGATCGCTGTCTCGCTCGCCGGAACCCGAACCGGCCGACGAAGAGGTGCTCGACCTTATCCCGACCGACCAGAACATATTCGGCCTGCAGGATATCGCGGCCGAGGAAGAAGCGGCCGGCCTGCCCACGGAATTGCCCGAGGAAATGTCCGCCGATGAACTGGCGGCCGAACTCGCCGCCGAATTCGGTGGCCGGGATCATCGGTAGCCGCCCATGAAAGACGGGGGTTTCGGCGCCGAAATGAACCGGTCCGCGCCGACCCCCGCTCGTCTGGCTCCCGCCCGCATGGCGTCCGTTCGCCGCACCCCGCTGGCGCCGGCCCCCGTCGCTGACCTGGTTGAACTGCCGCAACCGCCCGGCCCGGGCGTCATCGCGCAGTGTGATCTGACGCGCAAAATCCTGAGCTACGATCCCAAGGCCGATACCGGCCTGATCGATGCGGCCTATGATCTGGCGGGCAAGGCACACGCCACGCAACGCCGCGAAAATGGCGATCCCTATTTCAGCCATCCCGTCGCGGTCGCCGATATTCTCGCCGATTACCGGCTGGATGTGGCGTCCATCGCCACCGCGCTGCTGCACGACGTGGTCGAGGACACATCCTGCAAGCTGTCGGAAATCGAAAGCCGGTTCGGCAAGGAAATCGCCCTGCTGGTCGATGGCGTTACCAAGCTGACCCGGCTCGAACTGCAATCGGACCGTACCAAACAGGCGGAAAACTTCCGCAAGCTCGTCCTGGCCATGAGCCGGGATATCCGCGTGCTGTTGGTCAAGCTGGCGGACCGGCTGCACAACATGCGCACGCTGCATTTCGTCCGCGATCCGGAACGCCGCAAGCGTACCGCGCGCGAAACGATGGAAATCTACGCGCCGCTGGCCGAACGAATCGGCATGGATGCGGTGAAAACCGAACTCCAGACCCTGTCGTTCATGCAGCTCGAACCCGACGCCTATGACACTATCATGGCTCGGTTGAACTTCCTGCGCGGGCAGGGGGCCGATGTCATCGACGATGTCCGGCGCGAGTTGATAGCGGTGTGCCGGGAAGCCGGCGTCGAACCGGTTGAAATCATGGGGCGCGAGAAATCGCCCTATTCGATCTGGGAGAAGATGCACCGTCGCAACGTGACCTTCGAGCAGTTGTCCGACATCATGGCATTCCGTGTCGTGGTGAAGACAAAAGCGGATTGTTACGCGGCGCTTGGCGCGGTGCATTCGTCCTATCCGGTGATTTCCGGGCGATTCAAGGACTACATCTCCACCCCGAAATCCAACGGCTACCAGTCGGTGCATACCGGCGTCACGCTGCGCCAGCCGCGCAACCAGAAGATCGAGGTGCAGATCCGCACCGCCGAGATGAACGACGTGGCGGAAAACGGCGTCGCCTCGCACTGGGTCTATAAGGCGCCGGACAAGAAGGTCGATGGCACGGATGTGCAGCGGTTCGCCTGGGTGCAGGACCTGCTGGAGATTCTGGACAATTCCTCGGCGCCGGACGAGTTCCTGGAAAATACCAAGCTGGAACTCTACGCCGACCAGGTGTTCTGCTTCACGCCCAAGGGGCAGTTGATCCAGTTGCCGCGTGGCGCCACGCCGGTCGATTTCGCCTATGCCGTGCACGGCCAGGTCGGCGATACCTGCGTCGGTGCCAAGGTCAACGGCCGGCTGATGCCGCTGCGCCATCATCTGGAAAACGGCGACCAGGTCGAGATCATGACCGCGCGCGGCGGCACGCCGTCGCCGCAATGGGATCGTTTCGTCGTCACCGGCAAGGCGCGGGCGCGTATTCGCCGGTTCATCCACCAGGAACAGCGCCAGCAAAGCCGCGATGCCGGGCGGGTGGAGCTGCTGAAAGCCTTCCGTCAGGCCGGCGTGGACGGGTCGGAAAAGGCGCTGGAACCGGCCCTGAAGGTGCTGAAGATCGCCTCCGCCGACGAACTGTATATCGCGGTGGGCAACGGCAATGTGATCGCCAAGGACGTGGTGACCGCTGCCTATCCGGAGCTGAGGCAGGCGCCGCGGGGGCCGCGCATGATGCCGCCCATGCTGCCGCGCGGCAAACTGCCGGTTCGGCACGACACCGATATGCCAGTGACCGGATTGGTGCCGGGCATGGCGTTTACCTTCGCCGGCTGCTGCCATCCGGTGCCGGGCGATGAGATCGTCGGGATCGTCACCACCGGCAAGGGTGTCACGATCCATGGCCGGGAATGCCAGATGCTGGCGGCGTTCGCGGCGACGCCGGAGCGGTTTATCGACGTCGATTGGAATTACGAGGCGGTCGGGAAAACCGGCAGTGCCTCGAAGGGCTTCGGCCATACCGCGCGGATCAGCGTGATCGCCGAGAATGAGCAAAGTTCCCTGGCGGACGTGTCCAACGCGATCGCCAAGCAGGAAGGCGCCATCGCCAACCTGAAGATCGTCAACCGGCAGCAGGATTTCATGGAGGTCCTGGTCGATGTCGATGTCCGGGATCTCGCGCATCTGTCGAAAGTGATCGTCGGGCTGCGGGGGCTGAAGGCGATCAAGACGGTCGAGCGGGCGACCGGCGGATGATTTCTGTCCGCGTCACGGCCAGATCCGCCCCGTCCGGCAATCGTCATGGCGCTGCCCGTCATCGTCATGGCCCTGCCCATCATCGTCATGGCCCGGCTTGTCCGGGCCACCCGTCGCGGCACCACCTTGGCATAGGTGGCCCGGACAAGCCGGGCCAT
>Ga0316220_1001153_pt1 | contig 30781 bp, 19 predicted proteins | sample TBH18005metaG_FD_203632 | JGI IMG/M metagenome (GOLD analysis project Ga0316220, IMG submission 203632) | Freshwater microbial communities from Trout Bog Lake, Wisconsin, USA - TBH18005 | ecosystem: Environmental > Aquatic > Freshwater > Lake > Hypolimnion/Profundal zone | place: USA: Wisconsin...
TTTGAACAACAAAAGCAATTAGTTCTTTACCATTTTTTTTAGGACCCAATAAGCGATTTTTGAAAAGGTGTTTGCAGGGGGTCACATTGCTCTGGCGGAAGGGGATCAATTTGTGTGGTATTTACACATATACAGAAGATTCAGGTATTATTGCTAAATCAAGTATAGTAAAAGATATTGAATTGAAACCTGTTCTTTTGGCACCGATACCCAAGCCGGTTGTAGTTGTTGCAACTGCTCCTAAGCCCGCACCTGTTCCCAAAGATACTGATGGAGATGGAGTGGATGATAGTGTAGATAAATGCCCGACTGTAAAAGGGACCAAAGAAAATTTTGGTTGTCCGGATATTCAGGCACGATTGAATGAACTGGCTAAAATGGTATTCTTTAAAACAGCCAGGGCCGAGCTACAGCAGGAGGCATTAAAGCCATTAAATGAAGTTGTGGATATTTTGATGCAATACCCTAACACTACTTTAGCCATTGAGGGACATACAGATAACCGTGCCGGAGCTGCTTATAATAAAGATCTTTCTCAAAGAAGGGCCAATTCAGTAAAAGCCTATTTAATGGCGAAGGGTTTAAAAGCCAACCGCTTTACGTCTGTGATAGGGTATGGATTAGAAAGACCTATCGCTGATAATAATACCGATGAAGGAAGGCAAATGAATAGAAGAGTTTATATAAAAGCTACTTTTGTATACTAGTAAGTCTGATAAAATGTAAGAATCGAGAACCGATCAAAAATGCCTGATATGCCTATAAAATATAAATACTTGATGGTCGCTTTTCTATTTGTGACTTCCTTGGAATTTGGGTATGCCCGGGCGCATACCTCAGGGAATACTGCTGCAATATATCAGATTGGGGATGCAAGAACTGGAAATACAGATACAACTTCCATACCCTTGCGATTAGGGAAATACAATATTTATTCCGGTATCCCAAGTATGTATATTGGGCGATTTGAATTGAAGCCAGGAGGCCAATATATAGTTGCCCTTAGCAGCGATGAAGACAGTTATGCTACTGGTACCTACCAATACAATCCGGCTACTAATACCATTGAATGGAAAACAGGATTTTTCTGGCAAAAAAAATGGGGAGGAAAAATTACTAACTTAGCAAGCTCAGGAAATATTCGTATCCAATTCAGCAGGGTTACCTATGGTGATTCAGCAGGCAACTAAATTCCAGCCATTTTTGTTTTTAGTAGTATTGAGCTTATTCAGAATTCATTCAGAATAAGGGAATAGTTTTGCCCTTGAATGGTTAAAATAATTCCTTAATGCGAGTATCCGGTATCCTTCTTTTATCAATTTTATTTTCTTTTATGGGCAGGGCCCAGTCTCCAATTACCACAAAATTATCCGGTAAGGTGATTGATGCCGTTACCCAAAAACCTGTTGAATACGCAACGATTACGATTAAAGATAAACAACTGAAAACCATAAATGGAACGGCTACCGATGCCAAAGGACAATATGAAATCACTGGCCTTCCCCAGGGCGTATATACACTGATAGTCGATTTTATCGGGTATAAGCGTTATCAATTGGATACCTTACGGATTACGGATAATAAGAAAAATATACTTGTTAAAACAATCCAGCTAACTGCACTGGGAGAAACCCTTGCTTCTGTAGCAGTTACCTCTAAAGCTCCGGTTGTTGAAAATAAAATTGATAAAATTGTTTACAATGCAGCTAACGATATCACTTCACAGGGAGGAGTTGCATTAGACGTATTGAAGAAAGTGCCACAGGTAACTGTAGATATTGATGGTAATGTGGAATTACAGGGAAATAGTAGCATTCGATTCCTGATCAATGGCAAACCATCTAGCGTATTTGGTAATAACCTGGCAGATGCCCTTGCCTCCATCCCGGCCAGCCAGATCAAAAGTATTGAAGCCATTACCAGCCCCGGTGCCAAATATGACGCACAAGGTACAGGAGGTATCATCAACATTATTCTGAAAGACAGTAAAGTACAGGGTTATAATGGAAGTATTAATCTGGGAGTAGGATCAAGGCTTGAAAACGGCTCAGTTAACCTCAATATAAGACACCATAATTTCGGGGTCAATGCTTTTTTTAGCGGGAACGCACAATTAAGCTCACATACACCCATATTACAGGACCGACTTTCAAAAGATACTTCAACAAAACAAAGCACCCACTTAGTACAGAATGGGTATACAGATTTTGACAGAAACGGCTACCAATCTGGAATTGGGTTTGACTGGAGCATATCCAAAAAGGATAACCTTACCGGTTCATTTGGGTATAATCATTTTAGTAACCATAACAGGGGAATTACGAATCAGGAACAGGCAACCATGGATAATAATGGTAACCTGATATCAGATGTATTCAATGCAAGGAATGCAGATAACCATTCACATACTGAGTCATTCGACTGGAGCCTGGATTATAAAAAGAAGTTTGCAAAAGACGGACAAGAACTGGATATTCTTTATTCTAATGGATATGACCGGCCAAATTCAAATTTTGCCCAAACACAAACGTATACCGGACAACCCCTGCCTTTTGCAGGAACCTATAGTAACAATCCTGGAACAGATAAAGAAATCAACCTGTCTATTGACTATACGCATCCTGTTACAGAACATTTTCTTATAGAAACGGGATTGAAAACAGTATGGCAAAATATTTACAGTGTAGCGGATGTGTCATTACTAAATCCTGCAACGAATTCCTATGCAAAAGATCCCACACAGTCTTATCAACTGAATTATGACAGAAAGATATATGCAGCTTATGTATCCACTAATTTTTCTATTGGAAAAATAATCAATATTAAATCGGGACTTCGTTTAGAACATACAGATACAAAAATCGATTTCCCCAATACCCTGATACCTTCTTATAATACGTTGGTGCCATCTATTATTGTATCCCATAATTTCAGTGAAGGGAGAACAATTAAACTGGCGTATACAAACCGGATTGAAAGACCCGATTATCGGGATATTAACCCATTTCTGAACCTGGCAGATCCCTATAATATTACCACTGGTAATCCGCTTTTGCAACCTGAAATTGGGAATAATTTTGAATTGGGTTACAACCAAACATTTGATAACGGAGGGAGTTTGTATTTTTCAATTGTATCCCGGTTTAACTCACATGATATTAAGCCATACACCTTATTTTATCCAACATTTAAGATTGGTGATTCTATCTACAATAATGTATCTGTTGCAACCCGAATGAATGTTGGGTTGGAAAATAGAACTGGTATTAGTATATCTGGGTCACTACCATTGACAAAAAACTTAAATATTCGTACAAATATCTTTGTTTCTAACAGACATGTAGTAAACCAATTAAATGCGAACAGTACAACAGATGGCATAGATGGCCGATTTAATATAAATGCAACTTACCAGCTACCCAAAAATCTTGTTTTAGAAGGCTTTGCAAATTATAATACATCTGTAAACAATATACAGGGAAAGCAGCCTCAATTCTTTGCATATACTGTTGCCTTTCGAAAGTTTTTCCTAAATAAAAAAATGAGTTTCGGTTTTACAGCTACCAATCCATTTAGTCAATACATTCAGCAGGTAACTACAATAACTACCCAAAACTATACATCTTATTATCTACGCCAGGTCCCATACCGCTCATTTGGCATCAGTTTTACCTATAAGTTTGGAAAGCTGGAGTTTAAAAAATCGAAAGAAGAAGATAAAAGTTTCTTAAACAACCCGCCAGGGGTAGATAATTAATTAATTAATAATTATTAATTGGTTAATTATAAATTGCCCTCCCCCCCGTTTATCCGAATTTCAGGCTAATTCCAAAACTTCCCCCTATCTTAGGAAGACAAAAAAATATCTATGCAATTAAATAAACTAGTTGGAACCATCGTATGTGTGGTTGCAATCTGTTCCTGTAAAATGAAAACAGAAGCAAAGCATGATTTTTTAGTCAGCGATCTGGATACGACTGTTTCGCCGGGGAATGATTTTTTTATGTATGCCAATGGAGGTTGGATTAAACAGAATCCCATTCCGGCAGATCAAAGCAGTTGGGGGGTAGGTGAATTGGTTCAGGATGATATTTATGACCGGTTGAAAAAAATCAATGAGCAATCAATTACTGAAAAGGCTGCAAGTGGTAGTATCGCCCAAAAAATTGGCGATTTCTGGTATAGTGGTATGGACTCTGCCACTGCTGAAAAGCAAGGCTGGCGGCCTTTGCAGGAAGATTTAGCTTCTATCAAAAAAATACAATCTGTTGAACAATTATTAGAAGTAGTGGCTTCATTTCACAAAAAAGGAATCAATGCCATGTTTAATGAAGGTGTTTATCAGGATGATAAAAATAGTGATGTAAATGCCTATCAATTGGGTCAGGGGGGATTGGGAATGCCGAACCGGGATTATTATTTTAATACAGATGAGAAATCTGTAAACGTTCGAAAAGCATACCAGCATTACTTGAATCAGGTGTTTACAAGACTAGGTAATGATAGCTTGAAAGCTGCTGCTACTGCTGAGAAAGTGTTTCAATTGGAAGCCAGACTGGCTAAAGCTTCCCGAAAATTGGCCGATTTGCGTGACCCCTATAAAAATTATCATAAAATGGGATTGGCAGAGCTGAATAAGCTAACACCCGCTTTTAGCTGGCCGGCATATCTAAAAAATATCGGCATACAAAAGCTGGACTCTGCAATTATTGGGCAACCTGAATTTATGACTGCATTGAGTACAGAAATAAAGTCTACCTCCATAGAAGATTGGCAAAATTACCTGCGCTTTCACCTCGTAAGCAGCAGTGCCGGTTATCTGGATAGCACTTCTTTTATGAATGCATTTGTGTATAGTCAAACGCTCAGGGGAACCAGGCAACCTAAACTGCGGTGGAAAAGGGTTTTGGATGCAGAAGAAGGAGCAATGGGAGAAGCACTCGGACAACTATTTGTAAAAGAATATTTTAACGAGAAAGCAAAACAAAGGTATAGCCAGATGGTTGAAAATATAAGGGATGCGTATAAGGAAAGGATTGCAAAACTTAGTTGGATGACGGATAGTACCAAAAAGAAAGCATATGCGAAATTGGCTAAAATTACTAAAAAAGTAGGCTACCCTGATAAATGGAAAGATTTTAGTGCTTTGAAAATAGACAGGGGCCCCTATGTTCTCAATATACATCGTGCCAATGAATGGTGGTTTCAGCATGATCTGAATAAATTAGGAAAACCAGTTGACAGAGAGGAATGGGGGATGAGCCCACAAACCTATAATGCCTATTACAATCCCAGTAATAATGAAATAGTATTACCAGCAGGTATATTTGCTGTGCCGGGAATGAAGGATGAAGATCTGGACGATGCTTTTGTGTATGGCTATGCCGGCGCATCCACTATTGGGCACGAGATAACCCATGGATTTGATGACCAGGGAAGACAATATGATGCGTCTGGTAACCTGAAAAACTGGTGGCAGGATGCAGATGGAAAGCAATTTGGAGAAAGGGCTAAAATGATTATTAAGCAATTCAATGAATTTATGCCTGTAGATACCCTGCATGTAAATGGCGATGCCACCCAGGGAGAAAATATAGCTGACTTAGGAGGGTTATTACTGGGGCTTGATGCATTTAAGAAAACAGAAGCTTACAAAAGCGGTGTCAAGATCAATGGACTCAGCCCCTTGCAACGGTATTTTTTGGGGTATGCTTTTGGCTGGCTAAACATAGCCCGAAAAGAATCACTGGCTAGCCAGTTAAAAGTTGATGTACATGCCCCGGCAAAAGAAAGAGTGAATGGCCCCATGGTAAATATCCCTGAATTTTATGAAGCTTTTGGAATAAAGAAAGGAGATAAAATGTACCGGGAAGATAGCCTAAGGGTAAAGATCTGGTAAGCTTGTACAATTATTCCGCTTCCTTAGTAGGTAGATCGTAAATAATTAGTAGCAAAGGAGTCAATATCCCGATATTGGCTCCTTTGTTATTGGCAAACCAGCCATATTCGCCACAATCAATTTAATCATTACCTTAGAGCGTATAGAACAGTAGTCAGTATTATCCTTATATACCAAGCATTATGAAACTATTTTCTCTTTTATTAATTAGCCTGTTCCTGTATGGCCAGGTTGCTGCCCAGGATACGATAAAATTGAACAAACGATCATTTGATACATCTGTATTTGCAGACGATGATACCCTTACAAGGAATGATTACCTGCAGGCTATCGAGAAAATGTTTAAGGTATTGAATAAAGCACCAGGCATATCCGGTGCTTTGGCAAGTATAGAGCAGATAACCACCCAGATGAATGAAGACGATTCAGCTCTGGCAATCATTAGGGAAAGACAATCTGCTACCGATAGAATACCTAATATCCGAAACCTTCAGATGTTTAATACATTACTCGATCAATTATCAGTAGATACAAAATCCTATGTAAAGAATTTAAATGACTTTGATACGCAATTGGATCAACTCAAAAAAGAGATTTTTGAATTGAGGAGGGACTCCGTTATTAGATTATTATTCCGTGAACCTAAAAACTGGATAGTTTTTGCAAAACAACTTTCGCAGCTTCGGACCAAATGGAAAAATGCCGATAGCCTGGTAAAACTTGTCAATGTTCGAATAGATAATACCCTTGCACGAACTTCGGCCAATATCATTACTATCGACGAACTGCAACGCCAAACAGTTGACCTGCTAAAATCAACCGGAACAAAAGCCTTTGGTAAGGAAAGAAGATATATCTGGGAACCACGCAACCCTAATCAGTCGGCTGCACTTATCCGAAGCCTGCAGAAATCACTGAATGATGAACAAAGGATTGCAAAATATTATTTCGATCATACCCGGAACCAGTTGTATCTTTTAATATTTACCGGATTGGTTTTCTTTGGCTGGGTGTTTTATAATTTCAAAAGTCTCAAACAATTGCATAAACTGGATGCATTGAACGATCTGGACCCGGTTTATATTAAACCCATACCCTTATTAGCTTCTATCCTGGTGATACTCAACCTAGCACCTCTTTTCGATTTAAATGCCCCGGCTATTTATATCGAAACCATTGAGCTTTTACTATTATTGGCACTCACTATACTTTTCCGAAAGCTGAAACCTCGTATTTTATTATTCTTTTGGATGGGATTTGTTGTGCTGTTCCTACTCATATCCTTTACCCGGTTTTTGGGTATTCCTGTTTATATGCAACGCTGGTGGGCACTTGCCTTGAACCTGGCCTGTTTTATATTGGGAGTGGTGGCTATGATTTTCTTCCGGAAGCATCTAAAAGAGAATAGAACACTTTTTATAGCAGGTGCTTTCTATATTGTATTCAACCTCCTGGCGGTTATCTGCAATATGTTTGGAAGAGTTACCTTATCACAGATATTTGGCGCAACAGCTATTTATACTATGGCCCAATCAATAGGGTTAATCGTATTTGTACAGTTGATTAAGGAGTCTTTGCTGTTACAGATACAGAGCAGCCGTATGCGGAAACAATACCCTATCCAGTTTAGTGCAGGAGATATAGCCAATGGCATTACTAAAATGGCGAATTATCTGGCATTGATTATTTGGCTCATTGTGTTTACTACTAACCTGAATATTTATGCCCCATTAGAGAAGATTGTGTCAGAATTTCTTCAAAAACCGCGAGTACTAGGTAATTTCAGTTTGCATTTAAGCGGGGTCTTATTATTCTTTATCATTATTTGGGTTGCTAATTTCTTACAAAAATATATTGCTTATTTCTTTGGAGATGTGGGTGATGAAGCTGCTTTTGATAATAAGGGACAAAGATCTAAATTGATGATTACGCGTTTAATCCTTTTAACAGCCGGATTCCTGCTGGCAGTGGCGGCGTCAGGATTAGAGTTATCACAGATTACCATCATACTGGGGGCTTTAGGCGTTGGTATTGGTTTGGGGTTACAAAGCATTGTAAACAATTTTGTTTCCGGTATTATTCTCATTTTCGACCGCCCACTTCGTATTGGAGATATGGTTGAAATAGGAGACCAGAAAGGAAGGGTCAGAGAAATTAGTGTCAGATCCAGTACACTCTTAACAAATGATGGCGCAGAAGTGATTATACCCAATGGAGACATACTATCTAAAAATATCGTGAACTGGACATTCAGTAACCCGAATGCAAGGGTGACATTCTCTTTTTCAATCGACAAATCCTTCCTTTCTGAAGAAACCAGAAAAGATATCAAAGAAATTATCAATGCCAATCCCGATGTTCTTTCACAAAAAGAACCGGATATTCTTATCAATGCAATCACTGATAAATCAGCCGAACTAAAAATTTACTTCTGGTGCAAAGACGTGGTAAAAGCAGACCGCACAAGAAGTAATGTATATGCAGAAATATATAAAAAGCTAGGCGAGATCGGTATAAAAGTATTATAGATAAACTGTATACTATAGACTTATATGCAATAATGGCAAAAATCAGTATCTATTTAATAGATTCCCAGTGCTATCAATTATTAATTAGTAATTGTTAATTCATCTAACATGAGAAAACCCATCTGCTTTCTATTACTTGTTTTTATACTAGAATCCTCCTCTTCCGGCTTTGCACAAAAAGCGCCATCCGTGCTTTATGAACAAACGAGTGAAGTCAATAACCTGATGGTTCAATATACTGCCGACAAAGCCAGTCTATCCCGGGTATTATTTATTCGCAGTTCTCCTGAAAGAAACACAAGACTTCAGAAACTGGCAGAAGAATACCTTGGTTTATTGGGTCAAATGAGTTTTGATAAATTACCAGTAGGAAGCCGGGTAGATTATATTTTGTTTAGCAGAAACCTCAGGGAAGAAATCCGGCTGCTTGAAACGGAAGCGAGTGAATATAAGCAAGTCAGTAAATGGATAAGTTTTGCAGACAGCATCTATGCAATTGAAAAGCCCCGACGCAGAGGGAATGCAGTAAACAGTAAGCAATTGGCGCAGCAATTAACCCTCATTCAAAAGCAAATTTTGGCTTCCTTTAAAAAAGTAGAAGAAGAAAAAAATATTGACCTGTCTCTTAGTAATCGGGCAGTAGTTGTAATCAAAGGTTTACAAGCTGCTTTGAAAAATGTATTTGATTTCTATAATGGGTATGATCCTTCATTCACTTGGTGGATACCACAGCCATTTAGAACGACAGATAGTCTGCTAAATAGTTATGCAGCTTTAGTAAAAAGTAAAGGGAAAGCAATCACCAACCAGAAAGAGGACGCTAGCGGAATTGTTGGTAACCCAATTGGACGAGATGAAATTATCAGGCAATTACAGGTTGAAATGATTCCGTATACTCCTGAAGAATTGATAGAGATTGCCAATAAGGAATTTGCCTGGTGTGACCAGGAATTGCTGAAAGCCAGCAAAGAAATGGGTTTTGGTGATAATTGGCGAGCTGCACAGGAGAAAGTTAAAAACACCTATGTGCCCGCCGGAGAGCAGCCCCAGGCCATCATGAAATTATATAATGAGTCGGTAGACTTCTTAAAGAAGCATCAATTGGTTACGATTCCGCCTCTGGCTGAGGAAGACTGGGCCATGGAAATGATGTCGCCTGAAAGACAATTATTTGCTCCCTTCTTTCTAGGTGGAGAAAGTCTTTTGATATCCTATCCTACCAACACCATGAAAGAAGAGGATAAATTAATGAGCATGCGGGGTAATAATCCGCATTTTTCAAGGGCAACCGTACATCATGAATTGGTGGCTGGTCATCATTTACAATTATACATGAATAACCGGTATAAAGCTTACCGCAATTTTGATACACCTTTCTGGATAGAAGGGAATGCGGTTTACTGGGAATTTTTGTTATGGGACCTGGGTTTTCCTCAATCGCCGGAAGATAAAATAGGGATGTTGTTCTGGAGAATGCATCGTTGTGCCAGAATCATTTTTTCATTGAATTATCATCTGGGTAAATGGACACCACAACAGTGTATAGATTTTCTGGTAGACAGGGTAGGGCATGAAAGAGCCAATGCTGAAGGAGAAGTGAGAAGATCCTTTACAGGAGGCTACCCGCCTTTATACCAGATAGGTTATATGATCGGCGCGTTTCAATTCTGGGCATTAAAAAAAGAATTGGTGGATAGTGGTAAAATGAGTTACAAACAATACCACGATGCCATACTGCACGAAAATGCTATGCCCGTGGAAATGCTTAGGGCGATATTGACGAATCAAACATTGAACAAAGATTTTGTATCCTCATGGAAGTTTTATCAATAAAAGAGCGCTGGTATTTATTGACTGTTAATTTTATATAAGGTAATGCAATTTTTTAGAAAATACTTTTTACGACCCTTCGCTGTATGTTTACTGTTTCTTTTAGTAGAAGCCTGTAACCAGCCTGTACAACAGGTAAAGAGTCAGCAATCAGGTTTTTTTGAAACCAATCCAATTTGGGATAAGCAAGAATATAATTTTGATGATTCCGTTTCGTTTCAAGATCAATTAAAACAGGCATACAGTTCTATCAAATCCAAAAAAATAAGTGACTTGTGGTACCTGTATTATTATCAAATGTCATTCTGGCATTCATATCTTAAAGTAAACGAAAGAGCAGTTATATATACAGATAGCATGTTGCAGGTAATACAAAAGAATATGTCTGATCCTGAATATGCAGATTTGTATTTCCGGACATTATTGAGCCGCGGAGATGTTTTCGTATCACTGGGTAAATATGATGATGCATTTTCCTCTTATTACCTGGCGCGGGAAATAATAGTACAACAAAAAGATACCTGCACTTTTGTTGAGATTACGAACCGGCTGGCTGGTGTTGGATTCGAACTAAAGAAATACCACGAAGCGGCAGAATTGTATAAGCAGGCGTATAACGATTTGCAGTATTGTACCAAGGATCTATTCACGCAACTTGGTGGCGAACAGGCTAGTTTGGATAATGTCGGGATTTCTTATTTTCGGGCAGGACAATTAGATAGTGCACTTATCTACTTTAATAAGGCATTACTCTGCTTCAAAGAGATAGAAAAAATTGATAAGCCCAGCCGTAGAAATTATGTTCGAATTTCGAAAGCGGTGATTTATGGAAACCTGGGAGATCTTTTATTACAGCTTGGGGATACAGCAAAAGGAGAATCTTTGTTAAAGCAGAGTATTGAAACGAATAATCATCCAGAAATGGCTCCGGAAGATGCTGCGATTTCTATGTCGAAGCTGCTTAAGTTTTATCTTGAAAAAAATAGAATTGGTGACGCAGGTACATTACTAAGTAAATTGGAAGAGGTTGAACCAGGGTTTAAAAATCTTGAACTGCATACCCGTTATCTTTCATTAAAGGCAAGATACCTAAACGCAATTGGACAAACAAAGCAGGCTTATTCTTTACTTGAAAAAGCATCTTCTATACGTGATTCAGTAAGAAGAGCTATAGAGATTACTAACTCCAGCGATATCCAGAAAGCATTTAATAATATTCGTAATCAATACCAGTTGCAGCTATTGGAGACAAAGAATCGGCGTAAAACAGAATACTTATTTATCGCTATTATTTTTTCTGCAATGGTTTTGCTCATTGTATTGTTGCTATTAAAGAACTATCGGCATATTGAATCTAATATGAACCTATTGAAAGCTAAGAATAACGAGATTGTCTATAAAAACGAGGAATTGCTCAATATGCTGGAGTCTTTGGAGCAGAGTCATAGGGATAAGCAAAAATTATTGCACGTAGTTGCACATGATCTTCGAAGCCCTGTCGGCTCAATTACAATGCTATGTGGACTCCTTAAGGATAAGCAGGTAGAACCTGAAAAAATTGAGGACGCCATTGAATTAATTGCCAAATCAGGGAATAATGCGCTGGAATTGATTAATGAACTTTTAAAAGACCCAGCAGCTGCCAGAACCGTAGAGAATGAATATCTGAATCTTACTGAAAAGATCAGGTATTGTGTAGAAGTGTTAAAACATAAAGCAGCAGAAAAAAATCAAAAAATCATCTTTGATGAAATTCCGGTTAGCATGTATGGTGATCGTGGAAAATTAGTGCGGGTATTTCATAACCTTATTTCCAATGCTATTAAATTCAGTATGCCCAATACTACTATCCATATTACCATGCAAACAGATAAGGAACAGGTATTGATAAAAATTACTGATCAGGGTATTGGATTTCCGCCCGATCAGGACGAAAATATTTTTCTGCAACCCGGTTCATTAAACCGAACAGGAACGGCAGGAGAGCCCTCATATGGTTTGGGCCTCTCTATTGTTTACCAGATTGTAAAAGCCCATAAAGGACTCATTTGGTTCAACAGCGAAGAAGGAAAAGGCACTAGTTTTTATATCGAATTTCCAACAGGAAAGCAATTAATATTTAACAAGTAATAATTATTTTAAGGATAGAATAATATCCTAAACCAAGCACCGCTAATTTCTCAACCCTTGTAAATTTTTGACTAGAATGCTTTGCTTACAAATTATTAATTTTTAATTATTAATTGTAGTCTCATTTTAGTAGTCTCATTTTATTTGAAAGTAAAAGCAAATGAAATCACACTTGAATACAATTCAGTTGATTGGGTATAATGACCCATTCTTACTTCCATAGAACTAACATGTTCATTATTAAATATCCCTTTAGGGGGAGCCAGATGTATTCCTAATCCAACAAACTGACTGTTTAGTGCAGATAAGGAATAATTACTGGTGTAATATTTGTCTGCAGAAGTATGAGTGCCGTATGCCCCGAAATAGCTAACTGCTGTTTGGGTATAATAACGGTACAATGGTGATATAGAAAAGAACGGGTTTACTTTTACAGGTACCTCCAACTCTGCAGTATGCGATACTACACCCCAACTATCCGTATAATATCGGTAATAACTTCTTATTACAATATTATCCCCCATGAAATAATTCAACCTGAGACCAATAGGAAGTTTATTTCTCATGTAAGGTAAATTTTCAACATGGTTTGTGCCATCAGCAAAATACACGCGGTGAAAGGGTAAGCCGAGATAGCCATTTTGGTTAGCCAGATCTACGGTAACACTTGCCTGTAAACGTTGATTGATCACTTGTGCCAGGGAGGCGGATAAAGAATAACTATTTCTGCCTGAAGAAGGAATGCTTGGTGAACCCGATGAAGATCCTCCACCTGAAGTGATGGTTCTGCCACTAGCGCTTGTATAAGTAGTCGTGCCTCCTGAAACCACCGCAGTCTGAGGGATAAGTTCAGATGGATAAATCAATTTTACTTCGTCAAAAAACGCTGTGAATTTCCCATTGATCTCTGTATTCGAACTGATTTTTTTGGTTGCATGTACATCTACTCCAAAAGATGAATAATTATATTCCGTAGAATAATAGGTACCAATACCAAAGCTATTCCCTTTGTCATTTTCAATAGTCCAGTTAAGAGAAGGGTATACCCTGGTTCCTCCGGTTTTTGAAGCACCAGATTTAGAAACATAAGCAGATGAGGCAGAAGTGTGATGATCTAAACCCAATTCTACACCAAGGGTATGTTTATTATGACTCATATCCCATCCTACAAATTTTAATTCCAGACCATTGGAAAGATCCACAACATGTTCATTACCTATCCCTCCCTGAATGGCGGAATGTTTCCCTTCCTGTGTATAATAGCTGGTAACAAAATTGGTTTCATCCAGTGTTAAGGGTTTGGGAGTATACGTAGTAGTATCAAAACCCTTGCTGTTTTGAGAAAATGCACTGAGAAACATGACATATAAACCGATAACGGTTAAACTTAGTTTACGCATCGAACTTGAATAAGGAATGAAGAAAATTAATTACAACCACAACCGCCACCCGTTTTTCCGCCGTTGGCCCCGGAAGAAGCTTCCCGGTAATTTTGGAAATTCAATTCGGTTTTCTGGCTTTTTCGGCTGGAAAGTGACATGTCATAATCATTGATCTTACTCTTTTGATATTCTTTAACGCTAACGCAGGCGCTAAGTGAAAGAACCATACCAAGTAAAATGGTTGCTGTGGGGAGGATAAGCTTTCTTTTCATGTTGTTTTATGTAAAATGTAAATTTTTAGTGGTAAAAATCCTGTCATTATCGTCTATTAAAATGGCTTCCATATTTTTAATCTGGTTAACCATACCCAATCCGGCTTCTATTCCCATAATCGTTACTGGAGTGGCCATTGCATCTGCAATTTCTGCGTTAGGCGTAATAATCGTTACACTTTTAATTCCCCTGATCGGAAGCCCGGTTCGTGGATTGATCGTATGCGAGTATTTAATGCCATTGATCAGAATATATTTCTCATAATTGCCGGATGTAGCTACCGCCATATCTGTTACATTCATATACGAGAAAATCTTCCCGGAAAAATTTGGATTTACAATTCCGATTGTCCAGGGCGACCCATTTGGCTGCATTCCCCAGGTAGTTAAGTCACCTGAAGCGTTAACAATACCACTTTTTACGCCAGCCTGTTTTAGAACTTGTTTTGCCATTTCTGCCGCATAGCCTTTTCCAATACCACCAAATCCGATCCGCATGCCCTTCTCTTTCAGAAATATACTGAAATCAGTTTCATCTAAAATTATGTTTCGGTAGTTGATCAATCGCACCATTTTACGGGCTGTTTCCGCATCGGGTAGTTGCTTCATTTTGGTATCAAAATTCCATAGACTTTTATCAACAGATCCATAGCTGATATCAAAAGCCCCCTGCGTTATTTCTGATATTTTGATCGATCTCTGCACCAGTCGAAACGTTTCTTCACTTACAGTCACGGGATGAAGACCAGCAGCCTGGTTAACCCGGTTAGTTTCACTGTCTTCCCTGAATGTGGTTAATAAAGTCTCTATTCGCCGAATCTCATTTACCGCTTTCTGGATCATTTCATGCGCCCATAATTCATCTGATGATACCACACTGATTTCAAAATGGTTGCCCATCAAATGCATAGTTTCTTTATACACTTGCTCTTTTGCTAATAAATTTGTCAAAACCTCAGACATGGATATAACATAATGGTTTTAATAGCGGATTCCCGGTAAATAGCTTTTAGGCTAGATGCAAAAACTACGTAAAATGTTGCTCTTTTTCTTTCTTATGGCAGGCAGGATATGAATTAAAAGGACGATTTAACAATTCTATTTGAATTATCGGCGATACTAAATTAAGCTTAGTTAAGATAAGAAGGTTAAGGAGCGTAAATTCAATAAATTCTTTAATATATTTTTAATAATGAAAAGTAGTCAAACAAAAAATTATTTATGCAAATAAACAGAATCAATTAAAAAGATAAACTATTGAATTTTAATTATATATTAATTATTTATTATAAATTAGAAAAAAATTTTCTTTTACATTGTTAGTACTTGCCCTAATCCCAATATAGAAAGAATAATTTCTTTAATCTATACAAGCTTCAATACTCCGGTGATATGGTTTCTAATAGTTGAAACAACCTTCTTAGCAATAAAAGGGATAGTATTTATTTGTCAGTTAATACGAAGCGAGGTTAATTTCAGAATGATAGCCTGAGTAAGAACAGATTCTAGGTACTTTGCTATACTCCTGCAGAAGCTATGTCAAAAGCGAATAACTAATCAAAATTAAAATATTAATATTTTGATGAAATTATAATTAACAACTCAGTTCATTGCATTTGGTATCTCTAAGTTCAGTTTCTAAAGTGCTGTGCTGTATATTCAGGTGTTCAAACGAATGCTTAAGCCTGTCTTTTATTTTTTGTGTTTCCTGTAAAGTCGTTGACTCATCTACCGTAATATGAGCTGTAAGTGCATTTTGTGTGGTACTGATGGCCCAAACATGCAGATGATGTATTTCCAATACACCTTCTGTTGCCAAGGCTTTTTCTCTGATCTTCTGAATATCGATATTAACAGGTACTCCATCCAACGATAAACGAAGACTTTCTCTCAGCAGGCGCCAGGTTCCCAAAACAATAACAATGGCAATGATGATACTAAAAACAGGATCCAGCCAATACCAACCTGTATAATGGATAATGATACCGGCAATAACCAAACCCAGCGAAACCACTGCATCTGATAATAAATGCAGATAGGCACTTTTCATGTTGATATCTTTTTCTTTATTGCTGGCAAATAAATAAGCAGTAAATGCATTGATCAATATACCAATACCCGCAACGATAGCAATAATTCCTCCCTGTAAGGGCTCTGGGTTAATAAGCCGGTGAATCGCTTCATACACAATTGCGCCAATTGAAACCAGCAAAACAACTGCGTTAAATAAGGCAGCAAGTATAGAAGTTTTTCTATAGCCATACGTGTATTTATCATTGGGTTTTACTTTCAGCAGACGGAAAGCCAGTAAGGATATAGCCAAAGCCCCCACATCAGCCAAATTGTGGCCTGCATCACTTAGCAGAGATAATGAATGCGTATAAAGACCGAACAATACTTCTATCAGAACAAATAAAAAATTCAATACAATGCCTACCAGGAATGCTCTGTTGATACTGGTTAGTTCAACAGGATGATGATGGTGGTGGTGATGGTGATCATGATCGTGTGAGTGTGCCATAGCAGGTCAAATATCAGATATTTTTTTTGCTAGGGAATTGAATATACTTGTTTTCGGTAAAAAGTAAATAGGATAAGGTGGATGGAAGAAATTTTTAGTAACCCTGTTGCAAATTTAACGAAATCAGTTTCGTTAAAACCTGCAAGTATAAAGTGGATTTACTTCTATTTAAAGCAACTAACCTTATTAAACATGTACCCGGGTGCTGGATGGCACCTGCCTTTTTACCACAGCAAGCAGATGATTAATATTCACAATATTTTCCGAATCCTCTTTTGTAATAGAGATATGCCAGGTTTGCTCAATAGCATTAAACAAATACAGCATTTCCCATTCAACCAGATTCAGATCTTTTTTCAAATCAGTCTTAGGTGTTAAAGCGGGAGAGTAGATATTTAGCTTTTGCTTTAGCAATTTCTGAATACTGGTCACAATAGGTTGCATAGTGGCTTTTTTATGTCTTAACATAGAAACATAATAGACCAAAAACGCTGCCAAACGTTTACTAAGGAGCTGTTAAATCGAAATATTCTAAGATTAATCACCTGGTTTTAAGTTTTTTTTAATAACAGGTCACGACTGCATAGGGCTTTTCATGAATAGGGAAGCTTGTTTGGTAGTGATCCGCTTTTGCTCAAATGATGACATAAATAAAGCAGGATCATTTTAATACCATATTCTATTCCATCACTTCTCAACTTTAATAAGTGGACCTTGCATATTGACTCCATAGTTTGCATAACATTTGGTTAACCCAGTTTGTATACATTGAGGAAACTTACCTACACACAGAAACAAGTTACCTCCTGCATTTTTATTTAACATTTCAGAAATCACTTTCTGGTATTTCGCAGAGTCTTATAAATATAAAATCATAGGTTATGAAAAAGCTACTAATCATCATTTTACTGGCAGGTACATTTTCAACAGTGAATGCTGGCTTGCCAGGGCATTTTGGAGGAGGCGGATATTTTGGACCCAGAACAACGGTGGTTGTTGGGGGCTATTATTCTCCTTTTTATCCATCATTTGGGTATTACGGATATCCTTATTACGGAGCTTACGGGGTACCTTATCAACCGTCTAAACTAGACCAGCAGATTGCAGACATAACACATGACTACGATCAAAAGATCGAATCAGTGCGAATGGATGAAAACCTGCTTGGTAAGGAAAGAAGACGGGAAATCAGAGAATTGAAGGCTGCGCGGGACAGAGAAATTGATATTGCGAAAAGAGAATATTATAAAAAATAAATATTCCTGAATGAAATGAATTTTCTTAGCCTGAAAGAAAAGAAGTTGCAATTCAAGTATTGCCTGTAACCGCAGCTCTAAACCGTGCCTTGGTGCCTTGGTGTGAGATTTAATTGCACACCAAGGCACGGTTTTTAATAGCTAAATTTCCCAGATCCATTGAGCTTAGGAAGTAAAAGGGACTTACTCTTTCCAAATTTTCACCACTCATCACAGTATTTCGTACTCAGTAATATTCCACTATGGGATTCCTGAAAACTGTCTTACATTAACAGTCTAAAAAAATCCATATGCAAACAATGATCACCAAAAAACTGATTTTGTTGTCAACCACTTTGCTTTTGACCACCGCTATTTGGGCGCAGGGAGGTAAAGCAAGTCCGGCAGATTCTGCCATCGGGAAAATAAACAAAGCAACCATTACCATTCGATACAGCAGCCCTTCTGTAAAAGGCAGAAAAATATGGGGAGAATTGGTTCCTTTCGATAAAGTATGGAGAGCAGGTGCCAATTCTGCAACTACTTTTGAAACAGATAAAGACATTACTATTGAGGGACAAAAACTAGCTGCCGGTAAATATAGTTTATATGCGCTGGTAGGAGAAAAGGAGTGGACTATCATCATTAATTCCCAAACGGGTCAATGGGGTATTACCCGCGCCGGAGAAACTACAGAAGATCCGGCTAAAGATGTTTTACGTATCAAAGTGAAGCCGAAAAAATCAGATGCAATGAATGAGCGGTTGCTTTATGTTATCCATCCAAAAGGGTTTTCATTGAAATGGGAAAACCTGGAAGTACCAGTTTCTGTTAAATAGCTTATTTCAATAGCAGCATAAAAATAATAAAAGGAGTAGCTTGTAATTTACATCTACTCCTTTTATCATAATACAATACATTTTTTTTTTCAATGAAACAAACCTGAGATACCGGATATAAAAACGGGACTGTATAAATACAAGAGCAGGTACGATAATATAATGAACAGGGTTGCTCTTCGTTCTATAGAAAAATTATCCTTTTATTACCGATACTGAAAGATTGATGGATACTTCATTTCCAATCAGGATACTTTTGCCACCAATACCATAATCCAGCCGGTTTATGATAAAATTCCCCTGAAAAATTGCATCAACCCCATGTTGTTGAAAACTAAAACCGATTGAAACAGGTTTGGTGACAGATTTAATGGTAAGGTTTCCTTTCACAATATATTTTCCCTCAGTAGTCTTTTGAATAGAAGTAGTTTGAAAATGAATTAACGGAAACTGTTCAACGCCAAAAAACTCTTGTTTTTTTAAGTGATCGTCTCTTTTTTTATTATCCGTATTGATAGATGCGGCTGAAAGCGCTATCGTAAAAGAAGAACTGGTAAGACTGCCCGTATCAAATAAAATCTTTGAAGAAGAGATAGCCAAATTCCCATTCACTGTAGTTCCCAAAGGGCCGCTTATTTTGAATTGAATACTAGAGCGCGGCTGAATAACCCAGCTGGATACATCTGAGTTTTTGACCTCACCAAGCATCAAAATGGAAATAAATAAAATGAATGGTTTCATAAAAGATAAATATGAAAAACAACTGCTTTTAATAAACTACTAAATCTAAGTCAATGCTAATGAATACTAACTAATTGTTTAATATTCACCTCCTTTTTAGTGAACTTATTTAGCAAATTTCAAACAGACTAAACACTATGGCTCCAGATTTTATTTCTAAATTATTAATTACTAACGTGTTGTGCTATTTAAAAATAGTTTACATAGTAAAATACATTGAGTACTAGCGCTAGTATTTTTATACATTCTTATCGGAGTATGGAAAGAAAAATATCGGCAATGAATTGAATTTCCATCTATTTTATAACACGTTAAATAATACTGACTTTTCATTGATGCTCGGATTTTGTAAGGGTAAAGCCATCCAAGATTCCCGGTTAGAAAGAAATCTTGGCATATACTTAGCTCATTATCAGCGTAGGATTAGGACAACAATACCCCAGGATGACTATAGCATGACTGTATACTGCGGTTGTACATAGGCTATCATGCAAATAGTAAGCAAGTTGACTTCCTATAAAGTCTCTGCAAAGTCTCTATAAGGTCTCTATAGGATCTCTATAAGGTCTCTATAAGTATTTCTGAATTGTGACCCAATCAGTATAAAATGAGGATGGTTACCGGGGTACGAGGTGAAAGGGAAGCAGTTGTTGGTTGCTTCCAAATTTGATTTCATAAATATAAACAGTTTCTGGCTTTTCTCCAAGCGGTCTGGAATAAGCATCGACTATGTAAATGGGGAAGGCTCACCGTCCTGTATTTATAACCTGTTGTCCTAATAAAATTCAGTCATTCTATTATTCGTAATCTCGTGTCGCTCAGGATCCCGAGTACTCGGGACTGCTATTGCTTCTAATCTCACCGATAGCGGGAGGCTTCGCATCATTTTTTTGCCAGGGCCATTCGCCCGACATCGAAACAATAGAGGCCCGTCTACAGGAACTGATTAGTAATTATTCTTCTGGCACCCTATATAAATAGTTTTTTTTTAGTAATTAGCCAGATACTAAATAGTTCTAATAGAACAAAACCTTAATTACTAATTGTTAATTATCATTTATCAATTGCTTTCCCCAAACCCCTATCTTAGTAAAACAATCATTTGCTATGCCATCCAGAAATGCAGTCCTCAGTTTCTGCTCATTCTTATTTTTGCTGATAGCAGTTTTCCCATCTGACACAATTGCACAGAAAGCGATTAAAGCTTCTGCTATTCATACAACTAATATTAGTGGGCAGAATACAAATTACATACATAGTCGGGCCCCTCTTCAACAAACACATTTTATAAAATTGCCTTCAGGGAGTATACAGGCAGGTGGCTGGCTGAATAAAATGTTATGGTTACAGCGTGATGGTCTTACGGGTAATCTAGGCGAAATCAGTATATGGCTTACCAAGAAGAATAATGCATGGCTAAATAAAGAGGGTAAAGGCGATTACGGATGGGAGGAATTACCTTATTGGCTAAAGGGATATCTGGATATCGCATATATGCTTAAAGACCAAAAGATGATGGCTGAATCCAAATTTTGGATTGACGCTGTATTGAATAACCAACGGGATAATGGAGATTTTGGTCCTGATGTAAAAAAGAAAGCGAGAAGAGATTTATGGACAAATATGCCGATGCTCTGGTGCCTGCAATCTTATTATGAATTTACTAAAGACCCACGGGTTATTCCCTTTATTACCCGATATTTTACCTATGAACTGTCAGTGCCGGATAGCAATTTTTTAAAAGATTACTGGGAGAATAGCCGTGGCGGTGATAATCTGACAAGTGTACATTGGTTATATAATATTACAGGTGAGCCATCGCTTTTGGAATTGGCTGCTAAAATTGACCGAAATACGGCTAATTGGCGTCAGCACGATAATTTACCTAACTGGCATAATGTAAATATTGCACAGAGTTTTAGAGAACCAGCTACTTTTTATCTGCAAACTCATGATACCTCCGATATGGCTGCGAGTTATCATGATTTTAAACTAGTCCGGAAAATATATGGGCAAGTGCCGGGTGGAATGTTTGGGGGAGATGAGAACTCAAGGAAAGGGTATGACGATCCAAGACAGGCCATTGAAACCTGTGGTATGGTAGAACAAATGACTTCTGATGAAATGCTATTGGCTAATACAGGAGATCCATTCTGGGCTGCTAATTGTGAGGACATTGCTTTTAATACGTTTCCTGCAGCTTTCATGCCCGATTACACTTCCCTCCGTTATCTCACAGCGCCTAATATGGTAATCAGCGATAGCAAAAACCATAGCCCGGGTATCGATAACAATGGCCCGTTCCTGGTAATGAATCCTTTCAGTAGCCGTTGTTGCCAGCATAATCATGCTGCGGGATGGGTATACTACGCTGAAAACTCCTGGATGGCCACACCAGATAATGGAATTGCCGCCCAACTATATACTGAAGGCAAAGTTGAAGCCATGGTGGGAAATGGTGTGGGTATTACAATTACAGAAACCACCCATTATCCATTTGATGGAAACATCAGCTTTGAAATCAATGCCAGCAAGGCTGTAAACTTTCCATTGTATCTGCGTGTTCCGGAATGGTGTAATGGTTCAATGGTAAAACTGAATGGTAAAGAAGTAATTGTGAAAGCCTCGGGAAATGAATACATCCGGCTAGAGACAGAATGGAAAAAAGGAGATAAAATTTCTTTATATCTGCCCATGCATCTGCTGGTTAGAAAATGGAAAGAAAATAAAAATAGTGTAAGTATCAATTATGGGCCACTTACATATTCATTGAAAATTGATGAGATATATAAAAAACAGGATAGTAAAATAACTGCTATTGGAGACTCTCGCTGGCAGCCCGGAGCCGACCCACAAAAATGGCCATCCTATGAAATATTTCCTGGCTCTAACTGGAATTATGGGCTATTAATTGATGAAGAACATCCGGAAAGATCAATAACTATTCTTCATAAAGAATGGCCAAAAAATAATGACCCATTTACCAACGCAAATGCACCAATCGAGCTCACAATTAAGGGAAAGCAAATTCCAGAATGGGGTATTGATCAATATGGTCTTTGTGGTATATTACCCGTAAGTCCTGTGAAAACAGACCAACCTGCCAATTTTGTAAAACTGGTACCTATGGGAGGAGCCAGATTACGGATTTCGGCATTCCCGGTAATTCAGGAAAAAGAAGATGGTGAAAAAAAGGAGTAAGCCTGCTTATATAATATTGGGGAATATAGCGAAGAGAAATTCATAAATCAATTCAGCCAATGGCCATGTATAAAAAGTGGATACTTGCAGTATTACTGATGGTAATTACCCGGGAAAACAATGCGCAGCCAAAACCACAAAGGATTTGGTATACACAACCTGCCGCCTATTGGGAAGAAACCCTTCCTTTGGGCAATGGCCGATTAGGTGCAATGCCAGATGGTGGGATACAGCAAGAGCATATTGTTTTGAATGATATTAGTTTGTGGTCTGGCGCACCCCAGGATGCTGACAGATCTGATGCATATAGCCATCTCTCTGAAATACAAAACCTGTTGTTTGCGGGAAAAAATATCGATGCCCAGCAAGTAATGAGTAAATATTTTGTTTCTAAAGGACCTGGCTCAGGAAATGGAAATGGAGCCAATGTGCCTTATGGTTCCTACCAGATATTGGGCAACCTGACTATTCGATTTGATTATGGTAGTGAAAATGTGACTGATCAGGTAAAAGAATACCACCGCGAATTATCACTCAACAATGCAATAGCCAGCACTAAGTTTACACTCAATAATGCTATTTATCGCCGTGAATATTTTACCAGTTTTGATGATGATGTGATCATGGTCAAACTATCCTGCAATGAATTAAAAAAAATAGGTTTTAGACTTAGCCTTGACCGCCCGGAAAAATTTGAAACAAAACTAATTGACAAGGAATTACAGATGAGTGGACAGTTGAATAATGGAACAGATGGAAAAGGGATGAAATATGTAGTCAGGGTAAAAATAAAATTAAAAGGAGGAAGAATTATTACCCATCCCAATGAATTACAAGTAGAATCGGCAGATGAAGCGATTATTTATATTTCAGCCGGTACAAATTACAAGAATCACGGTTATATAGGTACCTCCAAAAAATTGATAGATCAATCTTTCCAGAAATCGTATGCAGTTGAAAAAGCGAACCATAGTAAGCAATTCCAAAAATTATTCAATCGTGCATCACTTGATCTGGAAAATGATTCGAAAGATAGTCTGCCTACCAATCGGCGACTGTTAGCCTTTGCCTCAGACAAGTCAGATAATGGCATGGCAGCATTATATTACCAATTCGGTCGCTATTTACTTATCAGTAGTACCCGTAAAGGATTATTGCCACCCAATTTGCAGGGCCTTTGGGCCAATACTATCGAAACCCCTTGGAATGGAGATTATCATTTGAATATTAATATTCAAATGAATCATTGGCCTTTGGAAGTGACCAATCTAGGTAAATTGAATGAGCCATTTTTTACCTTAGTTAAAAGCCTCGTTCCCAACGGAGAAAAAACTGCAATGGCTTATTATCATTCAAAAGGGTGGGTGGCACATACGATTACCAATTTGTGGGGATATACTTCCCCCGGTGAGGATTATTCATGGGGCTCTTTTAATACCGGATCTGCCTGGCTTTGCCAGATGCTTTGGAGTCATTACGAATTTACAAACGACACCGCCTATCTCCGAATCTTATATCCGATCATCAAAGGATCTGCCGAATTTTACCTAAGCACTTTAGTGAAAGACCCCGCACTTGGTTGGCTGGTTACCAGCCCTTCGAATTCGCCCGAAAATGCTTTTATCATGCCTGATGGAAAAAGGGCACATGTATGTGAAAGTCCTACCATTGATAACCAGATACTCCGCAGTTTATTCGGAGCAGTGATTGAATCAGGAAAAAAATTGAATAGAGATCGGGAATTCGTGCAACAACTGGAAACAATCATTACCCAATTACCACCCGATCAAATTGGGAAAGATGGCAGGTTGATGGAATGGTTAAAGGAATACGGAGAAGCAGAGCCACATCATAGACATGTATCACTTTTATGGGGCTTGCATCCCGGCAATGAGATCAGTATCACCACTACTCCCGAATTGGCAAAAGCAGCAAAAGCCAGTCTCGAAGCAAGAGGCGATGATGGAACCGGCTGGTCATTGGCATGGAAAATCAATTTTTGGGCAAGACTACATGAGGGCAATCGTTCATTTGCATTATTGGGTAAATTATTAAGACCTATTTCTGGTAATAGCATGAATATGAGTAATGGCGGTGGAACGTATAATAATCTTTTCTGCGGACATACGCCATTTCAAATTGATGGAAATTTTGGTGGCACAGCTGGAATCGCTGAAATGTTATTACAGAGCCAGAACGGATATATCGAAGTGTTGCCGGCATTACCAGCGCAATGGAAAAATGGAGAATTTTCCGGATGGTGTGTCAGAGGCGGGGGAGAAGTATCTGCGAAATGGGAAAATGGCCAGGTAACCTGGGTCTCATTGAAAGCAACAGTAAACAATACTTTTACATTGAAAGCTCCAGTAACTGCCGTCAAAATAGCGGTAAAAAAACATGGGAAGTACCAGACAATGCATACTGATACCGGGTTGCTGGTATTTCAATTGAAAAAAGGTGAAGTTGTCGACATAAACTTTTAGAAAAGATGGTATGGTAATTTCTTCTTGCTGCTTTTCAGGTACTGGGTAGGGAAATAGTGAGCGTATTATAGTGCCAATGATTTTTCAACTGTAGGCATAGCATAAAATTCTTATTAAATTTAGTTATTGATTTTTGTGACTCATTTTTGATCACGCCAGACTAAAATAGAAATATGTATCTTAAAAAGACTTTGCTTTTATCAGCAGTATTGTTCGCAACGGTACTTCAGCTGTTTGCACAACCCAAAAACCTGGCAGCACCTGCGCCAGTATATCCCATACCTACCGCTTCACAAATGGCCTGGCATGAAATGGAGATGAACGCTTTTGTTCATTTTACTACCAACACTTTTACCGATAAGGAATGGGGTTATGGCGATGAAAGTAATGCAGTATTCAATCCAACCAGTGTGAATGCTGAACAATGGGCAAAAACTTTGCAGGAAACAGGTTTTAAAACTATGATCCTTACCTGTAAACACCACGATGGCTTTTGTCTCTGGCCAAGCGAGTTTACTGAACATTCAGTTAAGAATAGTCCATATAAAAATGGGAAAGGCGATATTGTAAGAGAAGCCAGTGATGCCTGTAAAATGTATGGATTGAAGTTTGGTGTTTATTTATCTCCATGGGATAGAAACCGTGCCGATTATGGCCAGCCTTCTTATCTTACTTATTATAGAAACCAGCTAAAGGAGTTGTTTACAAACTATGGGCCCATTGTTGAAATGTGGTTTGATGGGGCCAATGGAGGCGATGGATATTATGGCGGCGCGAGAGAAAAAAGAAATATCAACGGAGCCACTTATTATGATTGGCCCACAACCCTTAATCTGGTTCGTACAATGGCACCCAATGTGATTTTTTTTAGTGATGCTGGTCCCGGAGTAAGATGGGTTGGAAATGAACGCGGTGTTGCCGGTGAAACCAATTGGAATACCATTACCACAGATACTTTATATGCGGGAAAAGCAGGGATAGAGAAATTATTAAACACCGGACAATCTGATGGGAAAAGCTGGATTCCTGCAGAAGTAGATGTATCTATCAGACCTGGATGGTTTTATCATGCAAAAGAGGATAGCCTTGTTAAATCACCTGAAAAATTATTGAATATCTATCTTAGTTCTGTCGGAAGAGGATCTACGCTATTGTTGAATATACCGCCCGACAGAAGAGGCGTATTCCACGAAAATGATGTGAAAGCATTACGGGGATTTGCAGATTTATTGAAAAAAGAATTTGGCAATAACCTCGCGGCTAATGCAAAAGTAAGTGCCGATAGTTATCGGGGAAATCAGAAAGTTTTTGCACCTGCTAATCTTACAGATGGGAATAAAGAAACTTATTGGACTACGGATGATGCGATTACAACAGGTTCTGTTGTAATTACGCTTTCTAAATCACAAATCATCAAATATATCCTGCTCCAGGAATATATCAAACTGGGTCAGCGGGTACAATCCTTTACTGTTGAGGCCTGGAAAAATAATCAGTGGGAAAAAATTACAACAGCCACTACTATAGGATATAAAAGAATCCTCAAAATTGATCCCGTTGAAACAAAAAAAATACGTGTAGCCATTACCCAATCAAAAGCCTGTCCAATAGTATCAAATATTGAACTTTATTAAAAGTGTAAAAATTTAAAAATAACCCGCAACCTCCAAACCCGCAACTCCTCACCCTAACTCACCCATCGATGTTCGTTCCCAAAAAATACTTAATACTCCTTACATTTTTCATTTTTATATTTTACCAAGTAGGTAACACCCAGTCCAAACATTCTTTTGCCATAGCCAATGGGCAATTTCTTTACGATGGACAACCCATACAAATCCATTCTGGTGAAATGCATTATGCCCGTATTCCACGCGAATACTGGCAGCATCGTTTGCGTATGCTGAAAGCGATGGGTATGAATACAGTTGCCACTTATGTGTTCTGGAATCACCATAATATTGCTCCGGGTGTATGGGACTTTACTACAGGAAACAGAAATCTTGCTGCTTTTTTACAACTTGCCAAACAAGAGGGCTTGCTGGTAATACTACGACCTGGTCCTTATGCCTGTGCCGAATGGGAATTTGGCGGCTATCCATGGTGGCTACAGAATGATACCAGTTTGGTGGTACGAACTTATAACAAAGCTTTTCTGGATTCTTGTAAAGTGTATATCAATATACTGGCTGAGCAGGTAAAACCGGCTTTAATCACCAATGGTGGGCCTGTAATTATGGTGCAGTCCGAGAATGAATTTGGTTCTTATATTGCCCAGAGAAAAGACATACCTATTGAACAACACAAAAAATATAACCTGGCCATCAGGCAAACCTTGGTTGAAGCAGGTATCAATGTTCCATTGTTCACTTCAGACGGTTCTTGGTTATTTGAGGGTGGATCAATTAGCGGAGTATTGCCAACCGCAAACGGAGAAGATGATATTGATAACCTGAAAAAAACAGTTAACAAATACCATAATAATGAGGGCCCATATATGGTGGCAGAATATTATCCAGGATGGCTTGATCATTGGGCTGAGCCGTTCCCCAAAGTTCCGGATAGCTCCGTGGTGAAAGACCTCGAAAAATACCTGAAGAATGGGGTTAGTTTTAATATTTATATGGCTCATGGTGGAACCAATTTCGGATTTACTTCCGGCGCCAATTACGATAAGCAGCATGGTATTCAACCAGACATGACTAGTTATGATTATGATGCACCCATCAGCGAAGCAGGCTGGGCTACATCTAAGTATATTGCTATTCGGGAACTGATGAAAAAATATGTTAACTATACAATTCCTGAAATACCTGCCGCCATACCCGTAATGAAAAACTTGCCGCCAATACATCTTACCAGAAACATAGATGTATTAGCAATGATCAAAAAAACAATACCTATTGTATCAGATAGTTTGCTTTCAATGGAAGATTGTAAACAAGGGAATGGGTATATACTCTATAGCAGACATTTTACACAATCTGCTGAAGGGAAACTTTCTATCAAAGGATTGCGCGATTTTGCAGTTGTATATGTGAATGGAAAAAAACAGGGGGTGCTGAATAGGGTAAACAATACCTATACAATGGATATTGAAATTCCGTTTAACGGAACACTGGATATATTGGTGGAAAATATGGGAAGAATCAATTATGGGTCTGCTATTATCTATAATAAAAAGGGAATTATCTCACCTGTGCTGATAAATGATCAACCCATCAAAGGATCCTGGCATACCTATCCGCTTAGTTTTGCAACAGTGCCTGATTGGAAAACAGGAGAACAAAAGGCTGCTGGCGATTTACCGGCTTTATATTATGGATCTTTTGAGCTCAGTAATTTAGGCGATGTATTCCTGGATATGCGCACATGGGGCAAGGGAATTGTATTTGTTAATGGGCATAACCTTGGAAGGTATTGGCGTGTGGGACCGCAACAAACCCTTTACCTGCCGGGCAGTTTTCTTAAGAAAGGAAAAAATGAAGTGGTAGTATTTGAACAACTTAATGAAAATATGCAACCTGTATTGCCATTCCTTGAGAAACCAATATTGTCGGAACTGAAATAGTTTTTTAGTTGAGTATAGTCTTTTTATATTCTATAACCAGAGGAGTAAAATTATTATAGCTGTTTGGTCAAATAAAAGGTAGACTGTAATTTGTATGGATTTGGGTACTAAAATATATTTTTTTCTTTAGTAACTTATTCTTCCATAAAGCTGTGTACTTTCAATCATTCAATTGATTACTTGTTTAAAACACATCTATGAAACGAATCAGTTTGTTTCTGTTAGTAACGGGTTGCTTCATAAATTCTTTTTCTCAATGGGTTAACAAAGTAATCGACCCGGTAGATTGGGTGAATCCATTAATGGGAACAGATTCAAGAAGAGATTTTTCTAATGGAAATACGTATCCTGCAATCGCGTTACCCTGGGGAATGAATTTCTGGACACCCCAAACAGGTACAATGGGTAATGGATGGCAGTATACGTATAACCCGGAAGTTTCTGCCAGTGATCCCAAAGGAGCAGAGTATAAAATACGCGGATTCAAACAAACGCACCAGCCTTCTCCCTGGATGAATGATTATGGTCAATTCTCTATTATGCCTGTAACAGGGAAACTTAAGTTTACAGAAAATGCAAGGGCAAGCTGGTTTTCTCATAAAGCGGAAATTGCCAAACCTTATTATTATAGTGTGTATCTGGCAGATGCCGATGTAACTACTGAGATCACGCCAACAGAGAGGGCAGCGCAGTTTCAATTCACGTATCCTAAAGCGGATAGCTCTTTTATTGTTATTGATGCATTTAGTAATGGATCGTATATCAAAGTAATTCCGGGAGAGCATAAGATAGTCGGGTATTCTACTAAATCCACTCGAAGTGCGATTAAAGGATTTAAAAATTATTTTGTTATTTATATTGATAAAGATTTCTCCCTGAACTATACCTGGCATGATAGCACACTCATTAAAGATTCGCTTGAAATTGCTGCCAACCAAAGCGGAGCAATCATCGGGTTTAGTACGATACGAGGGGAGAAGGTACACCTGAAAGTGGCATCTTCATTTATCAGTATCGAACAGGCTGATTTGAATCTGAAAAGAGAATTGGCCAATGATGCTTTTGATATTACTAAGCAAAAAGCCAAAGATACCTGGAACAAAACGCTGGGGCGTATTCAGGTTGAGGGAGGTACTGTTGATCAGGTTAAGACATTTTATTCTTGTTTTTACAGAGCTATTTTCTTCCCTAATAAATTATATGAGATTGATGCCGATAATAAAATCATGCATTTTAGTCAATATAACGGTAAAATATTACCCGGATATATGTTTGGAGGAACTGGATTCTGGGATACTTTCCGGGCACTCTATCCCTTTCTTAACCTGGTGTATCCTTCTATCAATAAGGAGATGCAGGAAGGTTTGATTAATGATTATAAAGAAGGAGGATGGTTACCCGAATGGTCTAGCCCGGGATATGCCAATACTATGATCGGGAATAATTCTGCATCTGTTGTATCCGAAGCGTATATAAAAGGCCTGCGGGGGTACGATATTAATACCTTGTATGAAGCTGTGATAAAAGGAGCAAATAATGAAGGGCCACTTCGCGCTGTAGGTCGTGCTGGAGTTAAATATTACAATGAAATAGGGTATGTACCTATTGATGCCAATGTAAAAGAAGCTGCTGCCTGTACTTTAGAATATGCTTATGATGATTTTGCGATTTATCAATTGGCAAAAGCATTGAAACGCCCAAAATCGGAAATTGAGCTATATGCTAAACGTTGCCTTAACTATCGTAATCTGTTTGATCCGGAAACAAAATTAATGCGTGGAAAAAATAAGGATGGAAGTTTTCAAACCCCCTTTAATCCATTTAAATGGGGTGGTGCATTTACAGAAGGCAATAGCTGGCATTATAGCTGGGCTGCATTACATGATATTCAGGGAACCATTGATTTGATGGGAGGGAGAAAAATATTTACCCAAATGCTGGATTCTATATTTATAATGCCCCCGATATTTGACGAATCAGGGTATGGTCGTGTAATTCATGAGATGCGCGAAATGCAGGTAGCAGGAATGGGACAATATGCGCACGGTAACCAACCTATTCAACACATGATCTATCTCTATAATTATGCAGGCGAGCCATGGAAAACACAATATTGGGCAAGAGAAACCATGAATAAAATGTACCGACC
>Ga0316220_1001175_pt1 | contig 30471 bp, 35 predicted proteins | sample TBH18005metaG_FD_203632 | JGI IMG/M metagenome (GOLD analysis project Ga0316220, IMG submission 203632) | Freshwater microbial communities from Trout Bog Lake, Wisconsin, USA - TBH18005 | ecosystem: Environmental > Aquatic > Freshwater > Lake > Hypolimnion/Profundal zone | place: USA: Wisconsin...
CGTAAGAAGTATTTTTCTGGTGACTTAAGTATTCTATTTCACCTATACGTTTTGTGATTATTGCTGCTTCATCAATATCCTTAATCTTGAATATTATATTAGTATTAAACTGACCCAACATTACATTGCCACTATTCCTACCGTAATGGGCAAAGATTTGATTAAAGCTTTGAGTTGCTGCTAAAATGCAACCACCATACTTTCTAAGTATGGTGGTATTCTCCTGCAGAGTCGGCAGATATTTTAGTTTAGCCAGCTCGTCAAAAATAAACCATACTCTTCGATCTTCTTTGATACCCAGAGAGATTAAAGAGTTAAGAGCTATATCCATGATAACGGTAAAAAACGGTAGCAATATTTTCGCGTCCCCGCCATCACAAGTAACAAATATCCATCTATCGTCACCGGTCACATCAAGAAAGCTAAACCATTGTCGAAAAGAAAAACTCTTTTCTTTATCATCGCTAAGAAACTCTAACCACTCAGTAGCAAGCAAGGTATTAATTCTGATATTATGCGGAGCAACATTATTATCACTCTTGGTATGTAGAAGTGAACCAACAGAGGTATCTTTTAGTTTTTCAGTTAGGTCCTCAATAGTTTCTTTATGAATTAAATTATACAGATTTTCTATGGTAGTTTGACCCTCATTTTTTAAATATTCTACGCAACCAATAAATAGCATTCTTCCCCATTCCGTCCATTTTTTATCGTAATCATGGATATCTGGCGGAGAATCTGGAAAGAAAGAATTAGCTATTTTTTTGATACATCTAGCTGACTGCACTTCATCCCAAAAATCCCAGTTGTGAGCCCTTAGATCAAAAGGATTGATTATAATATCTTTCCCTGGCCTATAGTAACGCGATACCATATCACCTTCAGTGTCAAGTACTATAGCCGGTTGTTTCTGCTCTCTTATTTGTGGCAACAATAAATGCAAGCAGTTAGTTTTACCAGACCCAGTACTGCCAGTAATTAATATATGTTTTACCTCAGAGTTTTTGACTAAAGGTACATCTCCAACATGAAAGATACTCGCTATTTTCTTGCTTTTTAGGAAGCTTGCTACTTCTTTAGCTGTTTTAACTTGAGAACCTTTTAAATGTTTTCTTTCTTTGGCAAACTTGCCAAACTTTCCCCATCCCCAAAAAGTTAATAAGAATATAGAAAAGCTTATACCGGTTCCATACAATAAAAATATTATGAGCAGCTGTAGTAATCTATCTCCATGCCTGATGAAGTAACCTGTCTGCATAAATTCCTTAATCGGAATTAAATGAGCTTTACCAAGGCTTGCAACATTAATCATCATTTGCTTGTTTATAGGTCCGAAGCTCGGTACGACGTCATCAAACTTGTCTATTACAAAACCACGCCAATAAGTTAAAGCTGGATGCCACTCTATATTCTCAAATCTCTCTACATTTAAATATGCTGCAATAATAAATCCTAGTACACAAGCAATTAAACCAGCATAACCAGCTATCTGTTTAAACATCCTAATCTGGTGGATGAATATCTGCCCGCCTCTAATAGAATTATCTAGCATTGTCTCTATCTCATTTAAATTCTATTTCTTTAGCAAACTCATTTAATTCAGCTTCTATTTCATCAGTAGTAGGTAATATATTATGTAATCTTGCAGGCAATGATTTTGATAACTGATATTCGGATATACCTATAGGGCTTTCAACATTTTTTAAGGCATATTCTGCAATTACTCGGTCTTTATTCTCACAAAGCAACAATCCTATCGTTGGTCCATCTTCTGGCATTTTTAATTGTTGATCTACTGCCGACAAATAAAAATTAAGTTGACCAGTGTGCTCTGGTTTGAACTCTCCTCTTTTTCTATGACCACGTAACTATGTAATTTTGTATTATACATTAGCAAATCAATTTCAAACCTTCTTTTAGAAACTAATATCGGATAATTGGTTCCATATAATGCAAAACCTTGTCCTAACTCCATTAGAAATTGCTTTACATGTCCCAGCAGACCTTTTTGTATTTCCTTTTCGTACGCATCATCTCCAAGAGTTAAAAAATGAAATTTGTATGGTTCTTTGATCATTTCCTGAGCTAAATCAGATGCAGGAGCTGGCAATTTATCATTAAAGTTAGTTGTTTTTATGCCCTTATCTGCTTGTCTTTCATATAAGTTAGATAGAATTTGCTCTTTCAATTGTCTATAAGACCAACCATTCTCTATTACTTTGATTGCGTACCATTGTTTTTTACGTAAATCTTGTTCATTTATACTCTGCAGTAAAACTACATGATGAGTCCAAGTTAATTGGTCAGGCAGTGCCTGACTAAATTCAGCATTGCGATAATGCATAGCAAATGTTCGCATGTTTTTTAAATTAGTCCTTGAAAATCCTTTAGTACCAGGGAAACTTCGACTTAAATCAGTAGCTAAAACATCAAATAATTTATCTCCCCATTTTGATCTTTCTTGTTGTTCAATAATCAACTTACCTACTTCAAAATAAAACTGAATAAGCTCCAAATTAACATTAATAGCTGCTTTTAGCTGAGATTTTTGCAATCTTGATTTTATTTCTGTTAGTAGTGCTTTATAGTTTTCATCTATATGTATTTTATTACTTCTGGCATTATCTATTATTTGATTCATACTATCGTCTTCCTATTTTTGTGTTATAGTTATATATACTTCTATCCTGCAAGCCACGCTATAAGAACTTTTCTTGCATATTTCCTGTGATACTCTGGACGAGCAGAGTGATAACGCTGTACCGCCTCTCTCCACGAACCGTGCGTCTTATATAGTTTTCTCAGAAAAGAAGCGGCGTAATCAAGATTCTTGTTAGTATCCAGCAACTCACTAACATTAGTAAAGTTTTCTCCATGAAAATGGAAGTTAATCTGAAATAGGCCAATGTCGATATTTGTTACTCCTTTATTCAAATAGGATTGCACTATATTTATCGCTTCTTCTTTTGATTTAGCTAGTATTGGTTTGCCTTCTATATTCAAAGCAAACGGATTAAATCCTGACTCTACTTTAGCAATAGACAGCAATAAATTCTTCGGAATGTTGTATCTCCTTTCAACACTAGCTACTACACTAGATATAGCTTTCTCAGTAGTTGCATATGTACTAGTACTACATAAAAGTAATAACATTCCTAGTATAGATTGTTTACACCAACTACTTTTCTGTATTATAATCAATTTAATTGAATTTTTAAAAATTAATAACATGCGCATTAACCTTCTCTCTCAAGATAAACTATTTAATATTGCTACCATTGCTACCATCCTCTGTACTATTGCTGTTGGTAGCTTTTTTGAACTAGGTCCATTAGCTGATATAATTGCTTTAGTAGCTTTTGGAACTTTAGGCGCTATGAACAAAGTTACATTTGATAATGGTATATTCTTTAGCAATAGTGGGGACGAGTTATCGCACAAACTTCCAACTAAGTTTGGCCAGTGGGCTGGTATGATAGTGCTGATTACTCTTGTAGGTGGATTCATCGGTATCGTTCCATTTGAATATAATTTATTTGCTACTGTATTTACTATCATTTTGTTATATTTCGTATTTACTAACTGCCCTATGTCTATCCTACTTAATGAAGACGCATGGAAAAGCGCTAAAGCAGTATTCGGTATCAAACCTGCTCCTCAAGATAGTAAAGATAGTGACTTGTTTAAACGCCATAGATACTCTGCCGATGATTCTGCACGTCATAATTCTCCAACTTATAAGTATTTACCTTATAATATTCATCATCATCGCTAATACCTTTATGAATTAAAATTTCAGTCATGTATTCCTTAACTTGTTGTGGCTAGTTTTTTTTAATGATACTGACTTATATAGTTTATTGGTTTTTATAATTAACTTTTATCTTTATTTTTAACTATCTGATCCGCCATTTGTTGTTCGCCATCTTCTAAAGTCCCCAGTACCGTTTTTGCAGTTATTTGTTTTTCAGCATGACCTGGCATTATTATGATTTCCTTGTCTTTAGGTAATTTGTAACTAGTATTATCCCGTTTGTCTTTATATTGCTTGTCTAACTTTGATTGATCATAGTCCATCTCTTGATTAGTTTGCCTTTGGAATTCATGATTCCTTGCTTCCAGATATGCTTCTTGTTTGCTTACTTCATCTACAACGTTTTCCTTACTAAATCCTAGGGTTTCACCTGCTTTACTAATAGCTCCGGAATTCTCATTATGTTTAGTGCTTACGGCTTTTTGACCCGATTCAAATTCCTTATTTAAGTTATGCTTGTCATAATCATTTTTAAATTCTTGTACTTTAGTTTGGATACTGGCTTCGCCAGATCTAGCAATTTCTTTTTGTACTAAACCACTTGCAATTTGGTCTCTAGCAGCTCGTTGATCCGACGTCTTAGGATTATGGAACCAATCATGTGCTTGCTTAGCATTAAGATCATATTTTTTCTGTAGCTGCTCTATTACCAGATGATTACTATCTGTCGTCATGCTGCCTCCATTACTTTTATGGTTACTTAAAGCTGTACTATTTCTTGCTACATCTTCCTTGGCTTGACTTTCTGTTTTTGCTATCTCCTGGACTTTATGAGTAGTAGCAGTAACTGTTTCTGAGGTGCTTTTGTCAATGCCAAATTGATTTGAAACGCTCTCACTCTCGGCAGCTTTACTGGTCATATTTAAAAGATGTTTGGACATCTCTTGCTTTTCAGCAGCTTCTCTCTGGGATTCAGAGATATTTTCTTCATTAACCATTCTTTTTGAAACATCTACACCTGCATTAATACCAAGTAGCTTGAGTGCTCCAGTACTAAATCCCCCATTATATACTAATTCCGAAGCTTCTCTTGTACTAATTCCTTTCTCTTTAGATATTGCCTCAACTACTTGAGTCATTTTTTCTGTACTCTTAGCTTCTTCGCTACTTTGATCATTGCTAGTAGTTTTGCCAGCTATTCTATTTTCAGTTGCCCTAGTTAGCCAATCCGTTGCTGATGATATTTGCGCTTCTTCTGCATCTCTTTTAGCCACCTGAGTACTGGTTAAAAAAGATTGCGACTTCTCTAAATTTTGAGTTAAACCTTGTTCAGCTGATTCATGAACATTAAGACTCACCACTCCCTGGTCTTTCATATGGCTACTGTTTATTGCTCTAGTATTGCTAGCGCTTACACTTTCTACTGCGCCGTCTGTATGCTGGAAACTACTAGACCCCGCTGCATAAGACTGATTAAAAGCAGTCTTAAAACCAGACTGCATGGCCATTTGCATATTGCCAATTGATACATTATCCAGACTTCTATTGCCAGTAGCTACTTCATTTGCACTTGCTGCTGCCGCTGATTGTGATGCTGCGGTTAGATTACCGGCTAAATGGATAAAGCCACCAACACTACCTTGCACGATCTGATAACTGATAAATGGAATGAATATCTGCAAGCTCCCTGCAATAGCTGCAATCTTATCAGCACTCCTTGCTACTGTACTATAAGTGGTATAGCTAAGAATGCCATTATCTGCTCCAAATCCAGAGTTACTAGTATACATTTCGACGAACATATTGAGTATCGAGTATAGGCTAGGCCAGAGCTGCAATGATGCTACTCCTAGCAAATATATTTGATACCTGGCAATACCACCACCAAGAACCATCATTGGTAGCAAAAAGAGTAATCCTGCATACATTAGGCACTTATCTAAGGTCAGGATAATCGGTAAATACTCGGCAGCTAAAGCCCCAGTAGTTGCCCAGGTAGATTCCTGTTGCATCTTTGCTCTTACTACTCCATAAGAACTACTTGCATGAAATGTCTTAAGTGCATTTAGCATTAACTGCTGCTTAATGATATTAACTCCACTACCGCTTTCTAAAAAATTACCATGAATTTGCTCAAGGTTTTTCATGAATGTTCTATTAGCTCTTCCCTCATCGCTACCGGCAAGTTTACCAAATAATCCTTTAGCAATGGGCTTTTCTCCTTCTGATGCTGCTTCTGAAGCAGTAGATTTCAGGTATTTTCTCTTTAGTAATTCGATTTCACTGGCAAAATAACGTTTGTCTATTTCTTGACCTGCTTCATAGCAAGTCATATTTTCTCGGTTGCCATCAATATTAAGTACCACTCTGCTAAAACCACCAGCTTTGGTTTTTACCAGCTCCCAGGCATTAGGTGAGGCATATAATGAGCTTTCAGTGTATTTGTTACCAATTAATGCTTCATACATTACACATCTCTTGATAAAATTGCTCATATTCAAGGCAAATTCAGGATTTTGAATCCGCCAGTTTCTCACCTCTTTCATTAACTGTGCGCCAAAAGCAAGCCCATAATCACGATAAGTAAAATCCTTACCTGTCATTAACTCATTTATGCCATCATTTGCTACTGGTGAGAACGCTTGCTCTATAGCTCCTGCCATTAGATCTCCTACTTGCTCAAGCCAGCCAATAGGGACAAAAGCAAATGGCAAATCATCAACATTTTGCTTGGTTTTAGTTACTCGATCAGTTACCCAAATCGTTACCCTAGGTGTAATTAGCAGATTAATTACTAAATATATCGAAGCGATTTTCATGATAATTGGTTTTGAGGCAAGATTCATACCTCTACTGGTTGCATATCCTGCCGCTGCAAATACTATACTAGTCGCTGCAAACATTTGAATCATTGCTTTAAAGAACGGAGTATTAATGATCATTTTAACGCCGTTTAAGACGTTAAACATCGCATCTCCATAACCATAAGTGTAAATAGCTAAATCCATAAAATTACATTCCTTCCAACATTTTTAATTTATTTTGTTAATACTCCTGAACTGATAAGCGACTAAATAAAGACTCAAATTCTTTCTCCTGACTTGCTAATCTTTCTTTGGTTTGTAAGATAATCTGTAATCTTTTATAAGCAGTCATTCTGATGTTTGTTATAGAATGCAAGGCATGTCTTGCATCTTTGTAGAATCCTTCCATTACTATGCTGTCAATTTGGGCATATTCTAGAGCCTTAACTTCTTTGATAGATTTATGAATCAACGACTCCAAAAATCCAGTCATAATGTCATAACAAATAACCTCTAAAAACTCACTATTACGTAAGAAAATGTTACCTGCTTCACCGTATCTTGCTAACTCTTGTTGAATTAAAGGAATGATAGGTACGCTAGAGAATTCAATTAATGCATGTTCTTCATCGCTAATTTGAGCTTTAGCAAGATTGTCATAAACTTTCTGGATTAAACCGTCTAAAACTTTTTCCACTCTGCCGTATAGAGTATCTTTAGCTAGCAGCTTTATGGTTTTAGGCTCTCCTGGATTTAGGCATTTCTTATCTTCATCACAAACATATAACTTAACCTCGGCCCCATGCCCTTTACTGCCGATATATTTCTCAACCAGATTATCATCGTTAACTAGCGAGGTAATATTCTTATAATGCATAGCCCCGTCTATCTTTTGCCCAATCACCGACCCACTAACCGACATAATTAACTCTTTAAATTGCTGTGATTCTGCTTTGTAGCCCTTGCTCAATGCCTTCCATACCAGATTAAACTCATCTCCAAGTAATGATTCAAGCTCATCATTATCTCCTCTATTGTCACCATATTGATCAGCATCTGAATTACATTTATCAACAGCTTCAGCCATGTCTCTCGCTCTATGGCCTACATTAGTCTGCATCATGCATTTTTGCTTGTTAGCATTACTGATCATGCTAAAGGCTCCTTTGGCAATATCTTGAGCCGTACCGCATTGATCCATGCTGAATTCATTTACTGATCTAGCCACCGTTTCCAAGTAAGACATAATATCTTCACAATGAGGACAAGCTGATTTAATCAGCATCTTTACACCATAAGCCCCTGCTGCAGTACTCATGTTTTTTAAGAATTGACTGAACTCAGCAGATGAAATGAAAGACAAACCACCAAACCTAAAATCAGCTGAGCCGGTACAAGCATCAAACCTGAACTTCGGAGTTTGCACCGTAAATGGCTCCAGGGTTTTTGGCTTAGGTCCACGAATTAACAATGAGCCACCGGTAAAAAAACCACCTTGTTGGTCTTTGATAATAGCTGGACCATTATGACTTGACATCGCTCCGTCCTGAGATGCATAGTCCATGAGTTTACTTAACGACCCTGCATTTGCTGGTAGTGACTGCGCTACAGCTACTGCCGTTACCATCAGTACTATTAAATTTCTAAAATTTGCTAGTATATTCATTTACCTCTCCTAAAACCCTGAGATTTCAAGTGCTTCCAAGACATGGCTACTGCAAAACGAAGCTCACTTATGCTAACAAATCCACGTACTAACTCAAAAGCAGTCTTGCCGTCTTTACTGATCGCAAATACTACTGGTGTTGCTTCGATATTCAGCTTTTTAACCAAATAAAAGTTTCTGCTAGCTGCAGCAGGATCGTCCAATACAACAGTTTCAGCTATAAAACCAAACTCTCTGATAAAGCTACCAAGTACCGGAACAAACTCATGACAATACCGGCAATTATTTTTAAAAAATGCCACTAACTCAAAATTAGCAGCAAACTCTTTGATAACCTTATCCTGCCCTTCCTGCTCTAACTTTCTTTTTAGTTTTACCGCATGCACATTATCCGGATTATTGATCTGATCACGCTGTTCAGGATAAAGAAAATTAGCCATATCCCATGATTCTTGCAGCTCCATTGCTTTGTCCCACATTTCCTTTTCCTTATCCCTGTAAGATTTAACGTTTTCAGGAGTAGGGCGTGCAAACATGATGTATTTACGCTCCTCTAATTGACGACTAAACTCTTCCATCTCTTCTTTTGCTACTTCTGGTGCAATCTCAACTTTGTTAGCTGCTTTTTCTTTTGCTTGTTCTTTATCCTCAAACCATAACCAACCGCGATAACGCTGTTCAAAAAAATCACCCTTGGCATAGCAGTTGGTTATAGACACAAATATTGAAAACATAAGTATCAAGAAAGTTTTGGTTCTTTTTTCCATATTACAACTTCCCTAATTGCTGTTTTAATTGCGATATTTCATAATTAAGTCGGTTTAGCTCTTGGTAATATTGCTGCATATACCTATTAATATCATCATACGCAGATTGTGGTGGTCTACCCCCGTATTGCTGATGTAAAGCGTTCCAAGATTCCGCTCTATGTTGTTTACTATCTTCCAAATACTTAATCGCGTTTGTCTTGGATAAAATCTCCTGTTGTATGCGCGATTTTTTCAATTCTTCTTCCGCTAACCTCTTGCGCTCCCGCTCTATTACAGCAAGCCTCTCTTGTTCCAGCCTTTGAGCTTCTAATTGCTCTAAACGCTCTTTTTCAAGTTTTGCTAGACGTTCAGCCTCAAGTCTTGCTAAACGTTCTGACTCTAATCTTTTCTCTTCCATAGCTTCCCATGAATCATCAACCATAGTTTGGTTGATTCCATCTCGCATATTTTCTGATGCAGTTAGTTCGTCTTTTGGTTTTTGAACATTTGGCATCGAACCTCTAATTCTTTCTTGTAAATCATTATCTTTGGGAAGTTTCATCTTCTTTAAGATCTCAGCTTCAAATTCAGTAAAATCCATTTTGTCAAAATCAAGCCTTAGCAATTCTTCCAAGGTTAACCCACGACAATCTGTATTTCCGCCAGAACCAAAACTCATACCTAACTGTTTGCGTCCTTCTACCTGCAGTACCTTGTTAAGAATATTACCAAAACAACACCAGTGATGCTTATTGATCTTCAAAACACTGCCACTAGTACTTTTGCCTACATAAACACAGAGATTCTTCTTTCGTTGCTCAATCAAAGTTTGTTCGTCTTTGCTGCAACGTGCTCCTAAATTATGACCCCAATTATTTGCCCCACCGTTCAATTTGCAGCAATTAGAGTAATCAGTTGGCTTCTTACTGCAATGAGCTGCGTAACCAGCAAATAACTTAAAGTTTAAATCAGTAACTCCCTTCATCTCACTAATCGCATATAATCTTGATACCGAGTCCATCATCTCATTATTACTGTTATAACTCTTATCAACACAGTGGCCATCAATGCACGGAATTCCTTTGCATACCAATTGCTCTACCCCTTCCTTTTCTTCTTTGCCATATCTAACCTTTTCTTTATTTACAAACCCTAGCTCCCACCTCTTACAGGAATACTCCTTAAGTTGATTGACGCAATTACCAAGACTATCTGTTAGCAGGCACTCCCTAAACGCCACTAGATAACAATGCGCATATGAAGAGCAATTGTTCTTACTAGGATAATTACAAGTCTTGGGATAAGAGTATTCCCAGCAACTTTTATGTACCTGAAATCCTTCTACTGTTCTTATTCCAGTACTTTGGCAAGACTTACTGCCATCACTACATGAATAGCCTGAACTAAACCTTGAGCCAGAACCATGAGCTGTCATTGCTAGAGTTAGAATTAGCAAAAAGGCAATTATTTTATGTATAATTATTCTAGAGTGCATTTCTCACTCCAAGTTTCTTGCCAATCAAAACAGTCTAAATAACCATCCCTGAATTTGTACTTAAATACATACTGATCCCATGCTACTCGCCATCTACTGTATAGAGGCGTGATATTACCAATGCCTCTGCCACTAGGAGGAAATCCTATTACTTCATGTATTTGCTCTATACTGACCCCAAGACTATTTGCGATAAACTGCTTAACTTGGAAATTAATCTGCTCTGGTGAGAGGGATGACTCTGGACCTCTGCTACCGCTAATGTGCCAACCATGCCGTTTGTGTTTCCACTTTACCGACCATCCCCAGTCGGGATAAGTGTGGTAAAGCATTTTACCGTCCAGTGCTATCTCTCTATCTTGCCAAGGATTCCAGCGCATGCCTTTGACTTTACAAGTTAAAGTTAAAGTATCGCGGCAATTGTACCTATTGCGCAAATACTCACAGAGATACTTGTCGTAGGTAACTTCCTTTTGTTTTTCGCGTTCAATTTCAATGTATAGTTCAGGCTCGATTTCTATTGGCCCTTTCTTTTGTTTACAATCAACCCCAAGCTCTTTTAGTTTGTCAAACAGTCTTGCTATCAGTTTCTCGCTGGCTTTGGCTATATCATCAACATCTTCTTTATGCCTGATTACCTGAGGATCTTTATAATTAACATGCGCTTTACTCCAATACTCATTATCTTCCCCTCTGATTTGTAATCCTTTTTGCTCCGCTACTGATTGATTTATTCCTTCTAGCTCAGATGATTTTTCTGCAATTTGGTCTGAATCTGGTAATAGTGTCAAAGCTTCCTTTCTCTCTACCCCATTAGCTGCATTTATTCTTGATTCTTCCATCATTTGCTCTATCTCTACCTTGTTCTTAACCTCTTTTGGGAAAAAGTCAGTTACTTCATTTTTGTTCTTTTTTTGCATAGGTGGTAGGCGAGTTTCACTGGCTATGCTTAGCCCTGCTTGGCTAACCAGTAACAATATAAACAAGAAGGCTAACAACTTTTTCATCATTGCTGTAGTAACTCCCCAGCTAAGTTACTTAGCTCTCCATCTTCCTTGAACTTCTCCAGAGCAAACTTTATCCCAACATTGCCAATAATTTTGTCATAACTAACTTTGCAAGTTTGCCACGGAGCACAATCATCTTTCTTGCTTAATATTATTGCTGGCACTCTGTTAATTCCGTATAACTCAAATGCCTCCTCGTCTATCTGCATCGGACAGTCATTATTCTCTCCTTGAATAGCAGTCAATAATTTAGTTAGAGACTTAAAACTTCCACCTGGTAAACCTTTGAACACCAAAACTCCCCCATACTTTTCTGCCTCCTTAGCATATGTTTGCAACAAAGTAGTTGGCATTGAGTTGCTAACAAAAACCATTAATCCGCCAGGCTTTTTCTTCATTGCTTGATCACTATAATCATCGCCATAAATTTTGGATTCTTCGAGTTGACTCTTTAGATTTTGCCAAGTCATATCCATTGTATCTTGACTTAAGTTTCCAGCCCATTCCTCATCACTGACATCTGCAAAAACCTTAAATGTATAAGCTATTACGGTTATCATTATCAAAACATGCAGCAATTTTTTTTGCGCCATATCAGGTACCCCCAATCCTGTCCGTCATACGGATATTCCTTGAATTTGCTATACAGCATATCGCTTAAGCCCAAAGGCCAACAACCAATCGGTCCTGACGTACTACTCGGATAGGTCATTTGTAACTTGTACTGGCTTTTCTTAATACGCAGTAGCCTAGACTTACGACAGATTGGACCGTTAGTTCTACCATCAGAAGTGGAAGTCTCATGCGCTAGACCGACTCTATGCATCTTGGCAAGTATCCTGGTTACATATAAGCTGCTTGATTGTACGCCGCCAATATGATCAGCATTGGCTCCAGAAAATGGATAAATATTGCCCCAGCAGCCAGCACACCAAAACATCTCATCTCTTGGGAAATCGACTGTAGCAGTTGCACAATCCAGGCTACAGGCTCCTTGAGCCAGAGGATTACCAAACAAAAATACTTCAGGCGTCATTATTGATTGCAGCTTGTCATCATTCCAGGTTGGATCTAACTCACTGATATAAGCTACATCAAAAGTACTTTGTTCTAAACAGATGAAATCCAGAATTAGTTCCAACCAGTAAATAAGCGGATAAACATAATAATGCACATGATAAAATGAATGGTGAGCATGATGCTCGTCATATCCTCTTTGATAATCGCTGATCTTCCTACGGTCATTGCCAAGCTGCATTCCGGCTAAATTAACCATGCAGTAAGGAGTTCTAGTAATATCAACCAATCTAGCCGGTTCCCAAAAGCCAACTGTTATGCCAGGAACAGGTAGATTAGCCTTCATGCACATACATAAAGGTGAGGCAGGATTCTTGATATCCCTCTTTTTAGGAGCACTACCTTTACCAATATTTATAGCTCTGCCAATAGAGATTGGCATCAAACAACTCCAGCAAATATCAGTTATGGGATTGACAAATCGCCCGCGACATGTTTCACTAGCAGCAGCTGTTATTGGCATGAAAATAGCCATGATCAGTGTGACAATCTGTTTATTCAGAACTGTTAGGTAGCCTTTAGTTTCCGTCTCCCCAGACTCCTTACTAAAGGCTACATCGCATGCATAAATCACTTTTTTATACTACCTCTCTATTCAGTAATCAGATTTATTATTAACTTCACCATAAGATCTTTCTGAGCTGGATCGCTTTCAGCTATTAATAATGCTAAAGCTGTTAAACTAGCTGCATTAATTAGCCTCAAACTTAGCTGTGCTTTTTTTAGATAAAGCAAGAATAGTAGGCTGCCTATCCTTTTATTACCGTCACTAAATGGATAATCTTTAATTATAAAATAAAGTAAATGAGCAGCTTTTTCTTCCAAGGGAAGCATATAACTGCATTCCACCATAGGTCTGCTCTAGATTTCCTAAAATACCATTTAACCCATCTTCTCTCTCTAACCCAAACAAGCTACTCAATGCTGATTGACTTGATAGTTCTTGCTTTAGCGAATATAAAGCTTCGTTAGCTTGCTCATAAGTCAATATTACTGAGCTGGAATTATGAAGAATAGTTGGTAGCTCTAAACTATCCTCATCATATTTAATAAGCATATCCCAAGTTTTGGAGTAGGAAGTAATTAGCTCTAATATCTCTCTTCCAGTCTCTGTTATTAATTGTTGGTTGATTAATGTATTAGATAGCAACTCTACAGTTTGCTTAAGATGATTTAACTTTTCTCCAACAATTTTTTCTTGATTGATGCTATAGCCTTTAATTAGATATTCTTTAAGAACGCTGGATGCCCACCTTCTAAATTGAACCCCTCGTTTAGAGTTTACTCTGTAACCTATCGAAATTATCATATCTAAATTATAGTATTGAGTGTCATATACCTTACCATCAGAGGCAGTATGTGCAAATTTTGCACATACTGCTCTATCCAATTCTTCTTCAGCAAAAATATTCCTAATATGTCTAGTAATAACAGTCCTGTCTTTACAAAATACTTCGGCTATTTGACTTTGAGTTAGCCATACAGTATCTTTAAAGACTTGCACTTCAACTTTTACCTGACCATCATTGCTCTCAAAAATAACTACCTGGTCATTGATAGTTGTTTTGTTATAATTCTCATTTTCCATTATTCTCTTTACCTTTTTATAGTTACGATCATAAATACTAACCTAGTAGCTAGGGAGATCAAACCTCATTTTAATTTACTACTATTTCTCTAATTCTTAAAACCTTCTCCTCCTGCTCCACTATTGCGGGTACTTGCTCAATTTTGAACTTTTGAACCAAGCTTCCAGATTGATCAAAATATACTTCTCTATCTAGTTCCTTCTCTAAATCAAAAGGACGACCTGCTACTAATATCAATTTATCCTCTTCCTTGATTTGTTCTATCCTCCTTTGCCCCTTAAACCACTCCACTTGTTCTTCATCCCTACCATCTATGAATATTAGCTTCTTCTCCAAGTGCATGTGGTCAAACGGATTAACTGTCGTTCCAGCCTTGTATAACAATTTACCGTTTGGTAGCAATGCATCTTCTTCTAGCGTGTAAGTCGGATCAAAAGTAAAACTTTGTGCCTTCTCTGTTCTCTTAATACCAGCTACTGCCATTGGCTCCTCAACTCTCTTTCTTGCTATGTCTTGCATCTTTTTTTGTTCTTGCTGCATATCTACTGATTTTAATTTACGATAAATCATTGCCAAAAATCCTTCTTCTTTAATCTCAAACGTAGCTCCGTTTGTACCAAAATCTTTGCCAAAAACTGAGTCAGGCAGCACCTGACTCATTATTAGCATTAATGAAAAAATGATCGTCCTCTCTCTCATTATCTATTGACTACTTCCTTTTGTGCCCCTGAACTCCAGATATTTATACACTGTATAAAAAGAACAACCTGCTAAAATAAAACCTCCAAATATAGAACCGTTAGTAATCAGGATACAAGATCCACATAACCAGATTAAACTCCACATCCAACCAATAGCATTCTTAAAATAATGCCTAAAACTAAAATACGCGCCCCCACCAAGAGCAATTATTGGCATAAGCACCATAATTATCAATTTACCAACATGCCCCTTAGTAAAGGCTTTAATGCCATGAGTTTTAACATACTGAGCATAACCAGCGGAAAACTCACTAAAACTTTTTACGCCGCTTTCAACGATAAAGGTACTAATAAAGAAGTAGAGCATCCATCCCCAAATAAAAAACAATAGAACTAACAGGACAAAACTAAGGGTTTTTCTCACATATTCTTTTTGCAAATATTGTCTAACTCTGTTTCTATAACCTTGAATCATTGTAAAATCCTTAATGTTTAATAATTAACGCTTCGTTTCTCTGGCTAACCATGTTCATAAAATCCCTTTTCGTTTTTTTATTTTTAGTCTTTTAGTTCTTTTATCACTAACTCATGAATTTCCTTAGATATGGATCTAACATTATCTGACTTAATAGAACCGGAAGTAAAAAGTACTTTGGTATTTCTTCTCTGCCTGGCGCCTGCAAGCTTAGCCATTAACTCAGTAGCTTCTTTATTCTTGCCAAAAAATAGATTCTGCTGGTAATTATCTTGTTCCCCACCTTCATGTTCAATTCTTTTTTTCTCTAAATTAATCAGCTCATCTTGACTGATATATTCAATGTAGCAATTTCTAGATATTGGTCCAAACTTGTAGAATATCCTATAACCTATGCCAATTCCTAATATCAATACAACTACGGCAATGATGAATATATGGCGCTGATTTAGATATTTCTGTAGATTGTTATTATGCATATTTACCTTTACCTTAGTTTTATCCTAGTTTTACGTTAGCTTTATCCTCATCTTCTTTTTTCATTCTTTTTTTCGATTAATTTCTCTACAGCTTGATCAAGGCTTATTCCTTGACTTTGTAGTATCTTGATAAAGTCAAAATCACTACTATCAGTTGAGAATAATGTTTGTGAGTAAGGATCTAATACTAACTTGCCTACTACCCTGATACCTGTTGAATAAAGTAGTGCTTCCGCATATTTACCAGGCACCATACTTACTGACTTGATTAGCGGGATGATCTCTTCAAAGTTAGTACCTTTAAAACTATTTAGCCCTTGCTCATTCTGTTTTAATATTACTGACCAGGTGCTATTTTTTAATATAGTTTGATGATGTTCTGAGGACTGCAAATCGCTGTAATTCTGCACGCAAGTTACCAAACTTGCCCCATATTTTCTGAAAGTTCGTGCTGGCTCAGATAGGAATTTTGCTGCAGAATCTAAGATCTTCCACGCTTCATCAACGATAAGTACAAATTTCTGCTTACGATCACCGCATAGAATCTGCAAAAAAATCTGCATTCCTATTGTCTGCAGCACTACTGACAACAAGCCGATATCATTCTTAATCTCTTCAAACTCAAATACCGTGAACTGTTTCTTAAATGTAATATTGCTATCTGCCTCAAAATACTTACCATAAATGCCTTTTGCCGTATATGGATATAGAGTTTGACCCATTTGTTTTGCTTCCAAAGAGCCTTCATTGATTAATATTTCGGCAATCTTACTGATGTTTAGGTTAGATCCAAAAATTTCAATAGCTTTGGTAATTGTTTCTTCAAGCAACGATTCTTTAAACTGGCTACCACTCGCACCGCACATTGAGCTTAGAATGCTTTTTGCATAAATTATTGCTTCAGTAGCTACCAGATACTTGCCAATAATCATCTTGCCTACGCTACTACCATCCTCTAGTATCTCATTCTTTAATTGACCAGAACCAGCTAAACTACCGAACGGATTTAAGGAAATATTAGCATCTGCTTTAAACTGAATAAAATCACCATCCAGCAAATGACAAATATTCCTGTAGCTGCCACCAATATCCAAAATAAATACTTTTGCTCCTTGTGCCAGCATTGAAGTTGCAAACTCCTGTAAAAATACTGATTTACCAGAACCAGAAGGACCAAACACGCAAATATTATAATTGCCGTCAGCAATCCTATAAAAAGGATTAAAATTGAATAACTGCCCACGCCGAGCAAACAGTAACATGCAAGTCTCAGGTACACCTCTCCACTCAGCATGAATAGGTAGTTTGGCCACTAGTTCCTCACTTAAGCCCAGTCTTCTCATCTTAAAAAGTTTTAATGTTGACCATAAGCCACTTACCTGCATCGGCATCATTGATAATAAACTTGGTAGCTGCAGATTTTTGCTTAAAATCAGTTTCCAGTCATTTACATTATAGAGACTCAAAAGCGACGCTTCTGCCTCATCAATCATATTTTTCTTGGCCGTAATTATTACCTGGAAACTTTCGCTAAGCACTCTTTGTCCTTGTTTTAGCCGAGCTACTATATCAACCCACTCTTCAGCTTCCTTTCGTAAATTAGTATCATACCTGGCATACCATTGCTCAGCTGACTTTATTGCTGCTTCACCTTTGCTAATTAACGCCGAGGTCTTACCTTTATTAATATCGCTTGCTACTGAATAACTAATTAGAAATCTTGCTGGAATATTAAGGCTTGCTCTACTGCTGCTACCAAGCAGTTCAATCATTTTAACCAGTCCCCAAGATTTAGGACCTTTAGGAAACTCTGCTACCCTATAACATTTGCTAATTACGTTGCCACTAAACTCAAGCTGCGATTCTTCTAATTTGCAGCTACTACCTACGGCAGTTACTTGGTCACATAACAACATTAACGGGTTATATCGAGAACCTCGTTGATTAACATCTAGCCTAAAATGTAAAATCTCATCAGTTAAATCTAGTAGATTCTGAGCACCAAGTATTTGCGGATATAACTGCAGAGTTTCCAGCTTCTTGGTAAATTGTTGCTTAAAAGCCAAGATCTTCTCAGTACTATTGCCATGCCAATTACAACTGATAATTATTCTGATGTCTCTGGCCACTCTGTCAGTAGACTTACTAAAATCTAACGCTAGTTCGCTAACAAACTCTACTCGTTTCTTTGTTAGTTTAGTAAGAGCAGGGTGAGAATTACTTCTAGCGTTACTCCACTCGGTTAAAATGTTGCCGACCTTATGACTCGCTATCAGTAAAAATTGGACGTAGCTATGTTCTGGTAATTCATCATCTAGAAAATGCTGTAGATTCTTTAGTACAGCGTCATTAACACCAACAATCGGGGCAATTTCCAGAATAAAACCTGTATTATCATCGTTATTATAGAATAAGCCGTTCTCACTATCAAAACTACGATAACAAAATAAAGTTGCTAAATCAGTAGGGTATTCTAATTTCTCACGCATAACATCATTGATATTATCAGCTTTTGTTCCAAACTCACTGCCGCTTACCAAACCAATGGAACTAGTAAATTGTTCAAATTTTTCCTTAAGATTTCTTAGCATTTAATCCCACACTTCAAAGGTTGAAATACCGAATCAAACTGAGGAAAGCGGTAGGAAGTTTGGAAGCTTTTAACCGGAGCGTACTTATGTACGTGAGGATTGAAAATTTCAAACTTACATCCCAATTTTCTATTTTCATTCTGGAGTCCTTGAGTAGGTAAATACCAATATTGCCCGTCTCTATATTCCTGCATTCTATAATTTTCTGGAATCCATACTTTAAGTATGCCGTCTCTGCTGGCAATCCTATCTACCTCTTGTAAGGAATTATAAGATTTACTTTTACCCTTAGATTTCTCTTGCCTAGCGTTAAGCTCCCAAATCTTGCCGTTTTCTAACATGGCATGTATTTCTTCTACGCTCCTGCAATTTGCACCTGTTGCTGGATCACAAGCAAATTTATTCCTATAGCTACTACATCCTTGCAGTAAGAAACTAAACAAAAGACCAAGGACTATTGGTTTTAAACAAATATTTTTATTTACATCTTTATCTACAAAACTTATTACCTTACTCATTTTTTGATCCTGAATCTTATTTACGCTCTTTCTTAATCTCTTCTTTGACATTCTTACTACCTAAAAATACTCCCTTAGAGAAAAATACACTTACTCTAGCACCACCAGGCACTTCAATGACTGGTGCTGTCGCTTCGGCCATCTTTAAATGATAATCAGCTATCTTCTCAGCAGCATTGCCAAGGCCAGCTAAACTATTTTCACTGAGCTTTTCTTTAAGCCCTGGCTTTTTCTGCGAAATGGCTCCAAGGCTTGAGTTAAACAAAAAACTCTCACCCTGCTTACCGGTTTGAGCAAAACCACTCATCAGTCCCCCTATCATGGCATTCTTTAAATGCTTATCCGACATTGACACTACACTGCCTTTAATACCATTTTTGCTATCTAAACTATGTACTACCCCTGCAATATCAGTTTCAGTCACAAGTCCAGAATGTAGGTCGCTGCAACTCATAGTTTCTACTCTGGCAATTATCCTCTCATTAGCTAAGTTACCAAAACTACTACCGATTAAACGGCAGGTAGTTAAATCAGCTTTAAAACTCTTTGGTAAATCACCATAACCTGTTACCATGATAAAAATTGGTGTAGGCTCACTAGGAGCCGAAGTTCCAGTCGAAGCTGATACCCCACCCCTAAGAATCCCAGAGATAAAACTACCGGCTGGGATATAATTATTCATATCTTTTGGTTTTTCTAATTCCTCTTGCTCAGCTATTTTGGTGCTAGTAATAACTGCTTCAGACGGTAAATCATCTCTTAACGGTGCATTAATATTTTGCATTTCCTGCTTTAACCATGATAGTTGCTCTTTGAGTTCCAGTATCTCTTCTTGACCTTTGCTTAAATTTTTCTCCTTCTCTTTTCGAAGTTTTTCTTCTAGTTCCTCAATAACTCCTGTTAACTTGCCGTATTGTAGGTCACGATCTTGTTTTTCTTTAATTAACCTTTCATCAAAATCATGTTGCCATAATCTATCACCCTTAATAGCAAAAGTGCCGAGTTCAATCTTGATTTTTTCATCTTCTTCTAATGCTAGCGCTATTTTTGGTTGATTACCTATACTAGTCAGATAATCAAAACCATAGGTAACAAGTCCCATTGCTATAATAAAACTCGCCATTTTTAGATATTGACGATATTTTTGCTTTTTGCTATTGCTGTCAGCATCGCTACTATTGAAAAACCGTTTCATTGCTTACTCCACTGCTTCAGCCTACTAATCAGATAGACAAATCCTTCTTCTTTTGGCTTTAAGATTTCCTTAGACAGATTAACTGCTATAATGTTCTCAAAAATATGCTCAAAATTACTCTCTAGAAGCTTTATGGACTTGTTGCTGATATTCTTTACCTTAAGACGTCTGCCAATTAGTTCAGCGGCAGCAAAATTGTATTTTAAATCAAATGTAAGATTGAGGTTTCTTCCTACTAAAGGGGGTAGAAGATGTTTCATCACTTCGACATTGTATTTACCCGTCTTACCAAGTGCCATAAACCGGATAATCTCTGCTAATTCTTCGGTATTATTTTGTGGTTTAGTACTTTTGATATTGCCATCACGCTCATCTTGCTTAATGAAAATAGCCTGACCGGAAATAGCGGCGACATGAAGAGTTAATTCCTGCACCTTATTGTCACCATAGATTATGCTTAAGTCAATAACCCCGCCAACACCAAGTTTGGGGGTTAGAAAGATATAACTCGAATTCGGGGTAGCAATTAAATTGTACTGACTACTATTACCGATTACTTCTAAGATTTTGCCTTGAGCAAATTCAATGCGATTTTGTTTGCCCGCTCCGATACTTGCCGTAATACGCTGCCTGCTAGCGGTAAATTCTTGAACGCTGCTAGCTAATACTGGTAGCATAATCATAACCAGAATTAATCCCAGCAATATCTTCGTTTTTGTTATTAGCATGCTCATTTGCTAGTTACCTTATTTATTTACTTTTGTTCTTGTTAGTTTGTTCGTTCTTTTTCATCTCTTGAGCTCTTTTTTCAGCTTCGTTATCACCTAAACTAAAACTCTTGAGTCTGAGTATCCCTCCAATCATTTGATACTTAAGCAAATACTCAGCTTCTTTTTCTTCATTGCCTTGTCTACCAAATCTGCTATTAAGAATGCCTCTCGCAATTACTTCCATTTTTTCTAGGCTAATCTCTAATTGCTTTACTGAAAAATAGGTAGAGAACTTAAACTGCTCATGCTGTACTTGCGCTTCTGCAAAATATTTATTAATAGTCTGCATGCTACCGGCTAACGTGTATTTAAGAACTAATTCCTTTTTGTAAGAAACATTCTCAGGCGTTAAATCCAATAAACCAGATAAAAACATATGGGTCATTTCTTCTAGATAACTACTGGATACCTTACTGCCTGCAATCCTATATTCCTGTGTTATCCCTGGTACCATAACCACTTCTCGCCTCATTATCACTAAACCGGTAGAGAGTAGTAAATTAGCGATAAGCATAAGTCCCGAGATAACCAGCACTACGTTTCTTTGCTTGATAAGCGTCTTTACATTGCTAAGTACATATGAATGTTCCATATCTTACAGATATCTCCTATTATAAGATTTGGGTAACATCTTGCCGCCAAGTAACCAGGACAAAGGCAAATGCCAATAAATCAATCTCTGCAGTTTTCCTTTATGCCAAATCACGCCAACTCCTGCACCAAAAATATAACCAGGCACAGTAGCCATAATGCCAAACGGCATCGAAAACCCTGTCCAGACAAGCATCATTGCTACAGCTCCAGCTACTACGCCAAATGTTGATAATCCATAAAACCTGGCACTAGCATTCAAACAATGATTGATTGAGACAAAGTTCATTAGCCCACTCCCAGCATTTTCTTGGAAGCCAGCACCACCAGCCCAGCCACTGCCATACCACCTAAAGCACCGCCAAATTTGGTTCGAAGATCTCCAGGTGCTACTACCGCACCAATAGTACCGCCGGCAAAGATTGCCGTAGACGAGTAATCAGTGATTACCTTGAGTACTGGATCAAAGAATTCCTTAGCTCCAGCATTAAGGTCTACCGCTAAAGCATAAGGAGCATAAACTGTAATTGCTGGTATTAAGGTAATGCCTATAATTCTGCGAACGGGAATCATTGCAGCGTAGATTTTAAATTTGCTTGAACTGCTTATATTCTCTGCTGATCCTTGCTTACCTTGCTTTTGCAGCGGATGTTTGTGGTTACAAAATATTTGCATAGTTACCCAATTGATTTTTACCAATCAACGGTATGATAAGTCTTTCAAGTCTGCAATAGCCTGTTCATAAAATGAAACGATTTATTTGCTCTAACCCTTGGAGGAAAGCCAAAAAATATTTTAAATTAGTTCATTTAATGAAACAAAATCTATTGTTTTTAGACTTATTTTTGCTAATTTCTTTGCTAAAATAAGCAAAAGATTTTTTGATGATTTAAATCTTGCTTGCTAATGAGCGAATTATTTTTGCAATTCTGCTTCAGGGTTGTATTAAATTTTGCTGGCAATAGCCTGCTGGCTAATAAACTTATCCACTTTGCGGGGCGCCATCCAACATCATCAAGTTTTTTCTATTTTTTTCTTTGTTTGTTATTACAGAATACGCGAGCGCGCGCGGCTTGAAGAGCAAGATCCAATCTCATAATGATGCTTATTTTGTTTCACTAAATGAAACAGTTTTTGTGTTTTGTTCTGAAGTTTCATGCAGAAATTTGGTAGAATTCTTTGTAAGATCCCATCATTTTTAAGTTTTTGCTACTTGTATATAATATTCTATTTATGGTATTTTTATGAAGTTCTGATTGGTATACACGATAGAAGAATTGAGATAATAGGGAGCAATTACTTTGTTATCTAGTTTTACGTAAAAAGAAGTCAATACTTATTTGAAAAAGTTCATTAAATGAAACAAAAAAATCTTACAAAAAAGTTATCTTTTCTTCTCTATGGTTCTGGAAATTTCTTGGCTGACATTTAAATTATCCACTAATTATACACTGACTTATCCATAGTAATTCATATGTTATGCACAACTTTATCCACAAGCTTGTGTATAAAGTTTTATCTCAATAATGATTACTTTCTACAAATACTATTGTTTATGCTCACACTATTAGGCTATTGGAAATTAATTGAGTTCAGAAAACTTTATAGCGTGAAATAAACAGCGCCCATATAATACAGTCCTCAGCAATTAAACTTACGTAAAAACGCTCTATGTTATTTAAATTCTATGGTATACTAGAAGGCAAAAAGAGAGGGTTTTTTATGAATCGCTTACTAGAAAGAATCGCAGAATTTGAGTCTAGGCCATGCTTGCTCTCTGAAAGTGAGTTGCGCTTACGTCGTAAGCATATGCATAATCTAGTGGCAAGTAATAGTTTTGAAGGATTAGAATCATCCGAGATTGATAAAAAATTATATGATTTAGCAGTAACCAAAAAACTATCTACCACTGAATATCTTACCTTGTGTAGACAAGTTGCTGCCGAAATGAAGAAATGACAGATAAGCAATCTTACTGGGATAATCAGTCGGATATTTATCAATATCCAGATTCCCCGGTTCTTAAAAACATACCTGGAATTAAAGATGAGCAAGAACTGGCGTCTTTTGAAAAACTTGCTGTTGCTAATAGATTAGAAGAAGCACATCAGTTTGCCTTAAATAAGCCTATCAAGTTCGATCTTTGGCAAAATATACACCATATTCTTTTTCAGGATATTTTTGATTGGGCAGGACAGATACGTACAGTGCAAATGCATAAAAATAATAGTATTTTTGCACATCCCGAAAATATTGAAAGAGAAGGTAATCAGTTATTTACTAAGCTTAATAATGCCAATTAAGGATAAGGAATTCTGGGACTATAGGTTGTAATAGGGATTGAAGGGGATTATAGTAACAATAATCCCTAAAGAACGATAATCCCCATGAAAAAATATATCACAACGGTGTACTATTTAGTAGATAATTTTTGCCAAATATTCAATGAATGGCAAAAAGAAAAATTATTACCAAGTAATAAAATACGCAATAGAGTTTCCCATTTAAGCCTTGCAGAACTCCTTACCATAGTGCTGTATTTTTATTTATCACCATGTAAAGATTTTAAAAATTATTATCTTTACTTTTTACCAGCAAAGTGTCCTGGTTACTTCAAACTGCTCAGCTATCCTAGAATTATACAGCTATGGCCTAGTTTAATATTACCTTTGGTAATTCTAATGCATCAGTTAAAGGGTGAACAGACAGGAATCTATTTTATAGACTCAACCAAACTTCAAATTTGCCATAACAAAAGGGCTTCTAGTAATAAGGTATTTGGCAAGAAAGCCAGAATGGGTAAGAGTAGTTATGGTTGGTTTATGGGATATAAACTACATTTAATCATTAACAATAAAGGAGAAATTATGTCAATCAAAATTACCAAAGGAAATACAAGTGACTTATCTTGCACAGTTGCTTTAACTCAAGGATTACAGGGGAAATTATTTGGTGATAAAGGGTATATTTCCAAGAGTTTATTTGATAAACTTTATGCTAGAAACATCCGTTTATTTACAGGAATCCGCAGAGATATGAAAAATCATTTACTTGAAATTGAAGACAAAATATTACTACGAAAAAGAACCCTTATTGAATCGGTATTTAATGTACTCAAAAACAGAATGAATCTCGAACACACAAGGCACAGATCACCTTTGAACTTCCTAGTTCATTTGCTTGCCTGCCTTGTGAGTTATGCTATAATAAAATCATCTGATTTTAATCAATTTACACCTCAATCTATGCTATCCTTATCCTAAATTAGCATAATTATATTCTTCTTCCTCGCGCTTTCTAGTTTTTTCAAGATTAGCTTTTTGTTCTTTATAATCTTGTTCAAGCTGAGTGGATTGTTGTTGCCAATTAAACTTCTGGTCAGCCAGTTCTGCTCCAAAATTCTGTTTTGTCTGCTCCATCTCTAGCTTAAAACGTTCCTTTTGTTCAGCTTGCGCTTGCAGCAAGGCTGATAACGTATTAGCTGTTTCATTGATTTGGTATAATTCCTGCAAGTGCTTTTGCTCCAAAATAATAGCCTCACGCAAATTAGCCAATTTTTGAAATTCACTCAAAAGCTCTTCTGATAGACTGTCAACTTTTTTAATGGTTCTTGATTTTAGAGTGCTTAACTCAGCAAGTATATCATCAGATGAATGACTAGCAGCTTTGCTAACCACTTCTTTCTTCTCTTCTTGCTTCTTTTATTCCTCAGGAATAGCGATTTGTTTCTCGTTTAATGAAGTCAGCACCTCGTTATAAGCCGCTAAGATCTGATCTTTAGTGCTTTTAATTGAAACTTCTGGAATATTGTGTTTTTTCGTTGTCATAAATATTAATTTTTACTACATGTTATCTAATTTACCTATGATTTCAAGCACTAGTTTTTCGAACCCATTATTTCGTTCGAAAAACTAGTGCCCGTAACATCTCTCTTAGTACTATCACGATATCTGAAATTTTCCAAATACCGTAAGTTTAAACATTAACGAATTAGCCGTAGCACCTATAATATGAGACGTTTAACGTATCTTCCAGTGTAGCAATATCTTTAACTACTCCTCTAGTCTATAATTGGCTATATGGACAACCAAGTTTTCAACGGTTTCCGGTCCGCAATTGTCATAATTTTTGTGGATCTACTATAATTTCTGTCAGATTTATGTCTTATTCATATATTAAATTACCTAATAACATAGAACTCTTGCTTAAATGATATATTAACTTTGTCCTAAAAATTAATCTCCTTCTTGCTTATAATACTCTCCTTTCGATTTATAAATTATAGGGTAAGTTCTGTCTTATTATCTTTGATTATTGTTTCTTTATCTCTTGCTAAAAACATAAGATCATTGTAACCCTTGAGATTTAGTATTCAATATTTTTATTTTATCATAAGTTTAGTAATCTCACTATCAAATGCTCCAGAATTTACTGAAAATTTTAATTCTACAAACTGCTCATAGTTGGTTTGAATGCTCCTCATATTAACCTCCCTAATTTGATGAAGCTTCTTAAGGCTATATCAAATTTAATGTACTACAGTTGATTGTTAAGAACGTCAATTTGATCCCTTATTGCACGATGATTTATTTTGCCTATTTTACCGAATCAACGCTGAGCGTTGTAGGCGATTTCAAAACCGTGCTATACCTATAAATATATAATTACTCAAATACCTAGTACAACAATTATATTAGGATTAGTACAATTATTTTGTCAAGTTATAGAAGTAAGCTTTAGCAACTTTCAAAGGTTCGACTACTTAAGCAAAATACAAATTACCTCAGTTCAGGATAAGCGTATAGTTAAGAGAGAGATCAAAACTATAATTTATTGAAGATTTATTTTTCTTGAGGCAATAGGATATAAACGTAGATAATATATGTACAAAGGCATTAATGAGCGATCTATGTCTCGTGTGCTCAAGATTCATTTTGTTTTTCAAATAATCAAATACCGTTTCAATTATATTTCGTTTTCGCAGCAAGATTTTTTCCTTTAAATCCATTAATTTATTAGGCATATTCTTTTTAATTCCATGCACCATTTTCAATCCTCTTTCATATAAATTAACGAATAGATTTTGTTTAATATAACCTTTATCAGCGTATATAAAACCAGTTAAATCCTTTGTTAGATCAGCCACAGGAACTCTATCATCCACGTTTCCTTTGGTCATTTTTAGCGCAATAAATTCACCTTTTTCATTAATCACCAAATGCAATTTAAACCCATAAAAAAAGCCCATTGATGACTTGCCTTGCTTGGCAAGCCATGCAAATGTTTTGTTCCTATACCGTCTTTTATTGTGACAGATTTTGATTGCAGTAGCATCCATAAAATATGTGCCGGTTTCTTCGCCAAATAACATATGCAAAAGCATGTTAAAGGGTAAAAATAATCTAGACATTAATTCCACAAAACAATTATAACTCAAGGCATTCGGGAAGTCGTCTTTGTGAATGTATTCTATACAAGTTTTGTAAAAATATTTAAAGTTTTTCGCATGAGATGTATGATACATTACCATGATCGTCATAATCTCGCTCAAACTCATACTACATAAGCGATTTCTCTGTTTATTACTAGGTAATAATTGCTTCTTTTCGTAGCCAGAATAAATTTGGCAAAAATCATCTAAAAAGCTGTATAATTCTGTGATATCTTTTTTCATGCCTGTGGTTGCTATTTTCATTAAAAAAGAGCTTTATCACAGGCGCTAACACCTTGCAACCCTTATATCTACTGTATATTTGAAATCCTTATCCCGAACTGGGGTAAATTATATCACACATAAAACGCGGTAATATACGGTCTTAATCTTGTATTTTTATTGGTATAGTTACTTGCAATTTTTCAACTAACCATTCAGCAGCTTTTTCATCTATTTGTTTATTGTTCTTGGTAAGAGAATATAAATATAAATCTATTATTAAAGTAATAGCTTTGTTGAGTTTAAAGCTTAACTGGTATTTATTTGAGTATTTTTCTATTGTTTCCATAGACTTTATAAATAATTCATAATCCCATTCTATATTAGCATAAGAATTCATACCACTTAATAAGGTTGATTCCTGTGAAATCCAATCATTATTGAGCAGATCATTAAATGTACATTCAAGTGCTCTGCAAATTTTGCTTAACGTATTTATAGTGGGATTTTTTGATTTACCAACGATTATATCTCTAACTGTACCTTTTTGTAGACCAGCAATTTTTTCAAGCCTGGCGACTGAGAGCTTTTTATTATCTACCATTTGCTTGATTTTTATTCCTATAGGGTTTTCCATAGCTAATTCATATTTATTAATCGCTAGATTATATTGTAATTTATTAAAAAATTACAAGTGAAACAAAAGTTAGCTATTGATATCTACCAGTATTCTGGATATAATATACTTATTGCATGGATATATCCAGCTAATTGATTTAGTATAGGTATATAATTTAGTAAACTTTAATCAGAGAAATATTATGGCTAAAAATAATCCAAATCAAATTACTAGCAATTGGTTAGCACAACTGGAATCAGTATTTGTGACATTAAAACCTGTAACAGATGAACAATTGGCCATAATTGATCTTGTAAAAAATAACACTGATCCAAATTATTTACAAAAATTGGAAGTACAGCTTCAACAAGCTAAGCAGAAGGCCGAAGAAGCTGATTTAATAAAGACTGAATTTATTCAGAATATTCAGCATAGTATACGAACTCCCTTTAGTGGGGTTTGGGGATTAGCCAATATTCTTTATGAATTAGAAACTGACCCCCAGAAAAAAGAGTATTTAGGTAATATTAGTAATTGTGCCAAAGAATTGCTAGACTATTGTAATAGTATATTAGATTTTTCTAAAGCTAGCTTAGGCCTAGTACCTATAATTTCTAGAAAATTTAAACTAAAAGAGTTGGTTGATAAAACCATTACTAAAGTAATGCCTAAAGTTAAGTGTAAAGGATTAGAATTTGTTCTAAATTTCTTAGAAGATGTACCTGATATGATTATTGGCGATGATTATCGCCTACATGAAGTATTACTGCACTTAGTTAATAATGCCATTAAATTTACTTCTGAAGGTTGTGTTAATTTAACAGTCAAATCATTTCAAAAAAATAAAAATCAAGAAAATATTTTACAAGAAATCACTTTACAATTTATTGTAGAAGATACAGGTATAGGTATTCCTGAAGAAAAGCAACAATATATTTATGAACAATTTACTAGACTCACTCCTTCCAATAAAGGTATTTATAAAGGATTAGGTTTAGGGTTAACTTTTGTTAAACAGTTTATTGAAGAGTTGCATGGCGAAATTGATGTTACAAGCCAGCAAGGTAAGGGATCAACTTTCATTTGCACCATACCATTTAAGTTGCCTTTAATTAACTAAATTACATTAGTTAATTAATAATATAATTTTATTTTACATACATGGGTAGTGAAGAGGAGTTATGAGCAATAAGAATTTTAAAATTTTACTAGTTGAAGATGATGTAGCAACGCAACAAATGTTAACTTTAAGCCTTACTAGTAAATTTAATTGCGAAGTATCTGTGGCAAATAGTGGAGAAGAAGCTATTCAAATGACTAGTGATAATATATATGATTTGATCTTTATGGATGTAGGATTGCCGGGAATAAATGGTATTGAAGCAACCGTAAAAATCAGGCACCCAGGAGGCATAAATCATCAAACTCCTATAGTTGCTCTTACTGCTCATACTGATAAACGTACCAGACAGCGATGTAGCGATGTTGGTATGGATGATTTTCTAGCGAAGCCTTTTGACAATTCAGAAATGAAAAAGGTATTAATGAAATTTAAGTTAGTAACAGATGACTAAAATACAACATTCACTTTAACAGCTAGCATATAAAACTATTTTCAAAACTTTTAGTAGTCACTCCGTCATGTATGATCAAAATAGCAAATAAAAAGTTTATGAAAAGCCTTTAAAAAGATAAGCTTATTTTTGAAGGCAGAGAGAGGAGATTCTGCTCTCCGTCATAGATTTTGAATCTGTAGTTTTGATTAGAGCCCTCTCTCAAATTGCCAAAAGCTGAACGGTATCTTAGAAACGCGAATTTAGGATAAGAAAGAGATAAAAGTGAGGAAATAAGAGGGTTTACAGGGTAGAAGGTGTTGAGTTATGATAGATTTTTTCAATAAAAGATCGATAACTTAACATAATGGAATGGACCTACCCAATTTACAGAATGAGAAGCAAATGCTAATCTTCTAGAATTAGGAATGAACCTAAAGCAACAAAAGGGAGGCCCAAAATGGAGATTACTACAATTGGAATAGATATTGCAAAGAGAATTTTTCGTGTGCCACGAAGCGTAAATAGACTAGTTGTCGAAAGAACAGCCTTAGAAATGCCGACCTAGCATACTAAGTACCGAGTCTTGGGCAGAAATTGGTAACAATTATGTTAAGCGTAGACAGGGATATTATAGGCCATAAGCCGCAAGGTGAGTGATTGAGCCTCGTTAACTTTAATTTGTGAGATCGCAGACTGGGTGAAAAATCAGGAATGCACCATCACAAACACCACAAATAGGCAGGTGTAGGTGAGATCTCCGGGGTCTAAGAGCATGGCATGTAATAAAAGTTTATTTGGGAACGTGGGAGATCCTATATTTTCTCCTTAAGTCAGGAGTATCAGCTAACAAGTGTAAAAAAAAAAGCAAGGAGGTTGAAAAGGGATATAGGAAGTCAGATCGGGTGTAGTACTGATGAAGTCGAGTAACGTCGATGGAGGGAAGACCCGTGGGTAAAATCGATCTCTAAAGGGAAATGTTATGATAGCAACTGAATATCAAGGAACAACAGAAACGAAACTGAAGAGAATAGCATGGCTATCTTCGCAGGACAAAAGTAAGAGCTTGTTGTGCGCCAAGCATACTAGTCCACTAAAAAAGAATCTGCGCCAAGCATACTAGTCCACCCCTGCGCCAGAAGAGAAGTCCACTTTCAAAAGAAAAAAAGAGTGATAATTTAGTTA
>Ga0316220_1001187_pt1 | contig 30254 bp, 33 predicted proteins | sample TBH18005metaG_FD_203632 | JGI IMG/M metagenome (GOLD analysis project Ga0316220, IMG submission 203632) | Freshwater microbial communities from Trout Bog Lake, Wisconsin, USA - TBH18005 | ecosystem: Environmental > Aquatic > Freshwater > Lake > Hypolimnion/Profundal zone | place: USA: Wisconsin...
CGTATCAGTTCCATTAACTGTCGTAACAACAACGCGATCTAATGCACCAGATAAAGAAACATTACCCGCGCTTAATTGGACGTAATTACCTGCTTGCTGTATCACAGATGATTCTACCCAAGTATTACCGCCAACTAAAGTAAGAACACTATGCCCGTTTGTTGAATGGGCTGATGCTGCACTACATACAATTAAAAAACCACTTGTAAGAGAATAACCACTGCTTCCAAGAGACGCACCGCTAGTATAACCGCTTGAGGTAACGCTACCAGACCCGATTTGCAATTGTATTTGGCTGGAGCCACTTGTTTGCATATTATTAAACATTACAATAATTCGCTTCGCAGTCGAAGGAATTCCTGTAAATGTAATAGCTGTTCCGCTGGTACTGTTTTGAGCCGTACCAACGTTAATCACACCACCTGTCGTCGCATTATTACCATCAAGAATAATACTCATAAATCACCTTATAGCGCATTAGCAGTGATAGCTGCTTGGACAGGGGCGATAGCGTTCACTAACGCTTGGGTGTAAGAAACAGCAGGGACAGCAGCCACCGCAGCAACGGGAGGTGTTGCGTTTGGATTAGCTTCAACCGCAGCCACAGCAGGTGTTGCCGCAGCGTTCGTAATGGCTGTGCGAGCCGTTGTAAGCAAAGTTGCCCAATCAGCATCAGCCATGACGTTTGTTAAGCCAGCGCCAACTTTAGCTGCTCTGTGCTGTGCTTCTGCGTAAGCCAATTTATTGAGCTGGCTTGTCGCCTGTGCTTTTGCTTTGGTTTGATCGACCGAGACTGTTGAGCCTGAAAGCGTCCACGCATCAAAGAATTGTGCGTCAGTGCCTTGAGGAAGAGTGCTGTCATCAACAATGATCGCACCAGCAGGACAATCTTTTGTCAAAACTTGTTGGATCGGCAACTCGCCTGTGGGTACACAGACAGATACGCCGCCATTTGTGTTTGTGTAGATGATGACTTGTGCCATGTGTTTTATTCCTCTTAGTTTCCGAAAATTGCGATATTGACCCAAGGTTGGTCGTAAAATGCTCCACCACTTGAAGTGAGATAAGTAAGCCAAACCGCCGACGTTGTTCTTGGGTTGGAGTAGTCGCCAGTTAGCCAAGTGGTCGCTGAAGAGCCACCCGACCCACCAGCAGTTGAGCCGCTAACAACATAATTGGCATCTGAAAGTGCATTTGAAAAATTTATCTTATAATTACCTGTAGAAATATAGGTTACGGAACTAACATTATAACTTGCACGAATTGTCTGTGTTGATGCGTTGTAATTTAGCCACGCCAGCGCGTTGGTCGTCACGCCATTGGATTGAAGTTTAATGATACCGCTACCATCGGCGGTTTGGGTAAGGCCCGTTGAGGCAACTGCGTTAATAATTGTGGTCATGTCTTTACCTCTTAACGGAACACAGCGGTGCTTATAGAAGTGTCATTATATGCTGATCCTGTACTAGCTACAGTAACCATAACACGAACAGAAGATGAATTAATTGTGTTTGAAGTAATAAGTCTATTTGTAAGAGTAGTCTGATATTCTCCTACATTTGAAACAGTAGAATAATGAGTATCAGGCATAGAATTTGTAAAGTTTACATTATAATCTCCAGTTCCATTTACTGTAACTGAACTTACATTAAAAGAACCACGGATAGTTCCGGGATTTGTTGTTCCATCAAAATTAACCCACGCACGGCAAAGCGTCCCGATCTGCGTTCCAGACCCATCGTTGAATTGGGGTGGTGTTCCCGTCGTGCTGGACTGAATAACGTCTGATGCTAATGTTCCGTATGACATTGTTTACCTCACAAAATAACCCAACGGCTGCCTGACGGAATCGTCACGACATAACCCGTGGACACCGTTACGGGGCCGGCTGATAAACCGCTTTTACTTGTTGTCATTGTGTAATTAGCGGAGATGGTTTGCGCGTTCTCATACACCGCACCACTCGCTTGAGCGACCGAACCTGATACCCATGCGGTTCCGTTTGACACCAACACATTACCGCTGGTGCCGGGCGAGGCGATACCCGTACCACCATTGGAAGCGGTCACGGGTGTGGGAACCGTTAGACCTGTTGTACCTGATATTGTTGCGGTCATAATATCACCTTAACTTGCTGGAGTTATGGTCAACTTGCCTTCTTGAACAAGGGCCATAATTTTGATGTAATCTGTGTTGGCAGGATCAAGCGGCACAAAACTTTCAATGCCGTTGATGTCGACTTTAATGCCGCTTTGATTGCCATTCATGTCTTTCATATATTGGGCATTAGTGTACATAATCACAACTCCGCAGAGGCTGAATATTGTTCAGAAAAAGCTACTTGTCCTGTTGATGTAATTGTAACCTGATGCACAGCACCAACTGTTGATGCAGAGTAAACTGTGCCACTTGAACAATTTAGATTATATGAAAATGTGGAAGAATATGTTGGCGCAACTCTCATACTTACTTGAAGCGGAACAAAATAGCTAAATCCATTCGAAACTACGCCATAAGAAGACATTTGCGCAGATCCTATTTGATAATACCTCTGACACTGCGCTAATTGATCGCTGTATGGATTAAATTCATAAGGCGTTGCGACAGAACCAGCTTCTAATTGTACGCCTGTTATGTAAAAAGTTGCTCCTGATGTCGCAGTTATATTTTGAGCACCTGATACTGAATAATAATTTGAAGATGACCAAGATCCTGCTGTTGTCTGATAATTTGAGCCGCAACCCAGATTAAAAGATAAAGCCAATCCCTGCCCATTTGTCGTATTATAAGAAAAAGTTGTTGTGTCACCGGGTATTGTAACAGTTATATACGTCCATGTATTTGCAGAGGCGAGGCTAAATGTAAAAACATAAGACCTGAAAGCCGAACCATTTGTTCCAATGACAGATCCTGCAAATGTTCCGGTCAATGAGCTATAAGCCCAAAACGAAACTGTTATAGTCTTGGCATTTGCCGTACCGAAATTAAGATCGGCGACATTGTAGCCTTCGATCCATTGAAAACCAACCAGAAGGTCGGTTGAGACGGATGTATATGCAGAGCTGGATGTAAAACCAAGATATTTTGTAAAGCCCGCTGGAGGTGTTACTGACCCTGCGTTTTGCTGAACAGTGAATTTTGATGCTTGCGTTACATAATATGACCAACGATCAACTGTATAAACATCAGACCCCGTTGTTGAGGCCGTAACGCTTGCTCCATTGTTGCGCTGGTCAATGAGTATATTACCATTGATAATACGATTACGTTTGAAAGATGATGCGCCATAAGGCATCCCACCAAACGCAGCGTTACCAACCGTATCCAAAGTGATATTGGGTGTGGATGAGGACGCGTTTTGGATGATCGTGGTGTTAAGAGTTGCGGTCATGCGACACCTTTAATAATGTTGACGATGCGTGAATTTGGTTCTAACGCAATAAACTCATGCTGTTGACGAGGTTGCCAATCCAGAACATCGCCTGTTTTGGCTGTCATATCCCAACCATCACCATGTGCGCGAAAAGATCCACGCGCTACAATGGTGATATGAACATCTGCATCACCATGTGTGTGCATTGGCAAAATATCATTTATTTCAGGAAAATCATAAATCATCCCTGATAATTTCCCGTATGATATTTGTTTCTGTTGTAACATTATGCCACCGTTGGCCCAGTGCCTTTAGGAGGAGGTGGAGGAGGTGTTGGTTTTGCATCACATTGTTGAGTTGTTGGATCATAATAATATTGATCTGCAACAACATCGTCAGCACACGCAATCCAAAATAACGGAGGCGCAACTTCAAATGGTGTCTGAGATGTATCGGCAATACGTTCACCTAACAGCGTACCGTTGTAGCTGTAGGCTGGCTCATTTGGGGAAATTAAAGCATTGTTTGACATGATTTCCTCTTAATATTCAATAACCACGACACCAGCAGCGCCAGCGCCGCCAGTACTTCCGCCACCAGCTCCACCACCACCATAAGAACGTCCACCACCGTTGTTACTGCCACCGCCACCCAAAAAAGAAGAACCTCCTGCTCCCCCGCTATTTGATGAACATGCAAGAGTACTGCTACCGCCGCTGCCGCCGATATTTAATGTGCCACTTGAACCTATCCCGCCTGACCCGCCTCCGGTTCCAACTGAACCTGACCCTCCCGTTGCAGAACAATATGATCCAAATGACGATGTTCCGCCAGATGACCCAGAACCACCGCCGCTGCCACCACCGCCGCCAGCACCGACAGTCACAGAAACAGTATTTCCGGGCGTTAATCCAGTAACAACAAGAATAGCTGCACCGCCACCACCACCAGCTCCACCAGTTCCACCATTGCCGCCACCGCCACCGCCACCACCAACAACAGTAACTTTACATTTTGTTATACCAGCGGGAATGGTCCATGTACCAGTTGATGTAAAGGCGGTAAGATTGCTAAACCCACCAGCAGCAGGTGCTGAACTTGTCCAAGTTGTTCCATTTGATGTCAGCACGTTACCTGATGTTCCCGGCGATGTCAGACCTGTACCACCTTGTGATACACTTAAAGCCCCGCCAGAACCAACCAACATCGTCCCGCTTGTTGCAGGGATTGTGATCGTTGTTGTGCCAGCCACCGCTGGTGGTGAGATCGTAACGGAACCAGAGCTTGAACCATTGAGTGTTAAATTACCCATTAGACTACCGTCCATACGCTAGAAGATGGAATTGTGACTGTTGCCCCTGATGCTACTGTAACTGGGCCAAAAGTTCCAGAATTTGTATTAGAGGGGATGGAATAACTGGTGTTGACAGTTTGACCATTATTCCAAAAAATTTGGTCTGTGCCGCCACCTGTTGCGCCACCACCTGTTGCGGCGATTGATATACCGCCCGAGCTGTTCGTAATTGTTATGTTTGTGCCAGCGGTCAGGGTCGCTGAGGTATAGCCTGTGCCATTGCCGATGAGCAATGCGCCGTTAGACGGGGTTGTCGTAACACCCGTGCCGCCGTAACCCACGCCAAGCGTACCCGCCAGTGAGATCGCACCTGTGGTTGCTGTGGATGGTGTTAATCCCGTGCTTCCGCCTGAGAAGGATGTCACACCCCCTGTTGACGCAGCCCATGTAGGCACACCACCCGAAAGTGTGAGGACGTAGCCGTTTGTGCCGGCAGACAGGCGCGACCAAGTGTTTGTGCCCGAGCCGTAAAGCAAATCACCGGTCGCAACAGCCGTCTGGCCCGTACCGCCATAGATTGCCCCGATGGCACTGCCGTTCCATGTACCACCACTATAAGAGCCGACCCATGACAACGTATTAGTCGACCACGCCGCATTGGAAGGGACTTGGAAATGGGTGTCCCATGATCCAGCCGATGTGGCGTTTGATAAAAGCACAACAGTTCCGTATGCACCTGATTGAACAGTCAAGACTGTTGTCGAGGACGCATTTTGAACAGTGATTGCACCGCTGCTTTGATTATTATTAAACGAGAAAATTGCGCCGTTCGGAAGTGTCGTTGCATTGGGGAGCGTGACAACCTGACCACCTGAACCCGTGATAACATAAATTGGCGTAGATGCGGCTGTCAGAGTAATTGTGGTTCCTGATGCCGCTACGCTTGTGGAACCAGCAAAGAAAGCATTGCCAGTTATATTTGCGTTTGCATCACGCAGAACAACACTGTTTGCGCCGCTCGATGTCGTAACACCCGTGCCGCCGTAACCCACGCCAAGCGTACCCGCCAGTGAGATCGCACCTGTGGTTGGCGTGGATGGTGTTAATCCCGTGCTTCCGCCTGAGAAAGATGTGACACCACCTGTTGAGGCTTGCCATGACGCCGTTGTGCCGTTCGATGTCAGGACATAACCGCTGGTGCCAATAGCAAGGCGTGTGGCACTGTTTGTGCCGTTACCGATGATAAGATCACCCGTTGTTGTAATGGGTGAGAGGGCGTTAAAGCCAGCCGCTGCCGTTGATTGTCCCGTACCACCATTGGCGATAGGCAGCGTTCCCGTAACGCCGCTGCTTAATGGAAGACCTGTGGCGTTAGTTAGAGTGCCTGACGAAGGTGTGCCAAGCGCACCGCCATTGACAATAAACGCACCAGCCGAGCCGACATTTGTTCCGAGTGCTGTTAAAACACCCGTGCCTGTTGTCGTTGTTGAAGGCGCAGCACCTGCTCCGTTACCGATCACTAGGCTGTTGGCTGTTAGAGTGCCTGATGAAGCCCATGTTGAGCTGGAGCTGAAATAAGGGATGCCACCTGATGTGCCGGCAACTGTGAGAGCAAGCGTACCCGACGTTGTAATGGGCGAGCCAGAGACAGAGATAAGACCGCCCGTGAACGTCTGCGATACAGATGTGACTGTACCCGTGTAGGGGCTTGGGGCTGTCCACGATGTGTTGCCAGACCCATCGGTTGATAAAAGATAGCCGCTTGTCCCCGCTGATGATGGAAGCGTGAGAGTCCAAGATCCAGCGGTGGCATTTGCTTTAACAATCGTTGTGCCAGATGACGAGCCGTTTAATGTAAATCCAGCACTACCAATGATGGGTGTCGTGAGTGTCGGTGAGGTCGCAAGGACGTTATTGCCTGAGCCTGTATTGGCAAGATTTCCAAGCGACCCACCATTGACATAAAGCACATAGCCGTTTGTGCCGCTATTGACCGCTGTCACACCAACTGTGATGGCAGATGCGGTTGCGGACACGGCTGCCCAAGTGCCGTCACCACGCCAATATGTTGTGTTGTTAGCGTTTGTGCCGCTGTTGAGGTTTGAGACGGGAAGATTCCCTGTCACACCTGTTGAAAGCGGAAGACCTGTGGCATTTGTTAATGTGCCTGATGTCGGCGTGCCGAGGGCACCATTATAAGTGACAAAACCACCTGATGCGTTGACCGCATTACCGAGTGCCGTTGTGACACCCGTGCCTGTGCCAGCCAGACCTGTGGACACTGGCAATCCCGTCACATTCGACATAACGCCCGACACGGGTGTGCCGAGAGCTGGTGATACAAGGGTAGGGAAGCTCGATAAAACGACAGAGCCTGAACCTGTTGAGGTTGTTGTGCCTGTACCGCCATTTGCAACAGCTAATGTGCCTGAAAGCGTAATGGCACCTGCGGTTGAGCTTGAAGGTGTTAAACCTGTTGTGCCGCCGCTGAAACTTGTGACGATACCTGTTGACGTCCAAACAAACGCCGAGCCATTCCATTGAAGGAAACTATTAGCTGTGCTGGGGGCGGTGACAAAAGATGTCGCCCCAGATCCTGTTTGATAGACGATCTGATTAGCCGCACCGCTGGCAATATTGGTTGCCGTGCCGACGGACAACGAGCTGGCGGCAATGTTACCTAACGTGCCCGCGTTATCATACAACAGATAGCCATAAGTGCCTGAATTGACAGCTGTTGTGCCGACAGTAACAAGCGCACCACCAGCAGGGCCAGCGGGGCCTTGTGGGCCTGTTGCGCCGATCGAGGCGAACATTTGCCAATATGTTGCGTTGGGTGGGACTTGATTAGTTGACGGTAGAATAGCGATGTATGAAGAGCCGCCATATTGAACAATGTCGAGAACCGCATAAGTCACATATTGTGACCATGTGCCAGCATTGAAAATCGACGACAACACCATACTGTCCAGAATGTTGTTGAGGACAGGTCCGGTGATTGCCCCTTGCCCGTTCGCTATAATTTGCGAATTGATTTGGGCAAGAAGCTGATTGCGCGTCTCAGATGTTGACATTAAATGTCACCTTACGTCGTATATTGGCAGAACCAAGAGTCCCCTGTTGTAGCACCATAAACAGACACTTGATCTGTATGAACAATGCTACTGTCTTGCTGTAACCATTGACCGGGAGTTAATTTAAAACCGCTTGTGGTCGAAGGAACTGCCGCGCCGTAATTGTCGTTTGGATCGTTAAGTAACAACACATAAGGAGCGCAATCATAACCAGAGCCGGGGTTATCAATTACGATTGAAGAAATAGCGCCACCCGATAACACGCAATGCGCAGTTGCCGTATTTGATGGTGCGTATTGATTGGGGTAGCCAAGGCCGAGATCACGACCATTAGCTATATTACCGCCACCGAGGAAATGCACAGATGGCGGATAGGTATAACCAAATCCAGCGTTTGTGACGGTGATCGCTGTTACAGCACCGCTGCTGACTGTAGCCGTGGCGCGAGCCCCGCCAAACTCAAAATATAATGTGTCAGATGCTGACGTGTTTTGAATCCAAAAAGATGAGCGGGGTGCAGCACGAGGAAGAACCAATTGCGGCGTACCGCCTGTGGCTATTTTTCCGTCTGCTCTATAAACAGGTATCAGAACCTGTTGTTCACCAAAACCAACTAAACGAGCCATAGGTTAATCCTCTTAGGTCACTCTGATCTGAAGAACAGAGCCGTTACGATAGAACTGACCTACAACCACACCGCCAGCCGCCGCTGCCGCGTCGTTGGTGTAAGATGTTGATGCAGCCAGAGTTGTAGAAATTAAATTACCGACCATAACCTGCGCGACCATGATCCATGCGCCATAAACAACGCCCGAAGGGATGATGATTGTTGTGCCATTATCAGGCGCGACTGAAGAATAGTTCCAATAGAACAAACCCTGACCCCCATCACCAGGAACATTCGTCCCTTGCAGATAGGCCGTCATGCCTGTTTGACCAACGATCGAGCGCAGCACACCAGTATTATAGCAGCTGAACGTATAAGCGTTGAGCTGCCCTGCTGAAATGACGCCAACGCCATCTTGTGTTACGGTTGGAATGACACTCATTGTTGTCTCCGGCGAATTTCAAGATAAGAAACGGGGATGACAGTAAAGCAACAATAAGCGATCAGCACTTCCAAAGCTGGCAAGGTTTGTGAGGAGATCGCCATCAGCGACAACACAAACGCACCAACCAATGAAAGCAACAAAAGGGCACGCGCCGAAAGCGCGTAACCAAGCGCAGCAAAAGCTGCCAAAACCACATCAAGAGTTGAGGGCTGGGGTGCCGTTAATGTCGGTTCCGGTGCTGGGGCTGGAGGTGCCATCAAGGCTTCCATGGGCCTTCTTTTTGGACTTACTTCCTCCACGTTCAATCGCCGTACCGTTGAATTGTCGCTTAATTCCATCGAACCGTGATTCCTCTTTTTTAGGTGGACGTAAGTCTTTGCGAGTTTTAGCCCAATCGACAACTGCCTCGAACGCCTTAACTTGTTCGGTTAGAGGCGCTTCTTTGGCGATTGTTCCGTTCTCCATCGTAGCACCGACTCCAGCCTTTTCCAAGAGATGAGCTGCGGCGATGTCTAAAGCATCTAAAAGATCAAGCCTCACTGTCATTTTGGGTTTTATCCTCTGATTGTGGAGCCGCTTTTTCCGTTGATTCCTCTGGTTTTTGGGGAGTCTCGGGTGTTGGTGCTTGGGTTTGAGGCGTCGCAGCATTACGCTTACTGATTCGCTCTAACGCCTTAGCATATAATTCACGTTGATCTGGAGCTATTGGCCCAGAAGGTAAGGGAACATTAGGTCTGGGGGTGGCGAGTTTTAATTCAGGTTCGTTTTGAGCTTGTTGCTGACCAGCCATCGCCCCCGAAATACCTGCTGAAAGCGCGTCTCCGGTGCGTTCAACGGGTGTTTGTTCCGGCGCGTCTCCGGTGCGTTCAACGAGTGTTTGTTCCGGCGCAGTCTGTTGTGTAGTTTGCCCATCAGAACCCGCAGCTTTATTATAAGCTGCCATACGTTGCGCAAGATAACGATCCATAGTCAAGCCGTTATTAAGAGCTATTTCTTGAGCTGTAACATAACCCTTTGGCCCGCCATACCATTCTCTAAACACAGCTTCTGGTCTATCATTATGATTTCTAAGAATATTCGATATGTAATTTCGAGTGACGGCATCTTGAATTTGCGGTGGTGCATCTTTAGCACGTTTATAACGTGTTGCCTCACCACCTAATTTTCTAGCCTGTTCTTGCCATGTAGCATCAGAAAATTGATAAGCTCCAGACGCTGTAGAACCTCTACCTTCTGCAAAACTGGTTTTTCTATAACCGTTTGAAGATTCTGAGTTTTTTATCACGCGCATAATATTGTTTATAATAGCGTTACGATCATTGTTTTGCGGCTGAGTAGCAGTAGCAGTAGTAGTAGTAGTAGTAGTAGGAGTTAAACCTAATTGTGTGCCTAAAGCCGCGTTACCCTGCCGCCAGTTAGCAGCCACTTTTGCGTATTTGGCTGGATCTTTAGCGATCAAGCCCTCGATGTAATCGCTTCTGGCTTTAAACATCTGGGCAGGGTCATTGTTATGTTGTTTAACCATAGCAACGGCAGTCTGGGGATCAGAAATCAGAGCTGTGTCATAGGCAATAGCCGCTGATTTTGGATTTAATTTTGCTAAGGCATCCCCGTTAATTGCTTGCCATTGGCGATAGCGTAGGGCTTGAGGTATTTGCGAGTCGCCATGCTGCGTAGCAAGGGCATCCGCAGCCAAGAAAGCAGGTGAATATTGCTGTGCTGTTGAAGCAAGCGCCGAGTCGTTGGTTGGAGCAAGTGGTGAAACAGCCATTATTCTCCCTCCCCTCTACCAACACGATATGCACCATAACCGCCCGTCAGAGTACTCAGACCTAGGATTGTTGCACTTCTGGTTAGCGCATAAGTGCGCAGATCCTGAGCATATTTAAGCGCCTTACCGCTGCGTTCATATTCTGCACTGGCCTTTTCTATATCATCTAATAATGAATCAAATTGGGCTTTTGGTAAAGCACGAGGGTTAGCACGACGCAATGTTGTTAAGAAACCCTGAAGTGTCGTACCAAGTTTTTCGGTCGGTGTGCTGTCAACAAGAGATTGAAGCGTCTCAAATTTATCGCGTGCTGTTTCAGCCTTATCCCATTTTTTAGTTGCGTCTTTAACAGTCTTCCGAAGAGGCGCTGCGGCTTCTTCTAGCAATTTTTCGCGGCGTTTAAGTCGTGCACGGGCCTCCCCTACACGTTTTGCGGCGGCACTCGCCATTTCTTTTTCTGTTGGTAAAGGTGGGCCGCTGGGCTCTTTAGCCACAGGTAATTCGGCTGTGCGTGGCTCAAGGCCAACACCTGTTAAAGGCTTACCTTCTCTAATTGCGGCTGCACGTTTAGCTTGCAGATCGAGAAGACGATTTTGGCGTTCAACTTCGGATTCGGCTTCTTGGCGCATACCGACATTAGCTTTAGCTTCTTCTTTCACGCCTGAAAGTTTTTCTTTAGCTTCTTGTATTTTTTGTTCCGCGTCTTTCCTGAGCGAAGCAAGATTATCAAATTCTTCACTCAATCCTGCGCGATCGATGACTTCACCGTAACGCTTTTTAAACGCATCGAATTTTGCTGATGTTACTTTAGCCGCTGATTCTGCGCTGGCACCGAATAACTCACCATTCAGATATTGACGAACTGAATCCTGAAGGTCTTTATTATTGGCAATCAGGGCATCCAGACCTTCTTGACCTTTTCTGGTTCTGTTTAAGATCTGGGTGAGTACGTCACCCTCTGCTTTTTTAAAGTCAGTTCCGTAACGACGCTCCGCCACACCTTCAAAAACACCGCCTTCACCAAAGGGGTCGAGAGGTTTTTTGAGTTTAGCGTATTTATTTAACGTCTCTTCCATTTCTGGGACGGCGTCAAACATAGCTTTATCTGCAACTTCTTTCAGGCCGCCAAGTCGTTCAACTTGGGTACCAGCTGCTGATTTGGATATACCGCCCATAGCCTGAATACCACTACCCACGGCATCGTTGATGTCTTTACGGACGTTATCCATTAACGAAAAAGTAATTTTTCCATCAGAACCGTATTGTTCCAACAAATTCTTTTTATCAATCAAGAAAGTCCTGACTTCCTTTGATGATGTTGTTTGCAGCAACTCGTTAATCTTATTTATGATAGGTCTTACGGGAACTATTGTAGGCGCTGGCTTTATAACTTTTCCGTTTTCATCGACCTGCGGTCCATATTTTTTCTCAAGTTCAGAATAACCTGAATTTTGCTTAACGTGAGCCTCGAGATTTTTCTGCATTTTTTCGACGCGTGGTTGAATTTCTTCAGCCAGCTCGTTTGCTGTCATAGTGGGACGGCGAGCAAAACTATCTGCAACTTCATCGGCGTAAGCGGCTGCGCTTTCAGAAATACGCTCATGTTCGGCAACATAAGCCTCTGCTTGCTCTTTAGTCATCCCTGTTTGTTTAGCTACTCGTTTTGCTTCATCGCGCTGCAAACGAAGTTTTTCTGGGATGTTCTCTTGCAGTTTCTCCATGAAACGAGGGTCCATCGCTTCACGGACTTGCTCAATATTGCGAACGTTTCGGCCTTCTTGTTCACGAACAAGAGGGCTTAATTCAGCTTCACGTTTTGCACGAGTTAATTCTTGTATTTTTTTCTCGGTTGGGTTTAGAGCTTCTTCTGCTTTTGTTTTGACTTTTTCAGCCTCTGTCATCTTATCAGTTTCACGCTGTATAGCTTCACGAGCTAGTTTAGACGCGGTTTCTTGCTGCTGTTCGAGCAATTCTTCGGCTTTTTCGACAGCGGTTTTCTGTTCAGTCAAAGACATGGCCGACCATGTTTTATTAGCACCCTCTAAAAATGTTCCTATTAACGCTGCTGATCCACCAAACACCATTCCGTATTTCAAACCGGAAATGATTGCCTCCCAGCGTGCTTGATCGCGTTTTTCACGCGTTTCTTCCGTGCGTGGTTCTATAGCACCGCTTCCTGCGCCAATCGCACCGCCTGTTACCGTACCTTTACCTAATTCTTTACCTGTAAAAATTACACCTTCTTTAAGACCCTTGAGCGCCTCTTGTGCCCATGTTAGTTTTTGTTTTGCTTCGGCTACAGTTGGTGCGGCTTCTGCCACAGCGGCTTCTGTTTCAGGTGCGGCTTCTGCCACAGCGGCTTCTGTTTCAGGTGCTGTTCCCGCCAACCAGCGATAACCTCTTTTAACAGTTTCTGGAACTAGCGAGCTTGCTCTTGGAATATAAGGAGCAAGAGATTCACTGCCGCTACCGCCGAGAAGTTCTTCGCCGAGAAGTTCTCCGCCGAGAAGTTCTCCGCCGAGAAGTTCTATGCCGCTAAGTACTCCGCCGAGAAGTCTTCCGCCGTATAAATAAGTGCCGAGCTCACCGATTTTTTGACCTACTGGAGAACCATAATTTTTTAAAGTCTTTTGTGTCTCGGCTAAATAATTTTCAAGATCATCGGCTCCGGTTTTCCTAGCTGCAAATTGCCCAACACCAACAACAGGTTGAGCTGCTCCAGAAGCAACGCCTTTATAACCTTCTACTCTACCTTTCTCATACTCCGCTTGTTTTTTAGGATCTGTAAAAATAAAGCGTCTTGTATAAGGGTCAAAGTAAGGGCGTTCTTCTGGTTCAGGTTCTTTTTTTGCGGCTGGTTTAGGTGGTAACACTGTCGCAGCAGGTTTGGGCGGCAAAAGAGATGTGGAGGCGGAAGTTGTTGTATCATCCGTCTGGTCATCTTTTTTAGGAAGTGGCGGTAATGATACTTCAGCCATTACTTAACCCCGCTTTGTGCGTTTATTTTAGCCATCACTTCTTCTAATTCATCTTTATTTTCCTCATAATATTTAATGAAAGTATCGTCTGACACATCTTTATATTCAGGGTGATTTTTGCGAACGTAATCAAGATAAGCCTTAGCACCATCAGAAACAGGTTTACGATCTGGATCAAATGCGTTTATTTTAGCCATCTCTTCTTCTAATTTATCTTTATTTTCCTCATAATATTTAATGAGGGCATCGTCTGACATATCTTTATATTCAGGGTGATTTTTGCGAACGTAATCAAGATAAGCCTTAGCACCATCAGAAACAGGTTTACGATCTGGATCAATAATTGCACGCATTTGATCCATTGTTCTACCGGGTTGTTGCAGGGCGTTTGATGGGAATGTATCTAAGCCACCATTTTCTTCTGCATATTTTCTAACATCTTCGCCTTTTTTATTGCCAAAAATTTGCTCAGGCGTAAAGAAACGACCTTTTTCTTGTACAATACCTAGACGTTGACCGTTAAGCAAATCTTGTAGCTCTTCTGCTACGGCTTCACCAGCTTCACCGCTTAGAGCGTTACTAAAGATTTTTCTCATTGCTTCGCGGTCAGCTAAAGCACCTGAAGTTCCAGTGCCTTGCACGGCTTTAACAACTTCGTTAGCGACAACTTCAGCAACAACATCAAACTTAACTTGGGCAGGGCCGTTGACAGCTTTACTAAGTGAAGATGCCCAACGATTTAACGCAGCGACATCGCCTGTTGTTGGTTTATCAGCCAAGGCTTTAAGGAATGACTGAATATGGTTATCAGCAACATCAAGAGATTTAATCGTCTTGGATGTCTGACCGCTTTCAATATCAAGCAAATCTTTTTGACGTGCAATGCCGTCTGCGATCAGATTAGGATGTAGTTGCTGCGCTTTAATTAAAGCTGCACGCAAGTTTGGATCGCTCGACATCTTGCTCGATGTTGGAATTGGATAGTTAAATGATGCCATTGCTTCAGCGATTGAATCAACTTCGTCTGGTGTAATCTTACCACCGCGTTTTAATTGTGCGTCAGCTTTTGCAAGAGCGTCACTGTGTTTTGTATCACCATTGATCTTATCGATCATCGCTGCACGTTCTTGCGGAGAAGCATCTTTATATTCTTGTGAATCAAGAAGCACTTTAATATCGTCTTTCTGTTTAGCTTCTCTTTGCAATTTTTCTGTTCTTGCCGTCATCTCTGCAATGGAAGCGGCATTTTTCTTTTCAAGATCAAGAGCTCTTAACACGCCTTGAAGACCGTTCTGTTCACGAATTATCTCAAGATTTGTGTGTTGAAGAGCTGAATTAACTGCTTTAACATTGGCGTCAATTTCTTTTTCTTTTTTAGTCCCTGCAATCTCAGCAAGTTTTTCTTCGGTATCATAACCTTTCAAAGCGTCTTCATAGGCCTTTTGCTGAAATTCAGCAGCTTTTAGCATGTTAGCGTTAGCTACTTTAAATTCTTCAAGAGCTTGTTTAGATGCAGCGTCGTTCTTTTGGTTAAACCCGTTCATTGCGGCGGCAGCGGCGTTTAACGCAGTTGTAGCGTGACGCCGTGTAAAGAGAGACCCCAACATAGCAAAAATCATCACCATCGATCCCCATTGTTCAGCGGGGCTCGTTTGTGTCGCAGGTTTATAAGGAACTTGCTGAAGTTGAGGAGCTACGAGTTTTCCTTTTTTTAAATCGATTTCTGCTTTCTTTTCTTCTGTTTCTCTTTCAATAGCCGCTTTTTTTTCGTCGGATTCTTCAATATTTTGTAAAGATTTTTCTTCGTTTGCTGAGAGTTTATCTTCGTTCTCTTGCTGTTTTCTGTATAACTCTTCGACAGTAAGTTCGGGTCTAGCAACTGGCGTAGCAGAACCGCCTACTGGAGTTAAAGCAGTGGTGGGTGTTGTTGTTGGCGCAAGTGTAGATGAAGCAGGGGCTAATGGAGAAGAGGTAGTGCTAGTAGCATTAGTGCTAGTAGCATCAGCATCGGCTTTAGCTTTAGCATCAGCATCGGCTTTAGCTTTAGCATCAGCATCGGCTTTAGCTTTAGCAGCTTTAGCCTTAGCGTCTTCCGTATTATCGTCATCGTTATTTGTATTTTCCGCCATGACTTATCATCCTGTTGGCGTTGGCGTAGAGAGTGATTTACTAAAACCACCCGCCATTGCATTAGTAAATCCTGCGATTGCGTTACTCATGGCAACATCTTGTTGCATTGATGTCTGCATCAAGTTTTGATAAAGGCCAGAAGCAAATTCTTGTTCATTTACACCTGTTGTCAGCAATTGATTTGCAATACTTGCACCTTGTGACACAGTTGTTTGTGCTAAGTTGGCAAGATCTTGCATTTCAGCAGATGAACCTGATTGACCACGCGCAGCATATTGAGAGCGAATTGTTGCAGCCGCTGAATTATGGGCTGCCGATAAACTCGCTGCAATACCGGGCGGTAATGTGCCAGAAGTCAGATAACCCTGTAATTGAGCACCCTGTGCTTGTAATTGCGCGGCTTCTGCTGAAACATTACTGGCGTATTTAGGCATCTGATCGCCTTTCATCAAATTAGCCGCCAGACCTAAAGCTGAAAGTGCAGCTTGAGGGTTCTTCATGAGATAGTTACCCACTTGACTTCCCAGACCTTCGCCACCCGCCTGAGCCGCCGCGTCACCTGCGTTTATTGCGTTTATTGTTGATTGCGGTAATCCACCTTGTTCTATACTTGATACAAGATCTGGAGATAATGTACCGCCACCGCCAGTTGCCGCTGGTGCCACTGAAGTTGCCGTTGATGACGGCACTGTTAATGTCGTTGTTGCACCTTGGCTCAATAATCGAGAACCTGTAGATGGTGCTGGAGTCAGGGAACCTTCACTAGGTGCAAGAACAGAATTTGCATTGTTAATAGCGGGTGTTGATAAACTTGAAGGAGCTGTTGTTGTGGTTGTTGTGCTTGCAACATCTGTTGGTGTTGTGACTGACGAACCGCTAGGTACACCAAAAGTTTGTGCCGCGGAAGGTGAAGCATCGTTCAGTGTTTGAGGGGCAATTGAAGCAACTTGCGTTGATCCAGTAACAGGAGTTGTGGCCCCTGTTGCGGTTGATGTGATGTCACTTGTTGCAGCACCTGTAGTGCCTGAGAGATCAGTGGTTGTTGTACCTAGATCTGTTGCACCACCAGATAAGTCGAGACCTAAATCTGCGCCTGTGCTGCCCGGAAAGAACGCACCACCCGCAGCTGTATCAGTAAGAGGAACTGTTGTATCAAGCGCAAGAGATGGAACAGCTCCAGAAACTGCGGAACCCAAACCAGAAACAGTAGCCGGAGCAAGTGCGCCAACGTCGGCAGATAATGCGCCCGAAGTTGTCGCAAGTGTTGGTAATGTACTGGCTAAACCAGCATCAGCGGCGACTGCACCAGTTTCACCGAGTGCACCTGATGCACCTAGTGCACCTAAAAGAGATGAATCTGTTAAACCTGCTACGCCACCATTAAGAAGTGCGGCATCACTAAGGGTTGTGCCAAGAGCTGCACCGCCAACTCCAACACCAGTGTCAGCTAAAAGTCCCGCTCCAGTAGCATCAGCCGCAAGGCCAGCTCCAACATCCGCAACCGCTGCTGTACCTGCATCGGCTGCTAAACCAGCCCCAACAGCGTCAGCCGCAAGGCCAGCTCCGACATCTGCCGCGCCTACATCGGCTGCTACGTCCGCTACTCCTGCCACGATGCCCATTAGTTTAACCTCTTCTCAAATCCACTCTCAACAGGTCTGTATTTTTCCCGTCTGAGAACAAAACCCAAAGCTGGATGATCCACTTTAACATTAACATGGACCACATGAATACCGCGATCTTTTAAATCTTGCTCCCAGAATTGAGCGAGATTTCGTCCTACTTTACCATCCCGATAATCTGGATGAACCCAGATAATATCGTTTGCTGCCCAACTATGGGCTTTATAATGTATGTGCTTACGCGTAATGAAAACAGCGTAACCGACTAATTGTCCAGCTTCTGTACGAACAGTGTAAATAACGAGCATACCAATTTTTTCTAGATTTTCGTATGCTGTCCAATCGGGGTCAAGCGGAATGTCTTGCCAGACGGCAATTTCGCTCCAATGCGCAGCAATAAGCTCGCCACACTCATTTCTTACGTCAGCCAGCTTTTCAACCGCGAATTTGAGCATTTATATCCCCAAAAGTTGCTCTGCGTTCTGGTGTTCTTGGTAATTCAGATTTATCCACGATTCGAGCTGTTCAGGTTTTGAAAAATCAACGTCAAGAAGATCAGATGATTGAGATTTCAAAATTCCGTTCATGTCTGTGTGCAATGCAGCATTATTTTGCAAAAATTGCTGAAGACTGTCTGAATTGATTGGTTCAATTTGATAATCTGTTAAATTAACGCCGTATTTTTTTAAAATTGCAGCGCGTATTTTATCATGGCTATTGCGATGGTCATACGAAAACTGACGCCATTGTTCGTCAGTCTTCGGAACATTTAGTAACGCCGCAAGCATTATTCACCTGTGCGATTCGAACGTCCAGCAGGACGTGTCGCATCAGGTTCCACCTGTGGCATATCAAAATTCGCGAAATAATCTTTATTCCAGCCTGTACCTTGCCAATGAGCAGTGCCATTTGGGGTCTGGGCTGTGAAACCTTTGGGGTTTTCGCCTTTTTGGATTATGTCTTCAAAATGAAGTTTTTCCTGCTTTTGGCGTGTCTTTACCATAATAAACTCCCGTTAGTACGAGGCTACAACGTCAGCATAACCCATAACTATATTCCCCACTGTGAAATCGGGGCTTGCTGACAAGAATCTTAATCCAGCCATCACAAAACCCACGCCTTCAAGCGAAGACCCCCAAAACCCGTAATAAGGCGACGGAGATTGGAAATTCGGCTGAACAAGTGACACATTATATGTACCACTTTGTAGGCTAGGCTGGAAAGCGTTTTGTAAGGCAATTCCCGATACCGACAGTAAAAAATCACCTGTTATACCTGACAAGGCGCTCGTGTTATCGGTGGCTTGCATATAAACGGCGAGGGCTTGTTTCTGAATAAACATTTTGTCTGCGCCGTAAATCTTGGTGTCAAGTCGTTTTATTATGTTTGTTGAAGGCGCATAGAACAACTGATACAATCCTGCCCCGTCCGTGCCCCAAGCCTTATATTCGCTGGAAATCTTTTGCGTTCCAATAAACGTCAAATTTCCTGATTGGCTGGCAATCGTCCAATCTTTTTCATTGTATAAAAGCATGACATTACGGGCTGTTCCTGTATCAGGATCAATCAATGTCAGATAATCGATATAATACTTTATGTTATATATCGTGGCTGTTGCCGCTGAAGGCACAACACCGCCCGACTCAGGTGGAACAAAATTATTAAAGAGCTGAGTTAATTTGGTTGATATATTGGCGAGCGAGCCGCCATACACCGCAAAGATACCCATCTCATTCGAAATAACTATAGATTTACCAAAATCTTGAATTGAATCACGATATTTAAGACCTGCTTGCGGGTCTACGTTTTGGTAGTTGTATGTTGTTACTGTTGGTGTGCCGGACGTGCTGACGTTTGAGACAACTGATACCGATCCATCACCGAAGAAATAAAGATAACCAGAGGATTGCCGCACGTTGACGTAACGTGTTTGCAAGAATGAATCGGTGTTGATCGAGCTGCCGCCACCATCCGATGTCGCAAAATCGTAAATAGAGCCGGGCGCACTATACGACCATAAGTTGCCGGGCGGCGTTGTTGAATATTCTTGTACCGCAGGATTAACAATCCACACACGCGATAAATAAGTTTCCATAGCTGAACCAGACACGCCGTAAGGCATGAGTGATACAGTTGCGTAAGCTGAATTGTTTGCTCCTGCACCTATTTCAATAGCAGGGGCTGTTGTGTAAAACTGACCTGTCGATGACACAGTTACTGATGCAATAGATGTTGGCGAAAGTAAAACTGTACCGCCAGCTCCTGCTCCACCGCCACCAGAAATAATCAATTGGACTGTCTCTGTTATATTTGAACCAGCGTCTGTAATTGAAACAGAGCCTACGGCATCACCAACTAAATTAGCTGTTGCCGTTGGTAATGTAGCGCCACTTCCGCCACCGACAAAGCTGACCGAAGGTGTTGACGTATAACCAGAACCGCCAGCTGTTATGTTGATAGCTGAAACTGATGTTGGGCTTAATATCGCTATACCCGTTGCACCAGCTCCGCCGCCGCCTTTAAATGTTAAAATAGGTGTTGACGTAAAACCGCTACCCCCGTCAATGACATTAACGGAAGCAACACCTGCTGGTGCCAGCACTGCTTGGGCTGTAGCACCAGTTCCTGTGCCTGTAATAGAAACTGACGGTGCGCTGGTGTAGCCTGAACCTGCATTAGTGACATCAACACCAGCTATTTTACCTTGACCGATAATCACAGCTGTTGCTGAAGCGCCTGTTCCCGGCCCTGAAAACGAAATTGTGGGTGGTGTGGTGTAACCTGTACCACCATTAACAATCGTAATACCAACAACAGCGCCGCCTGATACAGTTGCTGTCGCTGTTGCGCCTGAACCGCCGCCACCAGAAAATGAAACAGTAGGCGCTGTCGTATAACCTGTGCCACCAACAAGGCTTGTTGTACCCGTCACACTACCCGTGCTTATGATGACTGTACCAGCAGCGCCCGAACCACCGCCGCCAGAAAAAGACACAGTAGCGGATGTATAACCAGAGCCTTGCGTTGTTATTGAAACGCCGCCGACCGAACCACTGGAGAGAACGGCTTCTAGCACCGCTGACGAATCAGACCCACCACCTGAAAATTGTAATTGAACAACTTCGCCGGGAAGATAACCTGTTCCGGGGTTTGTGATGTTAATTTCAGCAATACCGCCGTTATTAACAAGAGAGCTAAAAGTCATTCCGCTACCGCTACCACCATAAGCTGTTATGGTTGGTGTGCTGGAATAAGAGAAACCGACCGAATCTATCATCACACCCTGCGGCGCGGCTGTGCCAGCGCCATAAAGAAGCGTGCCGTCCCATGCCCAATAATCATTTTCGGTATTGCGATTGCAAATCAACAGATAAATAGAACCCCATTGTTTGCAAAAGGGTAGGTATCCGCTGGTTGCGCTATAAAACGTGCCAGCGGGGCCGATTGTCGTTGTGGCTAAGGATGCCATATCGAGTTGAACGGCTGAACCATCTGATAAAAATATCGCGCAATACTGGCTTGTTGCCAAAGTGTAAAACGAGAAATAGACGATCGTCAGGCCGGTTGGGGGTGTATAGAAAGACGGGCTTTGATCCCAAAGAGAACGAAGACTTCCGTTACCAAGGCGAACAAAATTCTCGATCCATGTAAACTCATGGTCGTCAATCGCGTGCGGCGCATCTTGACGATTAACACCCTTGAAAGGGAAAGGTGAATAAACCTTAAAGCCGGGTGGAAGGCCCAGAGCTTGACCCGCTTTGGCGGAGATGTCAGGCGTTGTTGCCACTTATCACCTCATCACTCTGTCTTGGTTTATTGTCACGATCATCATATATAACGGTACCATTTGGAAGAACAAGTTGATCTATTTCATTCCATTTTGGTGCTTTCTCAGGATCTGCCCATTGGCTCTCAGCCGAAAAAGTCTTGTGATAAGGTGTTTTCCAATAATCACTGTAGTGCAGTTCTTTATCGTTGGGGTCTATGCCTGACACTGCTTTTGGATCACCAGCCGAATAGGCTTTCCAAAAACCACGCATGTCATAATCTGTTACCCCTGTATTATTAACGTCAAACCGCACTTTGTTTCGTTGAACCCATTCACGGAACAACAGCTCTTCCTTGGGTGTAAGTTCTGTGTTGTAAGTGTGATCGCCTTCAATAATGTAATCTTTATTAACTTCGAAATTGTCGAGAGCTTGTTTTGTCTCAGGATCTTGTTCTGGTTCAGGCGCAGGTGTGGGATGCAGCGTTTCAAGAGCTACAGCAAGTTTAGGATCTGGGGCCACCGGAACAAGAGGTGGCGAAACTGTGGGATCACTTGTTTCCTGCATGTTCGCCCTTCATATTGGTAAACGCAGCAATCAAAGAGCCAATTTCTTTACCACTTGATTCCATGACGCGCATACCTTGATTTGTGGTGCTGTGGTCAATGAAGGTTTCAAGGATAAGAGCGAGAGTAGCGGTTCTGACTGCTGTGTTTTCTTGAGCCTTATTAAGGCCCGTCAACATGACGCGAGCAAGCGAGACAACTGATGCTACATTATCTTCGACGCCAGCCATAAATCACCTCTTAGACGTTTGTATAATAATACGAAGGTGTTTTACCGCGATCAACTGCAACACGTCCAACGCCAAGAATATCAGCAAAGCGATTTTCCATGACTTGTGCCTGAGCAAAACGCCCTGATGATTCGAAAGCGATTGCCGCTGCGCCGTATTTTAGAGCTTCTTGGAACGCGTCGGGGATGGCGTCAAAATCATTGTCTGTCACAAGATCGATCGGGGCTGCCGTCACATCAAGATCTATCTCAAGATATTGAGAGGGGACAGGGAACATCCAGATCTCACCTTGTGGCCCGTCATTATAAACAGACCATACCGCTGGATAAGATGTGTTCAAAACAGCATACGCACGGCAATAGGCTTGGAAATCATCCCAAGGCAACCAATCCAATGTAGGTTTGGTTGTGCCACCCCAATTCACGGCGCAGCCTATTGTGTCATAGATATATGCAGTGCCCGCATATTGAGCTTTCAAGAAATTATTGAAGAACCCTTGATAAGGGTAACGCTCAACGCCGGGAATAGTCATGCACGAATTAGTCACCGCGCCGTAAGCCGAGGGAAACGGGCCATTGGGTGAATAATTGATCGGGTAATTATTGTTATAATTAAGAACGTTAAAATCATTATTGTAATCGGTGTTAAAATCACCGTTGTTGCCGGGGTAAGGGTATTGCGTATTTGAATTTGAAAATGCCCACGGCAAGGCACCGGGCTGCGCGGCTGTCGGAATTGCAGTACCTGAAACAGCTGATGCGCCAAAAGCCGATTGACCAGAGATCAAACGACGTATGCACCCTGTTCTTTTGGCTGCGTTCCTGCGAGCCGTATTAACCCATCGAGTTAATTGGCCTTGAGATATGAACGTGTAGTTCTGATCGTTCAGCAGCGCCGACGTATCGTTGAGAAGCTGACTGAGTGACATAAGCCCTGCCTAAAAAGTTAAAGCCCGCGCCCGCGTTGCCGCAAGCACGGGCTTATGTTTATCAGCTTCTAGCTATTAGACCTGAGTCAAATAGTTGACGTCAGACTGACCACCCATCGTGAATGTCACGACTGGAGCTGTTGTCACAACAGAAGCTGTTGGGATCACAACTGGTGTAGGTGATGAAGTATAGACACCGCCATCGTAAATCACTGCGCCAGTAGCAGTGATACCACCGCTGGAAATTGGAGCCTTGATGTTAGCGTTACGAGTCTTAACCAAACCAGACTGAGTATATGTGTTGGTGTAAGCAGCGGCTGTTGTTGGGAACGCGTCTTCTGCTGTGATCTGAGCGATCGAACCAGAAAGACCAGCACCTGCTGTACCAGCTGCATAAGCTGTGATTGACCAGTTCATGATAGCTGTTGCTGTCGCGCCTGAACCGCCGCCACCTGCGAAGGAGATGGAAGGAACAGATGTCTGACCGCCCTGACCGTGATCGAGGCAGAGAAGCGCAGTAACAGTACCAGCACCTGTGAGAACACAAGTTGCAGCAGCGTTGTAACCTTGTGTCACGCCGTTCACGCCTTCGCGTGGGTCGTTGATGAACACAATAGTTGGAGCTGAAGCATAACCAGCGCCTTGGTTTGTGACAGTAACTGAAGACACTGCACTACCTGAGAGTGTAGCATAACCAGTTGCTTGCACACCGCCAGCTGGAGGAGCTGCGAACTGTACGATTGGGGGATAGGTGTAGTTTGAACCACCATTGGTGACAGTAACAGTCGTGCTGACTGCACCGCCGACAACGGCTTTCCAAATTGAACCTGTTGTACCAGCCGAAACTGTTGGTGCTGAAGTGTAGCCAGACCCTGCTGCTGTGAGCAGAGCGCCAACAACTGCGCCAGTTTGGTTAGCCAAACGATAGTTCACACCATCTGAATAAATGTAACGAACGCCACCTTGGTGATCGCCGTTACCGACGTTGCGCCAAATCCCTGTGATTGGATCATATTGCTGAACAGTGGTGTAAAGACCAGTGTTCACCATATACCAGCCGGCAGGTGAGATCAGCTGGACTTGTCCAGACTGAAGATTGATGACGTTAGTGGCTACGCCCTTAAGGGAAGGAAGTACGCCTGAACCAGAAAACAGACCCATAGGTCACTCCTTTAGATTACGGCGGGCGAAGTGCCCGGAACGTTAGGCCACGCAGCGCCGGTGATGCCTGTGATCTGAGCGCCAGATGAGGGTTTCGCGCAGACGAGGTCGGCTGCCGAAATGAGAACACCGATGTCAGAAATCTGACCAACTGGAATCTGGCTTTCGAAGCCAGAGAACGTCATTGGTGCATATTCAGACATATACAAGCCGGTGTAACGTGAGTTCACCACGATGCAAGTGCCGAGTGGGCAGAATGGATCGGGGAAGATTGGTGTATCGAGAACGCGGATAGCGCGGAAACCAGCGTTTACGGCATCGTCCTTCTCGTAAATTGACCGAGGCTTCGTTGTGAACATTTCGAGTGACATGAAGTCAGACATGAGTTCTGCCCAGTTAGCTGGGTTCATCACTGCATAGTCAGGGGCTTCACCACCTGCGCCTGATTGGATACGGGTCAATAATTGAGCCATACCAACGCGGGTTGTAGCTGCCGCACCGGTATTCGTAATCAGCTGACCTGACCAGAACGAGCCGGGAGTACGCGAAATGCCGCCGTATGAAGGAACGTTTGTACCATCATCATAGGCTTGTGTCAGTGAATCCCACACCTGCGTGTTGGCGTAGTTGTTTGAATAAAGAGCCTGTGCGTAGGCTTGTTTAATCACAACAGCTGCGTCTGACATCACTGCGCGGAGTTTCGGAATAACAACTTCAGATGACTGAATAATTGCTTCCATTCCGAAGAAGCCAACAGGAACCATACCGAGCTTGAGCGAGAACTGAGCGTTCTGGATCGCGGCCTGATCTGTAGGCATCGGGAAGTCGCCAGCGAATGAGCCCCAGTTGAAGGAGACGAAAGACGACCCTTGCACTGGAACTGTGATCTGGCTGACACCGCCTCGCGCAGCTTTGGCGTTCGACATGAACAAGCTGAGAAGAGGATGTGATTGATAAATCTGTACATAGACGGAAGGCAAGAAAGCACGCCGCGTAAGGGCGGCGAGCTGTGCGCCAAGCGCGCCTGAAGGGGTAATACCACTTCCGGTCAGCGTGGCTACTGGTGCGGTTGGTAGAGCCATTGGTTACATCCTTTAATTACGCTGCATTACCGAATGTGTCTCTAACGTACTTATCAGGGTCAGAAACAAACTCAGTAAGTTGTGAATCCATGTAGCCCATTGGGTCACGGTGGAGTTCAACAAGTGCATCATTGCGGTTTTTGGACCCGAACAAGTCGAGGTCTTGCGGAGCCCAAGTTGGACCTGCAACCTTTGCTGGCGGAGCCTTGCTGGCAACATAAGCGGCAGCGGCTTCAGCATCTGAATAGTTACCCGTAGCTTTCATGCGATCGATCATCTGATTGAAGCCTTCTTCAGTCAGATTATAGTCACGCCGAGCTTTCTCGAGTTGCTCTTCAAGTTTTAACTTTACGCGCTCGTCTTCAGCAACGCGTTTCTCCTCAAGACGCTCTTCGAGAAGTTTTTCATACTTCTCTTCCATTTGCTTGAGTTTATTTAAATGTGGCTCAACAATCGGGGAAACAACGTCCTCGGTTGTCCTAATGTCATTCCATTTTGCCTTAGCGGCTTGCTGGATTTTCTTACCAACTTCGCCGTCATTCCAGAGAGCGTCAACAAGCTCTTTGGAACGGTATAAAGCGATTTGATCGGGGGTCATTGACATGGATTATTCGCGTCCCTTTGGAGCTGTTGAACCATTTTTACCTTTGCCGCGTGAAGCGTCAGTGCCAACATGCTCAAGGCTGTTGATATGGTTCGTGCCGTCTGAAGGAAGGCCGGATTTGCGAGCGCCGATGCCCATAACAGGGAAATCGACATAGTGCATGATTTTGTCGTCTTCTTTAACGTCATTAACGTAAGCGACTGGAACTTTACCCTGTGGCATATTCTTCTCCTATGCGCCCATTGGCGGAGTTGGTGGGGGTGGGGCTCCTGCTCCACCCGGCATCATACCAGCCATATTAGGCTGAGTCTTAGCTGCTCGTGCTAATTCCATTAGCTGCTGAATGGCTCCCATTTGGTCGCCAGCTCCACCACCCTCTTTTTCCAAGTGCTTGCCAATATCGGCAACAGCTTTCAAAACAGCTTGGTGAAGTGCTGAACCCATTGGTAGCTGGGGGAGTGCTTTTTGAAGCGACTCAAGACCCACTTTAAGAGCTGCCATTCCTTGCTGACCAGAACCGGCCATTGGACCGGGCATAGTGGCCGGACCTGCACCACCGATGGGTGGTGTTGCACCTGGAAGACCGGGGGCAGGTGGATTGCCGGGCATTGGCATGGGCGCTATAGCCATAATCTCTACTCTTTAATTAAGAGAAACTTACTTGCGCTTTACGCGACGTTTTGCAGAACGATAAGCCATTTTCAAAATCCTTTAGAATGTAGAAAGACGGGGACCAGTAAGCCCCCGTCTCTCAAATAGTCTTACTTACGCATACCGCGCTTGTGGGACTTTTTACCGCGCTTTTCGCATGTGTCGTTAAAAGTCATTTTAAACTCCTATTGCTGGGAACGTCGAGAGAGCTTACCATCTCAACACCACAAAAGATTACGTTGTATATTGAACGCTTGTCAATATATAAATCTGAAAAGTTGTGCGTTATCAAAACGATAGGATGGGATGACATGCACATACCAAAAAGAGACCTTGAATCATTCGCCCGAAATCTAGCGAATATTTGCATGTCTTCTAGGCAAGCCAGACAAAATCGTGGCGCATTTTTCGAGACTTACGCAAATTCTGGATCAGCCGATGCGTCAGCTCCGGCGATGTTTAATAAGACTTACGCCTCGCTCGATGATCTTGAGTCGCTGCTTTTTTCACCCGTCTCTTTACGCTTTGCGATCACAGACCCCGACATTCCAAACATCGTCAATGAATCAAAAGGTCGTGTCGCGGCGGCGCGAATCAGAAAGATTTGCCGGCAGACTGATTCGGACAATTTGATTTCGCAAGCCGTTGGTATTGCCTTGCGTAAAGGTCTGGGCCTCACGAAAGCAAATGTCGTCAACAAAGAATTTTCGTGTCAACTTGTTCAACCAGAAAACTTCGGTGTTTTGCATGAGAATTACACAAAGCTCGATGCAGACATGGAAGCCTTCAACCATCGGATGCTGATTTCACCTGCTCAATTCCGCAACCTTGTAAGAGGTCGCCCTGATGAGTCAGACCTGAAAGAACGCGCCAAAGCCTATATGCAAAGCTCAAAAGGCAGTCTGTCGGATGCTTCTGGCACAGCCATGAATATCGTCACTGGCGGTCTTTATCCTTTCCAAGCAGGTGGTGCGGGTTTGCCAAATCAAAGCCGTGGTATTGTTGACTGGATGTCACAGCCTCGCGCCAGCGTCGATCCAGCTGTTGAGTCCTCGATGCTGGAGATGGATGAACTCTGGGTCTGGGATGATGCCCGTGGCGATTGGGCGACATTTCAGATCATCGGGGATAACATCCTCATCAACGGCAAATATCAGATAACCAGTGCTTTTTCATATAATACGCACACCAAGCAGACTGACGACGTTCTTAGGGGTAGTCACCCTTTCAACATGTTCTGCGCCAACCCCGTACCTGATTATTTCTGGGGTGCGTCTGAAATCACCCGTCTTGTCCTGCTTCAGGAAGCCATCAATTCGCGCATCACAGGCATCAATAAGATGCTTCGCAAACAAGAAGAACCTGCAACCAAATTTGTGGGCTCGACAGGTGTCAACCAGCAAGCCTTATCCCGCTTTAACAAGCCGGGCGGGTATTGGACTGATTCAAACCCAAACGCCAAGATCGAGCGTGACAACGTCCAAATCCCTCAAGCTCTCTGGGAATCGCTGCACGAATATGAGCGTATGTTTGACGAGATGATGGGCTTACCGCCCATCGCCAAAGGTCAGGGCGAGGCAGGTGTTAGATCAGCCCAGCACGCTGAAACACTTGTGCGCATGTTCTCACCACGCTTTAAGGACCGTGCCCTCTTGATCGAGCGTGACGTTGAAAAATTCGGTGCACTTATGCTCGATCTCGCCCGCGCACACGTCGACAATAAGATGATCGCGTGGGTGCCAAAAGAGGCAGCGGGTTTTGAAGATTCATCAGCTCCCGGTGAGGAAAAGATTTTAATCCCACCTGCCAAAGGTCTTGTGCCCGTCACATTTACCTTTGCTGATCTACCTGATGACGTCTCGCTCACTGTTGATTCACACTCTTCATCACCAGCGTTCTCACAAGACGCCAAAGAGCTTGCCTTCAACTTGCAACGCATCGGCGCTATGTCACCAGCCGAGTTGGTGGACAAGGTCGATGTCAGCGATCCAGACGAACTTCGCGCTGGTATTATGCGCCGCGAAATCGCTCGCGCCGAAGCAGCGGAAAAAGAGCAAGAACTTAAAGCTCAAACACATAAGAAAAAATAAGGGGCTCAGAGCCCCTTATTTTTTACCTGTTGGTTCGGTTCTCATAACCCGTAAAGGCGATTGCCCGTTCTTGACTTCGGGTAGTTGAATAGATCCGGGGTTGAGAGCTGTGCTGCGGAAAGCCCCCGCAATGGCGCGACGCCCAAGAGCTTGCGCTTGTTTTGAGCTGATACCTGCGGCACGCAGACCGCCGCCACCAAAATAATTATCGGCAAGGGTTTGCTGCTGGCCCGGCAATTTTGGTGCAACACTTTCGCCGTGACGGATGTTATCTTTCAGATCCGTCATCTTATAATCTTCCATCACAATACGCGCTGTTTCATCAACGGCCTTGACGACAACCTTGTTTCCGATCTGTCCGGGGGCGTGACCCTCCTCGATCATGCGCTGCAAATTCGCCATCTGCTGTTTGAGCGAAGCTAATTCCTGTTTAGCGATACAGGCTTTGCTTGGGCATGAAGGATCTTTGATTGGAATGGCTTTATAAGTGCGGCTGTATTCATGCCCACACAATTCGCATTTATAGCGAATTTTATATTTGGTGGGTTCTAAGAAATTGTCCGACTTATTCATGTCGATCCCCAATGTCACGGTCATCTTACTCTTCCATCTTTCTGTAGCCAATAGGTTCAAAATCTATTTTTTGACCGCCGGCATTGTGACGCGCCCAATAAGCATTATACACCCACTTCACATTAGCCGCGTCATAAGCGCGTGTGATGCGCCATGTGGCAGGCACCATTGTTGTTCCGTTCATAGTCAACCACACGGGCTGCCCATCATAAGGAAAAGCGGAATTGACTTCTGGAAGTGGATCAAATTTCAGCGAATTATCTTCAACTGGGTCAGCCTCCATAAGATCAGAGACTGGCGCATCGATCACATCTTCTTTTGCTTTAAAGCGAACGTCTGAGCGTCTCACAGTCCGTACTCCGTCTGCCATGTTGCGGGCTCCTCTTCGTTGTCGGCTTGCTCTTGCATCGTCTTTAAATAATTAAAAACGATACGATTAACTGTTGTTGCGACAGTTGGTTTCTCGCCGCGTTGCGCAGATGAGACCGCTTCATAGGTCAACCCCTGCGCCATCAGGTCTTTCTGCGTCCAGTCTTTCCATGCACGCACCGCAAAGGCCATCGCAAAAACGCGGTCGTCCTTACAATTTTCATCGCGTGATTCAGGTGCACCGATATTGCCGTCTTCAACAACAACCAACGACATCTCGTGCAACAGGGCTTTCGATTTGATCTCAAGCTCACGCGACACATAGCATCCACGCAGCTGGTGCATCAGCACAGATTTTGTCGACCAGTTCGTTGCAAAGCCCAGCACATAACCTGCGCCCATTGAGTCCGGTCGTTTGTATAGATACATGCGAGCGTGCGCGGCAGCGTCTTCCCACCCACGCGCTTTCACACGTTCGGCATTACTCTCAAGTGATAGTAACTGGCGTAAATGATCGAACTCTCCAAGCACCAACGCGCCGGGGCCGCCGATCTCAGGGTTCACCAAGCAATCCACATAAGCAGATGACAAATGAAAAAGAACCCAAGCCGCGTGCTTTGCTTCCACATCCGCTGTACAATATTCCGCAACTTGTACAACTCGATCAGCATAACATCTCCATACGGAAATGACATGATGATCTTTGTGGTCGTTTCGGCCATACGCCGGGTCCATTCCGATAACATATTTGCCACCTTCAACAGGCTCTTCCCACACCTTCAATTCAATATCATCAGGTGAGTCAACGCCGGGCTTTAACTCATACATTCTGAAATTAAAGAAGTCGCCATCAACCTCATAACGATAGGCTCTGTAGCGTACATTATCTTCTTCAATTTTCTTAATATCAGCTGTAATGACACGGGTCTGAAAGAACGA
>Ga0316220_1001207_pt1 | contig 30011 bp, 31 predicted proteins | sample TBH18005metaG_FD_203632 | JGI IMG/M metagenome (GOLD analysis project Ga0316220, IMG submission 203632) | Freshwater microbial communities from Trout Bog Lake, Wisconsin, USA - TBH18005 | ecosystem: Environmental > Aquatic > Freshwater > Lake > Hypolimnion/Profundal zone | place: USA: Wisconsin...
GAGGAGTCCTGGCTTTGCAAAATGAGCTTGCCTCGGATGCCTATGCGGGCAAAGTATGTTCCGGGCGGTTTGCAACGGACCGAATCGGCAGCCAGTGTAATTCTAAATGGTGTGGGCCCATAGCTCAGCGGTTAGAGCAGGCGACTCATAATCGCTTGGTCGGGGGTTCAAATCCCTCTGGGCCCACCATCATACAACGTGTTGTGGCAGAGGTTTTTATATGTCACCTAAAGGGCTCACAAAATGGCCTTCCTCGATGTCAATCGCTCACAGCAGGGGGCTGAGACACCGGGCCAGCGCGTCTCCGAGTCGATGGATCAGCGGGCGGCGGTTCCAAGTGTCCGACTGCACTTCCAGGGACTTCTCCAGGTCCTCTTCGAAGGTCTGAGCCATCCTGCGTCCAGTCGCTTCGTCCCAGATCAAGACGTTGCACTCGGCGTTGAAATAGAACGAACGGAAATCGAGGTTCGAGGAACCAATGACCGAGACGAAATCATCCACGACGATCGTTTTGGCATGGAGGATGGCCGGCTCATACTCGAAGAGCCGCACGCCGCTGGCAAGGAGTTGAGGGAAATTGCCATGCCCGGCGTGATGCACCAATGGCATATCAGTACGGCCCTGTAACAAGAGGCGCACATCGACGCCGCGTTGGGCGGCGCGTCCGAGGAGGCGGACTGCGCTGCGGTCCGGGGCGAAGTAGGCATTCGTGATCCAAAGACGCTTCCGGGAAGCCGCCACAAGGGCGGCGAGGACGGCGGCGGTCTCGGCGTGACCTCGACCAGGGCACGAATCCAAGACCAAGGTCTTGGCCCCCGTCGCATCCGTCGGGGCGAGGGGCGGCAATTGCAGGGAACGGCCTCCTGACCGTTCCCAACCTTCACTGAAGACCAGCGCCATTTCCCAGGCGGTCGGGCCTTCGACTCGCACGTGCGTATCCCGCCACGAGGTGTCCTTATTGTGCCGCGACGATCCGTATTCGTTGGCGACGTTCATGCCGCCGGTAAACGAGATCCGGCGGTCGACCACGATAATCTTGCGATGATCGCGGAACAGGAAGCCCCGCAGATGACTCCAAAACGGGTGAAACAGCCTCGCTTCTATACCCAAGCCGTCCATTTCCCGCCAGAACGAACCCTTCGTGGTCCACGAGCCGTAAGCATCGGCCAGCACTCGCACTTTGACCCCTCGCGCCGCCGCGATTCCCAACGACACTAGGAGCTTTCGCCCGGTCTCGTCATCTCTCAGTATGTAGGTTTCAAGTAAAACCTCCTCAGTGGCGCCCTCGATGGCCAAGCGGACCGCGGCAAACGCTTCCTCGCCGCAAAAGAACAGTCGGACTTGGTTGCCGTGGTGGATCGGGCCCGTTTCAATGCGGCCAACCAACTGCTCAAACCCGGCGTCACGAATCCCCAACGGTAGCGCCTCCGCCAGAACACTGGCGTTTTCGGCCCGGAGCTCTTTGCGTAACCGACGGCCCGCTCGCGGACGGAGAGTGGCGTACAGCAAAGCGCCTCGAGCCCGGAATCGTTTGAACGCCTGCCGCCTCCGGTTGGGTGTGCTCCTGGTCCACCTTACACTCATGATCCCACCGCCCCTCGTTATCCAATATCCCGCGGGGCGCTGAGGACGGACTCCCTTCCTCAGTTCGCCCGCGCGGATGCCAGCCTACTTTGAGCAGCAGCAACCAGACGAGGCAGCCTTGAGGGCTTTCTCGACTTCTTCGCGGGTTTCGCCAGTGCGCTTCTGAATGCGCCCCAACAGTTCATCGTGTTTGCCTTCGACGAAGACCAGATCATCATCCGTGAGCTTGGCCCATTTTTGTTTCAGTTTCCCCTTGGTGATGTTCCAGTCGCCTTTAACTTCGAGTTTGTTCATAGCCGTTTGCTTTCGTTGTTTGTTTTGTTTTTGTTCGCCGCCAATCTGACGGCGAAAAAGTGAATTTGATTTTCCTGCTAGATTCTGCCCAGCAGCAGTAGGACGACCAGAATGGTCAAGACCACCCCCAGTCCACCGACCGGACGGTAGCCCCAACTCCGGCTATGCGGCCAAGCCGGGAAGGCGCCGATTAACATCAAAACGAGCAGGACCACTAAGATTGTTCCCATAATATGTTGTTCTTTCTTTAGCTTGCTCCTGCTCCTCTAGCTAGTGGCGGGCCAACCCGAACCTCGGCTCCATAAGTAATTCAATCCAGACGAGTTGGGGAACTGTGGAGTAGGGTTGACGCGTGCTGAGAACGGTGGTTCGGTTGCACCTTGCACGACCAGCGATGCCGCGCCATGCACTTTGCACCGACATCGGAGAAAGGTGTAACTGCATCTGCCACTGAGGCAGCAAATCGGATTGCTCAGCCGTCGCGCTGTTATTTGGGCATGGGAAGGACGTTTCGCCAGGTTGTCCGCGCGGGGTAAAATGGGGGATCTACCCGACATGACAACGACATGAAACCGAGGCAGGTTGCGCATCAGTTTTAGTACCATGAGGGTATTAGGTGTTGATGGATGTGAGGGCACAGGGAGGCGGGGCAGCGGACCACGCTCGTGGAGCGGGTTTCGGGTGCCTTGAAAGCGAGAGGAATCTACGTGAGTTTTGAAATGGCAAATGTGCAGTCAAACCCATTCCTGCAAACATTGAGGATGCGGTTGGTTCCGCTGCGGGGACCCATCACGCGACGGATCGTGTTTTATTTCATGAGCCGGTTGTTGTGATAGGTGGTTGGGTCGACAGCCCCGGTACTAAACCAAAAGACGGTACTGTCTATGGGGTCCGGCCCACTCTCGACACTGCTGAACAATACCATCGGTAACCTCTCCGCCGCTATTGGGGATACCCCCCCCCCCACTGATCCGGTCATGAGGTGCCGAGCGATTGCGCCACTCCGAGGGTGCGTTCCGATGTGAAGAAGCAGGTTGCCGATGAAATTCAAAAAACCAGCAGGAGCAGATCCCGCTTTCCGAGCCGCTCGATCTTTCAAGGGGTGGTCGTGGGGGGTATCGTGGCGGGCAGTTGCAGTCCATGAAAGACCCGGCGAACACTGCTGTATTTAAAGAGCGTGGCGTAGCGCGCCCAAGCTACCACCGTGCGCAAGATGCGTAGTGGTCGTTCGAGCGGGAAGGTGAGGGCGAACTGGCTCACCACGACGGATTCCTCAACCTCGTCGTTCGGAGATTGCTCCAGCGCCCGCACAATGAGGTCGAACACGAAGATACCCCTCCCCGTGAGCGCATCGGCAGCGAGGCCCAAAACCAATGCCGCTTGGGCGCGAGCTCGGCCAACTCCGACTTGAGGCGGCCCTGGTCATCGAAGAGTTCCTCGGGCCGGTAGCTCCGCAACCAGTCTTCCAAGAGTTGCAGGTGTGCGGGATGGGTCGCGGGATCGGAGAGCGGCACCTGATGCGCACGGAAGGTGCCTTCCACCGGCACACCATCGACCATCTTCGGCCCCGTCGACCCCTTGGGCGAATTAAGGACGATCATCGGCCAGCGCAGACGCGAAAGGTCGCCGTGGATGCGCGCCGCCTCCTGGATTGCCTGGATTTGTTCCACCGCCATGTGAAGGGCCGCCGGCATGGCTTCGTGCATCAGCGCGGGTTCGTGGCCCTCGACAAAACAGGGCGTCCACCCATACCCGCGGAGCAATTGCTCCAACTCCTCATGGGTGATGCGGGCCAGGATGGTGGGATTGGAGATCTTGTAGCCATTGAGGTGCAGGATCGGCAGGACGGCGCCGTCGGTGGCGGGATCGAGAAACTTATTGGAATGCCAGGCGGTGGCCAGAGGGCCGGTTTCCGCCTCGCCATCGCCGACGACACAGGCGACGACCAGGTCGGGATTGTCGAACACGACGCCGAAGGAATGGCTGAGCGAATAGCCCAATTCGCCGCCCTCGTGGATCGTGCCCGGACACTCGGGCGAGGCGTGGCCGGGAATGCCTCCGGGAAAAGAAAACTGGAAAAACAGCCGCCGCAGCCCGGCTGCGTCCTGGCTAATGTCGGGATAAATCTCGCTATAAATGCCCTCCAGGTAAGTTTTGCCCACCACGGCTGGACCGCCGTGCCCGGGTCCTGAGACATAAGTCATATCCAAGTCGTACTGGTTGATGACCCGGTTCAGGTGGGTGTAGATGAAGTTCTGGCCGGGAGTTGTGCTCCAGTGTCCGAGGAGCATGTCCTCATCCGCGTGGCTCCCGGTCCCGGACCACGCCGATGAGGTCAGCCGCGCTCCTGCATGGTATGTTTACGAGCGCATCTGGAGCTATGATCTATGGTTTTGACCGGGCATGACGCGAGCTGGCCCCTGGCTTCAGCGTCCGGCTACTTCCTCGGCCGGCTCATCGAGCCAGTATCCCTGACGATTATAATGCCGATACAGCCCGGTTTCGTAGCCTCGAGTGATCAACGAGGTGTCGGTGAATTCTGGTGACTTTTTGATCTGCTCGCGGGTCAAGTTAACGAATACCTTCGATTCACTCCAACTGACGCGCTCGATCCACTGCGGTGACACCAGTACCTTCTTGCCCGGCCACCAGTTCCGGGTGTTGACGATGAGGTATCGGATCGCCCACGTCTCGTCGTCGATGACGAAATCTTCGACGTGGCCGACCTCGCCGTCCGAGGCTTGGATGTAATGGCCATCCACGTCATGAGTGCTGCGCAGATGCGGGTCCCACGGATGCTTGATTTCGGTGGCGTCGTTCCATCGGTCCCGATCGCGCACCAGATAAGGATAGCGACCCCACATGTAGGGCCCGTTCCAGTAGGTCGGCCACCCATAATACCCGAAGTAGGCTTCCTCGAATTGTCGGGAAACTGGCTTGTCGGTGTTCAGCGACGGACTGTCCTCGATCTGCTTCTTGGTCAAATCGATGGCGATGTGGTGCTTTTCCGGATCCACCGCGAGCAGCGCGTACGGGGAAAGCAGCACTTGTCGGCCCGTGAGCCAGTTCCCGGTGTCGGCTACGAGATAGCGAACGGTCCAATGCTGGTCATCGAAGTAGAATTCGTTGACCCGTCCGATTTCGCCATCAAGGCTGTCCAGCTTGTAGCCCTTGAGGGTTTTTGCTTGGTTAAGCATATTGTTGTTTTCGTTCTTTTTGTTTTGGTGTTAGTTGGCGGGCGACGTCTGGCCGCCAGGCCGGATTAGTAGGCGCGGAGGCAGAATCCGGCTACGCCGCTTTCTGGTCCTCCACCACCTCGGCATCAATGATGGGGCCTTCGGCTGGCTTGCCGGCGTCCGGAGCGTTGGCCGGCTCGGGCTTGGTCTGGGATGGTCCAGGAGTTGGGCCCTGGCCCGCGTGCGCCTTGGTGGCGCCGGCCTTGTAGAGTTCGGCGGAAACCGCCTGCCAGGCCTCGCTGAGCTTCTCGCCGGTGGTTTTGATGGCTGCGCTGTCGTTGCCCTTCAGCGATTCCTTTACCTCGTTGAGGGCGGAATTGAGCTTGGTCCGGTCGGCGCCTGAGGTCTTTTCCTGGTTTTCCTTCAGCAACCGTTCGGTGCGATAGACCAAGTTCTCGGCCTCGTTGCGGGTCTCGAGTTCTTCCTTGCGCTTTCGATCCTCGTCGGCATGGAGCTCACCGTCCTTGCGCATCTTCTCGATTTCGTCCTTGGAGAGGCCGCTGCTGGCGGTGATGGTGATCTTCTGTTCCTTCCCGGTGCCAAGGTCTTTGGCGCTGACGTGCAGGATGCCATTGGCATCGATATCGAAGCCGACCTCGATCTGCGGCACGCCACGGGGAGCAGGGGGAATGTCATCCAGCTTGAATTGGCCAATGGTTTTATTGTCGCGGGAAAACTGGCGTTCGCCCTGCAAGACGTGGATTTCGACGCCAGATTGGTTGTCCGCGGCAGTCGAAAAGGTTTCCGACTTGCGGCAGGGGATGGTGGTATTACGCTCCATGAGCTTGGTGAACACCCCGCCGAGGGTTTCGATGCCGAGGGACAACGGTGTGACATCGAGCAGTACCACGTCTTTGACCTCGCCCTTGAGCACGCCAGCCTGGATGGCGGCGCCTACGGCCACGACTTCATCCGGATTAACGCCCTGGTGCGGAGGTTTAGTCACCAACGTCTTCGCCGTCTCGACCACACGCGGCATTCGGGTCATCCCACCCACCAGGACTAATTCATCGATTTTCGCCGCCGCGATCTCGGCATCCTTCAAACAGGCGTTTACCGGCGCAATGGTGCGCTCGAACAACGCTTCGCAGAGCTGTTCCATCTTGGCGCGCGAGAGCTTCAGGCTCAAATGCTTGGGGCCGCTGGCATCGGCGGTGATGAACGGCAGGTTGATGTCGTACTGGAGTTCGCTGGAGAGAGCGATCTTGGCCTTTTCCGCCTCTTCTTTGATTCGCTGTAAGGCATCGGGCTGCTTGCGCAAGTCCATCCCCTGTTCCCGTTTGAACTCTTCCAACATCCAGTCCATAAGTCGGTTGTCCCAGTCGTCGCCGCCGAGATGGGTGTCACCGTTGGTGGCTTTGACGTGGAAAACACCTTCGCCCAGTTCCAACACTGAAATGTCGAAGGTCCCGCCGCCGAGGTCGTACACCGCGATCGTCTCGTCTTTCTTCTGGTCTAAACCGTAAGCCAGCGAGGCGGCGGTGGGTTCGTTGATGATGCGGAGCACTTCGAGCCCCGCGATACGGCCGGCATCCTTCGTGGCTTGGCGCTGCGAATCATTGAAATAGGCAGGGGTCGTGATGACCGCTTGGGTAATCTTCTCACCCAACCGCGTCTCCGCATCCGCTTTGAGCTTCGCCAGAATCATGGCGGAGATCTCCGGCGGCGTGAATTGCTTGGGTTTCCCATTGACTTGCACCTCGACAGCGGCGTCGCCGTTGGCGGCCCGGACGACCTTATAGGGGACGCGCTTGATTTCCTCCTGCACTTCATCGAACTTTCGGCCCATGAAGCGCTTGATCGAGTAGATCGTATTGCGGGAGTTGGTGACGGCCTGCCGCTTGGCGGCCTCACCGACCAGGCGTTCGCCGGTTTTGGTGAAAGCCACCACGGAGGGCGTGGTACGTTTGCCTTCGGAGTTTTCGAGCACGGAGGGCTCGCCGCCCTCAATAATCGCCATGCAGGAGTTGGTGGTGCCTAAATCGATGCCGAGTACTTTTGCCATAATATAAGTGGAGTGTTAAGTGTGGAATTGAGGGTCGCGCCCGGCTTTAGTAGCGGACGCACGGGGGAGATGTCGATCAGGTTACGTTAGGTCTGGTTGTGAAAGCCGTGGGTTCGAGTGAGGTTGCGCTCCGCGATCAACTGGGACTCGGCATCCAGCCAATGCTGGACGTCGCGTCCCGGCCGTGAGCCGTCGTTGACATAAGTGAAGTAGGCCCTTCGGGCCACTTCGTCCGGTGACGGGGTAAAGGCGATGGCGCCCTGGGCTAAGTCGGAGGCCACGGTCGCCGTTGGCGCACCGGCCACGGTGTGGTGTCGGTTCTGGGAATGTCTATTGTGTTTCATAAAGGGAGAATGAATCGTTGGCGGTCAATGAGCGGCCCCCATCGGAGCGGGGCCGTGGGCTCGACTTTCTTGGACGGCTTTGCTCGTCAGGTTGACATACACGGCGGATTCCTCGTAATTGATCCGGTCCACCAGGCTGGTCGGTATTTCCACTTCTTTGCCGGAAAACCGGTGGCCGGTCTTGACCACCAGTTGGGCAATCGCCCAACTCTGGTCATCGATCATAAAATCACAGATGTGCCCCATCTCGCCATCGGAGGCCTGGATGTGGTAGCCGTTGACGGCCAGGGCGCTGCGTAGATGAAGGTCCCTGGTTTCGGGCGGAGGGTCGCTGGGGCCGTCCAGTTCGACGGGGAGCGGTTCCGGCGGCAGTTCCAAGAGGGGGGTGCCGCTCATGCCCCACAAACCGTCGCCCTGCCAGTAGTAGGGCCAGCCGTAATATCGATAGTAAGCCTCTTCGTATTTTCGCGACACCGGCTTGTGGGTTTCAATCGGAGGGCTGTCCTCGATCTGCTTTTTCGTCAGGTTGACCACCAGCAGTTGCCCCGCCTGACGGAGGCTGCCAAAAGCATGAGGCGAGATGAGTACTTTGCGGCCCGACAACCACGAGCCGGTCTCCGCGATCAGGTAACGTACCACCCAGTTATGATCGTCGAAATAGAGGTCCTTCACGTGGCCAATTTCGCCATCCGAGGCGCCGAGTTTGTGTCCGTAAAGCTGCTTAACACATCGTAACATAAGCTTGTCTCTTTCAAATGAACCCGATCAACGGCTGGCGATTAGCTTTCGCACGTAGAGGTTCTTGGTTTCGTAGGTTCTTCCCTAGCTAATCACGGGCCAACCCGGAAACCCATTTCCTACTCTATTGATTCCGAACTACTTATATCGAAGTGTCGTGGCTGTGCGCGCTCCCGGATCCGGGTGGAGGCATTGCAACTTGCACGGGCTATACGGGCGCGGCGTGCAAATTGCTTTCTCCCATCCCGCCGAGTGCCAGCAGGCGACAGACCGTGCTCGCGATTATCAACTCTTCGTTCGTGCGAACCACACGCACGGCCACGCGGCTGGCGTCCCGGGAGCTGATCGCCGCGTGGCTCGTATTCCGCGCCACGTCCAGTTCGACGCCAAGAAAACCCCGGCCCTCGGTCGCTTCGGTCCCGGCCTGGCCTGCCAGTTCGCTCATCAGAAAGGAATAGGATAAGCCGTGAAAGCCGTATCGCCGAACGCCTTGCGCTGCGTATCGGCGCAGGATGGGCAACAACTGCGCCACCCGCGGCAGGTCATGGTGAAACGCCGTGTCAAAACAGGCCACTTGCGGCAATTCCGGGAACCGCTGGTGAAACGCCTCGGCTAACAGAAGTTCTTCCGGCAAATGCTCCGGATCGAAAGGGGTGATCGCCTGCAGTTCCGTGACCATCTCTTTGGTGATGAGTTGGGGTTCAAAGTACTTAGGGCCCCCATGTACGACGCGGTGTCCCACCGCCGACACCCCCACCCGGCCGAGGCGCCGCTGGATCCAATCCATCAGCGCGCCCACGGCGACCCTGTGGTCCGGCGTCGCCAACTTCCGCGAGAAAGTATCCCCGTCGACCATGCCACTGACCCGCATGACAGTCTCGGGCAGTCCAATCCGCTCGATGCTGCCCGCCAGAAGGCTTCGGAGTGGCGAACCGGTTTCGAACAAGGCGAACTTGATGCTCGACGAGCCCCCGTTGATCGTCAGGATGCTAGGGGCCATAATGGGTTATCGGGGCCACAGGCGTCGCCTTTCTTGCAAGGCAGCCGACACCCCGTCGGAGTGCGATATCAAGCGCCGCATACCCTCGGCCCGATCCTCCAGGGACTCGAAACCCTCGACCTCAGTGGACAGCAGGCCGTAGGCCGGGAGGGTGACCGGCGTTGGCAGGCTCATGTGCTTCGGAACTCCAGTGCGGCCACTTTCGCCAGACGGCGGCGATGACGCTCGGCGCCGCTGAACCGGGCGGCGAGGAAGGTCTGTACCAGTTCCCACGCCAGCGCCTGACCGACGACGAGTCCTCCGAGGCAGATTACATTCAGGTCGTCGTCCTCGACGCCTTGGTGGGCCGAGAAGGTCTCGTGGATGAGGCTGGCCCGGACCCCGGCCACCTTACTGGCGGCAACGGACGCTCCGACACCACTTCCGCAGATGGCCACGCCGCGCGCTACTTCCAGCCTGGCCACCGCGCGAGCCAACGGCACGATGAAATCCGGATAGTCGTCATCCGGGTTCAATCGGCGGTCACCGAATTCCACGACCTCAAAACCCGCCGCGCGCAATTTGAGGACGAGTTGCTCCTTCAATTCAAATCCACCGTGGTCGGCGGCGACACCCACGCGTCGGGGTTTGCTCGCCAATTCTGCCTCTAGCTGGTCGTTCGGAGGTTCGCTCATGGGGCCATGGCCGGTAAGACGGATGCGCCTTTGTGCCTTCGATTCTGGCGGCAAGGAGGACACCAAGAATCCCTGCGCCATAAGGGGACGCTTCGGTAATCAAGGATAGAATGCCCGATAGAACCGCACGGCATCGGGGTAAGCGGTAGTGTCATTCGTCAGAAAGGGGCTGGTGTCGGGCGTCAAGGTGAAGAGAGTCGCCCAATTCGTCAGGTTTGCAGAGTGCTGCAAGGTGAGCTCAAAGCCCGGCGTGTTCGTGATGACCAAGGTCACTGTGCCATTGTGCGCACGCGTGAGCGGGCCGAAGCTGGGCGGCATTGGCTGGTAGGACGGTCTCGTGACGGCATTGGCGTCCAGGGTGACCGCCGTCTGGGCCAGCAGTCGGCCGTGGAGCGACGCACCTGTTCGCAAGTTGATCCCCGCCTGCGAGAGGATAACTCCTTGGAATTGTGAGGTAGTCCCGAGGTCTACACCCACGCCCCCGGCGACCTGCCAAAAGATGTTCTGCGCCTGTGCGCCACCGATCAGGACGACCTTGGTAGCGCCGGCGATGGTAACATTGCCGGCGATCTGGAAGATCCAAACCGCATTTGGGCCGCCCGATAGCGTCACGTCCGTAGGTATGGTGACACTGGTACCCCATTTGTAGAGGCCCGGTGCGAGGGTCATTCCGCCAATATTTCCGCTCCCCAGTTCGGTAAAATCCGGCAACGTACGGCCCGCCGCGTCGGTGTACGCGGTTTGCATGTCACTTACCGCCGTGGTTAGATTGGCGGGCGTGGGAGACGCATAGTCGGCGGCGTATGCTTTTCCCGTCAGTTGTGACGAGGTCGAGAAGTTGCCGGTACTATCCCGAATTAATGAAAACCCCGTGATGGCGGTCGAGCCGATAGGGCTCACCCCAATATCGCCTGTCACCGCCGAAGGCGGAACGGTGCTGATTCCTGATTTTGCCAGAATGGCATAATCTCCGGCGGTTCCCAGGTTCACCGGCAATTGGGCGCCGATGGCGGCGTGGTGGACCAGGAAAACGGCGAACGTCAATCCCGCGATGGATCGCGCCAGGGGTGAAACGGCGCCCCTGGCAGGGCTGGTTTTCGCATTAGTTCGATATCTACTGATGTGGTGGTGTTGGTTCATACTCGCCACTCGGTGAGGCGTTATTGTTATGTTCATAAACTCTTACTTCAGTAGCAGGTGAAGGACCAACCGGGCGGCTGGCGATCTAAACGATTCACGCCAAGTTACGTATGCGCTTTATTCGGCGAGCACTGCCGGCGGTGGAACCATTGCATGTTGCACTAGGATCGGCTGGGAATCGTGCATTTTGCGCTCCCGGCAACGGTGTCAGATGCTCCGCCCTGCCGAGGCTCTTCCGCGGTTCACTCACGACGCCAGGATTCTCCGCGAGGGGGGGATTGGATTCACGGCTTAACTCCATCCCGCTGAAAATGCTGACGCACCATCGCCACCATCTGCGGCTCGGTCATTTTGTCCTTCGTCTCCACCGTGATGGTGTGCGGCCCTGGGGTTTTCTCGAGACGCTTTTTCAACTTGCCCTTGGCCTCGCCGGGGCCAAATATCAAGATCGCCTGGGCCGCATGGAGCTGCGCAATGACCTCGTCGTAGTAACGCGCCAGGTGGCCAATGTATCACTTTTTGCGGGCTCGCTTTAGCGGCGTGGTGAGTCGCTCTTGGCGGGGCACAGCCCATCAAGGGCTCCGAGGATGGCCTTCCGCACGGCGGGTTCGGCGAGATTCCCGAGATGGCCGCCTTGCTCGAACACGGTCAGCCGGTCCTCGCCGAAGGTGGTCTGAAACCATGCCAGGTCCGCCGCTCCCAGAAGAAAATCGTTCCGATTCACGATCAGCCGGACGTTTTGGTTGGCGTGGAGGGCGGTCCCGAAGGGTAGCAGGCTGCCGGCCCGGTCCAGGTTCTCGGCCGTGTCCAAATTAGTGCCTCGACCGGAATAGTAGGGGATCACCAACTTCCGAAGATAATCCTGGTAGGAAAACCCGAGGATCTCCTTATATGCCGCCGTTCGGTGCCAGGACCGAATCTGGTGCTCCAGTACCCCCCGGTTGTCTCGCTGCTGGCTGCAGAAGATGGCGTCTCGCAACGTGAAGCGGAACGACAGGCCAATCAAGAACCTGGACTCGATGCCACTGAAGGGCAGAGCGGTATTTGGGGGAGGCAAGTGTCTGCTCAACGCCGCCACTTTCAGGAAGGTGTTTTCGAGGTTCGCGGCTCGTTCGGCAGCGGGCCACTCCAGCGGGGCTTGGTAACACTCGTCCAATTGGGACAAGCCATAAAGCAGCCGCACCGGTGAACTGATGGCGACGTAACGGTCAAAGCTGATCCCCGGTGCCGGGTTGGTCGACCCAGTAGCCGCCAGGAAGAGAGATTGGAACCCGCCCAAGGAGTAGCCCAGGAGAACCTTGGCACCAAGCTGTCCCGGATAGGCTTTCCCCAGTTGTTGGTCAATTTCCCCCAACGCGACCCGAAGATCATCCACGTCGACCGGCGCGAAGCCAGGGAGTCCCGTGGTGGCGGCGTTTTCCATGAACTCGAAGTTGAAGGTGCTGCTAACGCATACGGCTGAAAAGCCCTGTTGGTACACCAACTCGGCCAGGGCCAAGGTTGAGTCCGTAAGGCGATGTGAACCCAACCCCGGGACGATATAAACCACGGGGGCTCGTTGCGGTTGCATCCAAACATTGAACTTCAGTTTCCTGCCGGTCGTGGGAATTAGGACCGACCGCGTCTTGCCGAGATTCGGGAACTTGGCATCTTGGAATTTGAGGAAGGCAAATTGCAGGGTTTCCAGCGAGGCGGGGTCCGTCTTTCCGGTCACCTGGAAGTCAGCGACCCGGTTTTTCCGCACGAACGTCCAGGCATATTGGAGCTCGGAGTAGGCGTCCAACTTGGAGCGGGCGGCACGCACGGACGCATCTACGGTATCGCTAGTGTTGTTATACAGAATCCCATAGGAAAGATAGGTGTAGGGACTCACGTAGGTGAGGGGATTAGCCAGGTTGACCGGGTACGGAGCGATGTAGGTCAACGGGTCGGCGGCGGTGTCCGCAGCCAATCCCAGGGTATCCCGCTCGCTGCTTGGCCCGAAGACCGGCAGCATAATGTAGCAGGCCGGCTGCCAACCCCACTGGCCAAAAGTCTGGCCAAAGTCCGCGTCCGATTTCGGGATCTTCCACTTGCCGGCCACGTCGAAGAACCCGGCCACGCCGACCGTCGTGTTACAGAAGAAGCCATAGGTTTCATCGCGCGCTCCGCTCCACTTTCCTTGCAGCAGGTTGTTGATCAGCCGCCCCGGGTAAGTGATATTCCTGCCAAAATGCCCGATGCCTTCCCGGATCGGTTTGACGACGATGAACCGATAAACTTGGGCCGTGGGTTTGACCACGGCGATCAGGATCCCCTTGTTGATGCTGTAAACCACCCGATTGAACGGTTCAATGGGATCGGGAACCGATGCCGGCAGCACCACGCCCTCGCCCCGGGCGCCGCTCCAGTTGGGCGTGGCAGCCGACTCGGTGGGAGGGGACGAAGGAGTTTGGGCCAGGGAACTAGCCACCAGGCTCCATCCCAGTGCGAGGGTCAGGGCGATGTTCATTTTGCGTCGAGGCTTTTGGCGGCACCACCACTCAAGGGTTCTCCGACCGATCCGTGATGACGCCACTCTGGGACAAGGTCGGCGCGATGGTCATGTCATTGATCACGTTTTTCACGCCGATGATGTCAGTCGCTAGTTTGGCCACGAGCGTCTTTTCGGCCAGGTTTCGGGCCACGCCACTGACCGTGACGACGCCCTCGGTGGTGTTGACCGTGGTGTGGATGAAACTGGTCGAACGATGTGAGAGCAGGGCGAGCTTGACCTGGGCGGTGATGGAGGCGTCGTCGATCTTCTCGGACTCGCTCTCACTTGCCTTGAGGGACACCTCGTCCACGGTCATCGCGTTCGTGACCCGCAGTACCCCTTTGACGTCCTCCGCATATTCGGTGGCCAATTCCTTCTGTGCCATGCTCGTGGCGGCGCCGCGCAAGGTGATGACGCCATCCCGAATGTCCACCTCCGTCTTGCTGCCGCTCACGTTGCGATGCAGCGCCAACACGCTCCGCACCTTGGCCCGGATCCAGGTATCCGATTCCTCCGTTCCCTCCAGTTTGACCACCAGGCGATTGTCCACCTTTTGGACGCCCGGCAGGCCGGCCACGGTTTCCTGGGCCAGGTACTTGTGGCTGGTTTCGTTGACTTGTCCGGTCAACGTGACGAATCCGTTCTTGGACTCGACCTTGATGGCATCCTCCTGAAGGTACATCTTGCAGGCGTAGGATTTGCTGAAGGCTGCCTCAATGCGCTCGTCCGTTTCGGAGGCGCGCAAGGGCAGGATCGAGACTAAGACAACGCCGGCAGCGACCAGCGCGAAAGTGTGGTTTATAGGGCTTGTTGACATAATGGTCCGTTCTAGAGGTCAGCTATCGAATTTCGATCAGCGCACCGCGACGGCTTTCACAGGAATCGTAGGTGCCACGTCCTTGCCCTGCTCATTAATCACTTCGGTTACGCCGGCTAGTGCCCACATCCCGTTGACGATTCTCTTCCGTTCCGACCGATCGATCGAAGTTCCGCCCATCGACACCGCCCCGTTGTGAACCGACGCCCACAAAGGGTAGTTGATCCCCTTATCGGCCATGAACATGAGGTAAATCTTATGGGAGATAGCCCAGTCCGCCGCCTGGCCGGGCGTCAGCATGGGTTCGGCGATCGGAGCTCGCTGCTCAGTATAAACGGGCGCCGCTTGCAGGTCTCCATAAGCGGGTGAGTCTTTCGGGGCGGAGGCGCAGCCCACCGCCAGTGTGAGCGGTAGCGCGAGCCAAATGAGCGTTGGGTGCTTTAGCAGCTTATGCCACTGACCCGCGGGGGACGTGGCGGCCTTGGCAGTTCGGGGAGAGCTATCACTGTTTAGAGTGGTGTTGGACATAAATATATCTTTGGTATTCGTGGTGGATGCTTAACGTGTTGTTAACTCCTATTTGACAGCGATTGAGTCCTTTTTCATCGGGAGCCCCTTCCTGTCTCTGGCATACCCTAGCGTGGATCGTGCCAGAAGCGGCCCTGCCTTGCCGGGGCGCCCCATTCCGACCGAGGTCTCGGTTGCCGGAAGCCACCTAACCTCCTTGCCCGCAACGAACGCCGTCAGTGAGTTCTCCGGGGATGAGGCCCAACCTGATTTCACACGACGTCCTGGCGATCTACTCCGGTGCTCCTGGCCGTCCAACAAAATGCCTGTTATGCCCGATCGTCGCGTGCAGGATGCATGGTGGGAAGGATAACCGAGCGAAACCGGAACCGGGTCGAAGCCGGCAGCGAAACGGAACGTTTTTCGAGACTGGAATGAACCGCCAGCGTCGCAGCGCGGATGCCTTCGGCCGCGCGGTCCACTCATCCTAACCCGCGGATGAGGGCATCCGCGCTCCGCCACGTAACATCGCCGTCCCGGTGGGCCGGCCTTGGCCACCTAAGCGATAGCCGGAAGTCTAGCGCGAGGAGTAGGGGCTAAAGCGTCTTGCTGTCCGCCGAGAATTGTCTGGCAAAGGCGAGGAGATGGTCGGCGATTTCCTGGTTGGCCTGATCTTTGGAGAGTTCGCCTCGACCAAAGCGCTCGAAGTGCCTGGCGATCAGCGAGACCGAGCGAATGGAATTTGAAGCCGCGGCGGATACGGCGTTGTTCAGACTGATGCACCAGGGCGTAAGCGTCAGCGCCTCCAGCAAATCCGCAGCGGCCAGGTAAGCATCGACCTTCGCCTTATCCTGCCCCTCCGCTTCGAAGATCTTCGCGCCGTAGGGTTGTCCCCCGAATTGCGCATGAAAGGTGTCGAGCCGGTGCCTGAGGTGGGCCTCCTCGGCGGTCGGAGAGCCTATGAACGCGCGTTCGAGACGCCGGAACGAGTGGAAGGCCTCGCAGTACTCCCGGTTTTGCAGCATGTGCTCGAAGGTGGGCATGCCGAAGAGCCCTTGCTCCATCATGAAGGACATCAGGTGGTCGTGGTCGACCTCGGTGCCGAGAATAAACAGGGCGGTGGACAGGAAAGACCGGCTATGCTCCTTGCTCCCGGTCAGGTCGCTGACCAGGGAAGCGTTGGCTTGGGCCGCGCTGGATTTCAGCATAAAACCCAGCAGGTGCTCGAAGATGGCTCGGAAAAGCCGGCAGGTTAATGGCGCATTACCCGAAAGCAGGGGTTTCAAGCCGTCGAGCGGGGCTTCGCGGTCCGCGCCAGGCTGTGCCAGTGCCGCCAGCGGCTCACGGTCCGGGTACGCCGAGCCCTGGGGAAGAGCGCCCATCGTACCTCCCGGCTGGGGACCGGACCCGTTTTGCCCGGCCGGCGCATTTTCGGGGTTCACTGACACAAGCAAGCCGCTCAGCAGCACCCGCGAGTGGTCGAAAACGCGACCGACGTGATCGCTAACGGAAGGTTCACCCCAGATCATGACGAACCTCTGAACGCCGATCATCGACGCGATGGCCTGCGGCTCTTTGAGGATGGACTCCTCCACGCCGATAAGTCTGCTCAGTTCGCACAGACCTTCTTTGAGGGATCTTTGGTTGGAGGACTGGGGAAGCCTGCGCTTCAACTCCGATGCGTTTTCAAGGAACTTCAGGTACTGGTGCAGGGTCTTAAGCGTCACGTTGGACATAGCACGTTCTTCAGTAGCAAATCGCAGGCCAACCTGAAACCTGTCGATTTAACCCATTCAAACCAAGCTGATTAGGCGGCCAGACCCTCCCGGTGGCGGGTGGTCGGGAGTTGGTCGGGGCTTTGCACCTTGCACGGCGCCCGCCGCCGAACCACGCACTTTGCCCGGCAACTCGTCGGCCCGTGTTGGGCCCCTTGCGACGGGGTGGGGGATTTCCCCTATAGACAGTGTGCCAGAAAAGATTGATGTTAAAACCAGGCGTTTGGGCGGGGGATGAGGGACCCAGAGGCCGGTTGGCCGCTCCGCTGGCGGCGGATCAGTTCGGACAAAACATGGAACGTGAATCAAGCACGCTGTCAGGACGATATCTGACCGCGCTGCGAAAATACTTAGACCGCGGCGGGCTCGCGAGCTTGCAGGCGGCGCCCCGGTTGGGTGGCCAGGCCATCCGCCTCGGATTGGAGATCTTGGATCTGGCCAGGGTTCACGAGCAAGCCATGGCCAGGCTTGGTTCCTCCAGCGCCCCGCCGGAGATGGAGAAACGGGCGAGACTGTTCTTTGCTGAGGCCGTCACCCCGATCGAGCGGAGTCACCCAGCCGCGCTCCAGGCCAGCGCCAACCTGGGGAAAATAAATAAGGCTCTGGATCGGCGCACGCTGGACTTGGCCGCATCCCACCGGGCGTTGAGACAGGGCATTGTCCGCCGCAAGGCGTCCGAGGAAGCCCTGGAAAAGAGCGGGGTCCACTCCCAAGAACTGCTCCATGAATCGCGTCGACTGCAAGCGCACCTGCGGCGTTTGACCCAGCGAATTCTGACCTCCCAGGAGGGAAGCCGGGCTCAGGTCAGTCGCGATCTCCAGGATGAAATCGCCCAAACACTTCTCGGAATCAATGTCCGCCTACTGACCTTGAAGAAACAAGGCGCGGTCAACGCCCAGAGCTTCAAGAAAGGCATTGCCAATACGCAGCGGCTGGTAGATAAGTCCGTAAAAACTGTCAAACGGTTCGCCCGTGATTTCAAGAGACCCCATGAAGCTTGAATTGGCCGGCTTAGCTCGGCACTACCTGGCGGCTCTGCGAGGGCACCTCGAACCGAGCCGTACGGCCAGTTTGCAACCGGCACACCGGTTGGGACACCGCGCCGTGACGCTCGGCCTGGAGACGCTCGACCTGGCCAAACTACACGAGCAGGCGTTGATGAAACTGGTTTTGGCACGCTACACTCCGCCCGTCCTTGAGTCGATGATCCGCCGGGCGGGGGAGTTTTTTGCCGAGGCCGTTGGCCCCATCGAGGAGACCCATCGCCTCGTTTATGAAACCAAGGCGGAAGTGGATCGGCTAAATCAGAGGTTGCGCGGCCGCAACGAGGAGCTCGCGGCCTCCAACCGGCAGTTAAAGGAGGAGGTCCGGCGCCGCAAATCGGTGGAGGAGTCCCTCAAGAGCAGTGAACTACACTACAGCCGATTACTGGATCAGTCGCGGCACATGCAGGAGGAGTTGCGTTTGCTCTCCCGCCAATTGCTCTTCGCGCAGGAAGAGGAACGCAAGAAGATCAGCCGGGAATTGCATGATGTCATCGCGCAGACGTTGACCGGCATCAATGTGCGGTTGGCCACGCTGAAAATGAAGGCCGCGCACAACACCAAGGGTCTCGACCGCAGCATCGCTCATACCCAGCGGCTGGTGGAGCAGTCCGTGGCAATCGTGCATCGCTTTGCCCGTGAGTTGCGCCCGGCGGTCTTGGACGACTTGGGGCTGGTCGCCGCCCTCCACACCTTCATGAAGCAGTTCACGACCGAGACGGGTATCCGCGTGAGTTTGTCGGCTTTCGCCGAGGTTGAGCAGTTGAGCGGTGACCAGCGGACGGCCCTCTATCGCGTGGCTCAGGAAGCGCTTACTAATGTCGCCCGTCACGCGGAAGCCAGCCTCGCCGAAGTGCAGATTCAGAAGCTCGATGGTAGCATCTGCATGAAGATCAGCGACAACGGCAAAGGCTTTCACCAGGAGCAACTACCCCATCCGGGAAAGCGCACACGGTTGGGATTGCTCGGCATGGGGGAGCGATTGGAGATGGTCGGCGGCACGTTCACCCTCACCTCCGCCCCCGGCAAAGGCACTACTGTGCTTGCCCGGCTTCCGTTCAAGAACGGGATACCGACCCGCGGGGGGGGGCGGAAAAGCCGAACGGCTCGGCCCCACCAGGCCCAGACTTTAGTTAATCAAACCCATGAACCACATTAGCGTCCTGCTGGCGGAAGACCACCAGATCGTCCGAGAGGGCTTTCGGTCACTATTGGAACACGAAACCGACATCAAAGTGGTGGGCGAGGCGGAAACTGGCCGACAGGCCGTGCAACTAACCCGAACCCTCCGTCCCGCCGTGGTAGTGATGGATATCGCGATGCCGCTGCTCAACGGGCTGGAAGCGACCCGGCAGATTCACAAGGAGTGTCCCGAGACCAAGGTGCTTATCCTCTCGGCGCACAGTGATGAGGCTTATATCGATCAGGCGGTGGCGTTAGGTGCGGCGGGTTTCTTGCTCAAGCAAACCTCCTCCCACATCCTGGCTTCGGCGATTCGCGCGGTCCAGAAAGGAAACACCTTCTTCAGCCGCGCCGCTTCCAAAGGTCCCCAGCACCCTGATCGGAAAGCGGCGCTCGGTGGTGCCGGCGCCTCGAAGAAGAGCGCCAACCGGCTCAGCTCCCGGGAGACGGAGGTGCTCCAACTGATTGCCGAAGGCAAGCCCAATAAACAAGTCGCCGCGGAATTGGGCGTGAGCTTCAAGACGGTGGACAAACATCGTCAGCATCTCATGGCGAAGCTCAACATCCACGATATCGCGGGCCTCACCCGCTACGCCATCCGCGTCGGCATTATCGAGAGCAGTGTGCAAGTGACGATAGTTTAGGGCTAACAGGGGGGGGAAACCCCCCACGGGGAACCCCTTTCTAGGCGGGCAGGGTTCCTCCACTTATCATCACCGCATGATAATCGGCCTAAGCCCTCAAGATGGAGATTTCGTTCCCGCACCGACGCCCGGCGCAGACAACCAGTGCCCTAGCTTCTTCGCCGCCGATGACGAGGTGGGCGCGGGCGAGGCCAGCGGCGAAGTGCCGACCCGCCCACAACCCAAGTTATTGGTCGAAAACACCTCGCCGAGCGACAACCAGAAACTGGCTTGAGAGCGAGCTTCCGGACCCCAAGACCATCCCAGCCGAAGGGACAGTTCTTCGGCCGGGATGATCACTCCCACCCTTAGCGAGTTACACGATAAGGCAACCGACGGTTTCCCACCAGGGAGGGGTTCGCCGTAGGGTGTTTCCCCCATAACGGCTTTTATGCGATGGGGTGGTCAATGACAATTATTCTTCCCCTCAGTGACAATTAAAACTCACCGCTCCACCGGTTCACCTTTTCGTTGTTTTGTCTTTCGTTGTTAGTTGTCCGTAACCCTCTGGGCCAGCCCCTTCGGCGGAGCGGAGTCCTTTGGCGCCGTCAGGCGCCAAAGACGGAGCGGAGCCGAAGGGGCTGGCGGGCGCGCCGGGTTAGCCGCCGCCCTTGTCTTTCTGGCGGGGCACTCGCTGGGTCTCGCCGTCAAACTCCACAAAAATGGCGTGATGCACCAACCGGTCCACCGCCGCCATCGTCGTCATCGGATCTTTGAAAATCTGATCCCACTTCGAAAAGACCAGATTGCTGCTGATGAACACGCTCCGCCGCTCGTAGCGCTCCGCCAGGAAAGTGAAGAGCACCTCCATTTCCTCGCGCGATTGCTGGACGTACCCGAGGTCGTCGAGAATGATCGCGTCAAACCGATCCAACTTCTTGAGCAAGGCATCCAGGCGCAAATCCTTCTTGGCGGTCAGCAGTTGCTGCACCAGTTTGAAGGTCGGCGTAAACGCGACCTTCAAGCCGTGGCGCAAAACCAATTCTCGCCCCAGCGCGCACAAGAAGTGCGTCTTGCCTCGGCCAGGCAGGCCGAACACCAGCAGATTTTCGGCGCGCTCCACAAACCCGCCTTCCAGCAAGGTGGGCAACTGCCGCCGCACCTTGGCGGGCAGTTTCTCCTCGTCCAGGTTGCCCAGCGTCTTGCCGGAGGGCAGCTTGGATTCGGCCAACAACCGTTGCCGACGGCGCTCTCGCCGGTCGGCCGCCTCGGCCTCGCACAACTGCACCAACAGTTTGCGATAACCCCAGTTCTGCGCTTCGGCGCTGGCCATCATCTCCCCGCAGCGGACCGCCATGGTCGGGAGGCAAAACTCCCGGAACATCATCTCCAGAGTATCAGCCGACATGCGCCACCTCCCCTTCCAGCAGCGCATCGTAAGCCGCCAGGCTTGGCGTCAGGCTGGCCAGTTCGATGACCTTGCGGGTGGCCGGCACCAGGGCCTCGCGCACCTGGGTGGCGCGCCACTTTCCCACCAACGCCAAGTGCGCCTGCAGTACCAGTTCGACCCTTTCCACGGTTTGCTTGGACGCCAGCTTGAGCACTTGCAGATACTCGATAACCCCCGGCCGTTCTCCGTGGTCGGCCACCAACCGATCATACGCCGCCCGGAACACGGTCCCGGGGTAAAGCGCCTCCCGGTGCCGGTAATGGGCAAAAGCCCCGGGCTTGCGCAACAACGCCCCGATCACGTGACGGAAGTCCACCAGTGCCCCCCGATCCCCGCGCAGCCGCGGCAGCGAAAACAGGAAGTCGCGCGCCAAGTACACCTTCAACTCGGCCTCATGCAACTCCACGCGCAACGTGTGCCCAATCAAGCGTGAGGGCACCGAATAGGTGTGCTTGCGGACCCGGATCAAGCTGTGCGAACTGACCACCGGTTCATATTCCCGATACTCCGCCAGGCGCTCCACCGCCAGCGGGCGCATGCAGGCCAACTCCTCCGCCAAACGCTTCTGTCGCTGGGCGTTGGCCGCCCGCACGACGCCCAGGACAAACCGGTCGTAATCCGCCAGCGTGGCAAACTCCCGGCTGCCGCGCAAAATCAGGTGCTGCGCCAGCCGCCGTTTTAAATGCCGGTTCTGCGACTCCACATCCCCGTGCTCATGCGGACAGCCGACATTAATGGTCAGCGGTGTCAGGTCGTAGTGCGTGCATAGCTCCATGTAATCGGAATTATAAGCTCGTTCCCGCCCTGGCATTGGCTCCAGGTCGTGCGTGGCGGCGCTGGTGTTGTCGGTGCCCAGGTGCGATGGGCATTTGCCCAGTTGCCCCAGGGCGGCCTGCAGGCCCGTCACCAAGCTCAGGAACGACTCCGAGATGCACCGGGTTGCCCACTGCCAGTTCGAATACGGCAACACGCAATGGCAGAAGAGGTGATCGAGTTCTTCGCCCCCGATGGTGACCTTGAGCTCGCGGGCATAGGTCCAGTCCAGTTGCAGCAACTGGCCGGGCTGCTGCTCTTGCGCGAAGAACACCGCCCGCTCCGGGCCTGCGGTGGCCCGCCAGTGCCGCACCCGCCGGAAAAAGGTCCGCAAATGGCCTTCCTGTAATCCGCTGTCCGGACGCTGCAGAAAATACTCGAAGAGCGTTTTGGCCTCCAGTTCCGGGGCGTCCCGCAGCATCGCGGTCACCTCCTCCCAAATCTGGTCCAAGGGATCACGCCGTGTCCGCCAGGTATGTTTGGCCTGGAGTTCGGCCGGGCCTTTACCCGCCTCGAGATACTTGCGCGCCGTGTGGCGATCGACATCCGCCTTCATGGCGCTGTCGGTTAGGTTTTCGGTCTTTTTATATTCACTCATGAGCCGTCGGTATTGTTGATTGGTGATCATCTCGCAGCCGCTGGGAATCAGGCTGGCCATCCGGCCAACTCGCCCAACCGCTGCTCGATACTACCGGCTCAATGGTGATTTTTAATTGGCATCACTGGGGAATTTTAATCGTCACTCTTCAATGGGGCGACGTTCTGACACCTCGGGTCGCTTGCCCACCGGGGGGGAGAGCGCGTGCCAGGCAGTCCAAGCTACCCGCGCGCCGTTCAGAAGCCTATGGGCCCAGGAGGACTTCGACGCCGTGGGCGCGGACGCGCCCCGGCGCCAGGCCTTAACGCCGGCCATGAGCAAGGCAACCGTCGAGACCCACCCCAGGATGGTCCTGGCGTGGTGCGCGAGGTCGCGCACTCCATGCGCCATCGTGTCCCATTCCTGACGCAACTGGACGCGGTTGAGGTTGCTTTCCGCGACCAGCAGTTGTTTTCGCGCTTCGAGGTGACTCAGGTGAGTTCTTTTTCCAAACATGCTCGGTCCTTTCGGAGTTGGTCGATAGTGGCGGGCAGGTTCTCCCAGTCGCGCAGCAGGCGCGCGAACCGGCGGTAAAGACCCACGGCCGTAGCCGCATAGAGGCCGGTCAGCAGCAGCAGCGCGCCGACGCGCCACCACTCTGGCAGCGAGGCGACGACGGCCAAGGTGAGACCCACTCCGGCGAGCAGGCCAAAGGCCGCCACGCCCAGGGCCAGCAGGATGGCGCGCAGGAGGCGTTCCCGCTCCTGCTGCACTTCCACCATCAGCAGTTCGAAGCGGTTCTCACCGATGGTCAATAACCGCCGAGCAAACCGCTTCGAGCTCTCGGCGATTTGCCCGGCATGGCTGGAGGGGGAGTCCATCGCGTGCTCAATCGTTTCGGTGGCAGCAACGGCGCGTGACCAGATAACTTAAGAGCGCCCCGATCCCAAAGGCGATGCCGATGGCCTGGTAAGGGTGCTCGTGAACCGCTTCGTCGGCGGCTTTGGCACCCTCGACGGCCTTCTCGCGAACTCGCCCGCACATTTCCTTGCCCTGTTCCAGAGCCGCTGCCAGGCGCTTGCGGGCCTCGCTCACTTTGTCTCCCGCCACATCGGCGGTCGCGGTCAGGAGGGCGCGCGCGTCTTCGGCGAGCGACCCGATGTCATTGCTGCTTGCTTGTGTTTGTTTGTCCATAATGATGTTCCTTTGTTGTTGGCGGGCCAAACGCCAGGCCTTCGCGCTGCCCCGCCAACAGTTCGGGCAGCGAAGGTCATTGGTCGTTCACTGGCTTTCTCGGTCCTGACACAGCTAATAGCGGGCCAACTACGGCCCACACGCCCCCTTTCATCGAATTCAGGCCAATCAGGCGGTTTTAAGCCCCATTCGCCCTGTGCCAGGCGAGGCCGAGAGCATTGCAAACTGCACAACCCACCCCGGCCGACCATGCACTTTGCAGAAGCGGCGATGGCCTGGCATCCGCAGGCCGCGGTTCGGTTGCCTGGACTTGCTGGGGCTTCTGAAAGCTGCGGTGGTCAAGGATAGCCGGTGCTGGCAAGGGCTGGCATAGCGTTTCAGGAGCGGTCGCTACTGCCGTTTCCGCTTGTCGGACCAGCCACGCTGCGCCCGTGGCACGGAACCGGCTCTAGGCATGGCACCGGCAACACTGAGTGGCACGCGGAGGACCCTCGGATGGCTGGATTCAGCAATTAACATCACTAACGGAAAGAACAGGCACATACGATGAGCAATATCACTTCAAACAATGCGGTTGTGGCGATTTACAAATCCCACCCCGAGGCCGAGGATGCCGTCAAAGAGTTGCAGCAGTCCGGCTTCGACATGGCGAAACTGTCCATCGTGGGACGCGACTATCACACCGACGAACACGTGGTCGGCTACTATACCGCGGGGGATCGCATGAAGTATTGGGGCACGCAAGGCGCTTTTTGGGGTGGGGTGTGGGCGCTCCTGTTCGGTTCGGCTTTCTTTTGGATTCCGGGTCTTGGCCCGTTGCTGGTGGCTGGACCACTGGTGACTTTGGTGGTTGGCGCGCTGGAAAGCGCGGCCGTGGTTGGCGGTTTGAGCGCCATCGGCGCCGGGCTCTACAGCGTCGGCATCCCCAGGGATAGCATTCTGCGCTACGAAACCGCGATCAAGACCGGGAAGTTCGTATTAATCGCCCACGGAACCGCCGAGGAGACCTCCCGGGCTCGCGATATCATTGGTCGCACCAACCCGGAAGCCGCGGACCACCATCTGGCTGCCTGCGCCAAACCGCGCGAGTGCGCGGTCATGGCTTAGTTCTTACCCCGTTCCATCACCCATAAAATAAAACAACAATATTATGAAACAGACACCGTTACTCCTCGCTCTCGTCGCCCTCTCCGCTATCGCGGTCGGCTGCGACCGGTCCGAACGGGCCGCAACCGAAAGTCGTGAAGCCACGACGAAGCAACTCGACAAAGTCCGAACTGAAACCAAAGAAGCGGCGCAGGACATGAAAGATTACACTTACGCCCAGAAGTCGGAGTTCGTCGACCGAATGAACTCCCAGATGGCCGCGCTCACGCGGGATCTCGATGAACTCGCCGCCCGGATCGAAAAGGCCAGCGACTCTGTCAAGGCCGAGGCCCAGCCCAAGCTCCAAGGTTTGCGCGAGGAAACCGCCCGGTTGAACAAGCAGCTCGACGAGGCGAAGAACTCGACGGAGTCGGCCTGGGAGAGTGTCAAAGGCGGCTTTAAGAAGGCCTATCAAACCTCGGCCGACGGAGTCCGGCAAGCCCGCCAGTGGGTCAGCGATAAAATCGCCCCGTGACGCCCATACAAACTACCCAGGGCTTCTACCATTTCGCCGGCAATCGCCGGTGAGTCAGGCAACCACAACATTAATAAACGAAAGAAAGATCATGATAAAAACATCTGTAATTGGGCGAGACACTTTAATGCTGGCCGCGGCCAGCGTCCTGCTGCTCGCCAGTTCGCCACTACGCGGCTCCGAGACGGACGACCGCATCGAGTCCTCAGCCAAGAAATCGTACGTCTTCAAAACCTACCTCAAGGGCGATGCGATCACGACCGAATCCAAGAATGGCGCCGTTACCTTGACCGGCACCGTGTCCCAATCGTCCCATATCGGTTTGGCCCGAGATACCGTCGAGGGCTTGCCCGGTGTCAAAAGTGTCGATAATCAACTCACCGTGAAAGGCGAAGTGCCGTCCGAACACTCGGACACCTGGCTGGGCATGAAGGTCAAAACCGCACTGATCTTCCACCGCAACGTGAGGGCCAGTAAGACTGACGTGAACGTCCGAGACGGTGTCGTCTCCTTGTCCGGTGAAGCCTCGAGCCTGGCGCAAAAGGAACTGACCACGGAATACGCCAAAGACGTCGAAGGTGTCAAAGGAGTCAACAACCAGATGACGGTGGCCCCCGTTGCCGCCAAACCGGAAGAGACCGTCGGCGAGAAGATTGACGACGCCTCCATCACCGCCCAGGTCAAGGCTGCCTTGCTCTCGCACCACTCCACCAGCGCCTTGAAGACCAAGGTGGAAACCACCGAAGGCGTCGTTACCGTCAGCGGCATTGCCAAGAACGATGCCGAAAAGAGCTTGGTCACCAAGCTCGTCAGCGACATCCCCGGTGTAACCAGCGTAATTAACAATATGACCGTCCCCGTCGAAGCGGCCTCCAATCACTAAATCGAAGACACGGGGCCCATAGCTGCCGGCCGGCGCGCCCGCGCCGGTCGGCACTATTTCGCCCGCCAACTGAAAGCAAACCTATGTTATACACAATCGCAGTCGTCCTGGTTCTCCTCTGGCTCCTCGGCGTCGTAACCAGTTACACGATGGGCGGAATCGTCCATCTCCTGCTGGTGGTGGCGCTGATCATGGTGCTGGTCAATTTCTTTACCGGGCGCAGACCCGCGTGAACCGGCACCCAAGCCGGCCTTCGCGCGCCGGCACCTCACCCACCTTCCTTCGCACACTATTATGAACAAAATCCTCTCTCTGGCTCTGGTCGCCGGCGGCCTCGTCCTCATTGTCATCGGCGTGAACGCCACCAACTCGTTCAGTTCCGACGTATCCAGGTTCTTTACCGGATCGCCGACGGATAAGGCCGTATGGATGCTCATTGGGGGCATCGTCGCCGCCGTGGCTGGGTTGGCGACGCTCTTGCTGAACCCGAAACGGACCTGAATCGAGAGGTTTGCTTGAACCTTCTCGGTTGGCATTCACGCTGCCCAAGGCACCAGCGCTTCATCGTCTGCACGGTCGCGGCGCTCTTGTTGTACAGGGAGGCTGGTTTCTTCATTCTACCTCCGGTCCTGCGGACGGTAGCCGTGAAGCGGTTGTCGAAACTCCTCAACCGGCCGGTCACGATTCACGAGCTTGGGTTAAACCCGTTCTGGTTCTCCGCCACCATCCGGGGGTTGTTGGTGACGGACAGGGTCAGGGCTTGGAACCGGTCGCCGGGGCCAACGACAGCCGGATCTCTGCCTGCCGGCAATGAACCGCCCGTCCCGCCTCACTTTCCCCGGTACTTTGACGGGTTGCGTATCCGGTCGAGACGCTCAACTTCAAATTCGGCCTTTGCGGTCAGCCGCCGCCGGTCCTGAAATGCGGCCGCCGCCGCCTGCGGCATCAGCAGGACTTGTCGGCCCAGGTTCACCACGGTCAGCCAGATGAGTTTGATGAGATTCATAATAGCCAGGTCCAATCGACACCTTTCATGTGCCGATCGGTAGCGGGAACCGTGCCACCGGGTCCTCCGCCCGCGGTACTTTGCCGTGGAACGGCTTAAGCCGGTCGAGGGCGGTCGCCGCCGTTCGGGAGCGAGGAATGCCGTGCAAAGTGCCTGAGCGCGGAAGGACAACCGGGCGATTTGCCTGACCGCTCCGGGATCCGGCCCCCAAGGACGGTGTGCGCTGGCCGTGGAAGTGACTAGACCGCAGACGCTTGGACGGGCGCTCATGGAGGTGGCACCCGACCTGCTTAACAATCCTCATGGTGTTATGTCTCAGACGCGCGGTCGTTTTGCGCCTCGTCACTACGTGCGTGGCCTCCGTCGGGACCGGTTGCAACCCGGCTAACGGATTTGGCCAGGGCTTGCAGATCGGCGGGGAGGGCATTGAAAAACGAACCAAGTGAATCCGGCGCGCGATCCAAACACCGCGCTGGATCGATTCTCTTGAGCGCCCGGTTGGGGTTCGATTAGAGCAGGAAAGGCGGGAATTGCATGATGGCGAACGTCGCGTCCGGGTGGAGCCTGGGGCTGGAAGCCCTGATCAGCCGTGTGGCGGAGTACGCGCAGGCGCGCACCGAAACGAACGAGGCGCCGCTTCGTGGCGAGGTGTTCATTCGCATCAACCGACCCCCGGGCGACCTAAACGGCGGCGACCGGCTTTCCCTTGACGGTGAGGTGATGATTGGGAATAGGATTCCTTTGGTGGACGACCGACGCGAGCATTTTGTGGAACTGCAATTATGAGCACAACCAATCCCGATCCAAAGGACACCGGCAGCAAGTCGCCGGCGATTCTCTCCGCCAAGACCAACGACCGAGTCACCCTCGCCGCCATCGCGCGCCGGGCGATGATCGAGCGCAACCTCGAGCCCGACTTCCCACCAGCGGCTTTGCTCGAGCTGGCCGCCATTACCGCGCCGGCCCCTCCGACCGCTGGGCTGCGCGACTTGCGCGATTGGCTCTGGGCCTCCATCGATAACGATGACTCCCGCGACCTCGACCAACTCACCGTCGCCGAACCGCTCGCCGGCGGGCGCGTCCGCATCCTCGTCGCGGTCGCGGACGTCGACGCGCTGGTGCGCCAGGACCTGGCGCTCGATCGCCATGCGGCGCGCAACACCACCTCCGTCTATACCCCCGCCGCCATCTTCCCGATGCTCCCCGAGGTGTTGTCCACCAACCTCACCTCGTTGAACGAGGACCAGGACCGAATCGCCATCGTCGCTGACATGGTGTTCGATGCGGACGGTTTGCTTGCCGCCTCCGATCTCTATCGCGCCCGCGTCCGCAACCACGCCAAGCTCGCCTACCGGAGTGTGGCCGCCTGGCTCGATCACCAGGGACCCGCCCCCGCGCGCCTCGCGATGGTCCCAGGGCTTGCCGAGAATCTCCGCCTCCAGGACGGCGTCGCCCGGCGGCTCGTGGACCTGCGCCACCGCCACGGCGCGCTCAGTCTCGAAACCATCGAGCCCCGGCCGGTTTTCTCCGGTGACGCCCTTTCCACCCTGGAGTCGGATCGCGCCAACCGCGCCACGCAGTTGATCGAGGACTTTATGATCGCGGCCAATGGGGTGACGGCCACCTACCTCGCCACCAAGAGATTCCCCTCCTTGCGCCGGGTGCTGAAGTCCCCGGAACGATGGGACCGTATCGCGGAGCTTGCCTCCGGGTTGGGAGACCGGTTGCCCAAAGAGCCCGATGCCGTTGCCCTCGAGGGCTTCCTCGACCGGCGGCGTCAGGCCGACCCGGCGAAGTTTTGCGATCTCTCCCTGTCGGTGGTAAAGCTTATCGGGAGGGGGGAATATGCCCTGGATCTGCCAGGGGGCGAAGCGCCCGGGCACTTCGGGCTCGCGGTCAAAGACTACACCCACTCTACCGCGCCCAACCGGCGCTTCCCGGATCTCCTCACCCAACGGCTATTGAAGGCCGCGATGGCCGGGGCGCCGCTGCCCTATCCCCTTCCGTTGCTCGATGAGCTCGCGAAGCATTGCACCGAGCGTGAGGATGCCGCCACTAAAGTCGAGCGCCAGGTCCGCAAGTCCGCAGCCGCCCTCCTCCTCTCTGCCCGGATGGGCGAGACCTTCGATGCGATCGTTACCGGCGCTTCCCCGAAGGGAACCTGGGTCCGGCTCCTCCAGCCCTTGGCGGAAGGAAGATTGGACCGCGGCTCCCAGGGTCTCGACGTGGGCGACCGCGTCCGGGTCAAGCTCGTGAGCACGGATATCCAACGCGGGTTCATCGATTTCGCGCGCGTCTGATTCCAGCCGGATCCACAACCGCTCTGGCTCCTCTTGAACCCGGAGGAGGCCAAGGGAATGGGATTTGCGCCACGATGGTCGTGCCTTTGCCCGGCGCGGATCGGATGGCGAAAGTCCCGCCGACCATCTTCAATCGTTCGGCCATGCCGAGCAGTCCCAATCGGCCGTTTGCTTTGCCCTGCACCGCGGGTTTTGGCTCAAAGCCCAGGCCGTCATCTGCTATGGACATGCAAACGCTCCCGGGCCGTTGCTGGATCTTGACCTCCACTCGACCGGCCCGCGCATGGCGGGCGATGTTGGTGAGCGCCTCCTGGGCCACGCGATAGAGCACGGTGCGTTTGTCGCCGTCCGCTTCCTCAACCCCGGCAAACGCTGACAGATTGACCCGGATTCCGGTCTGCCCGGCAAAACCCTTGATGAACGTCCGCAGGGCGGGAATCAGCCCCAGGTCGTCCAACACCGTCGGGCGCAATTCGCGGGCAAACCGGTGGATGGTTTCCGCTGCGTGCTCCACTAACTCCTGCGCACGGGCCAGGTCCTGTTCCCAGCCCGCAGTCTTGGTGGGTTCGGATTTCTTCAAAACCGCCAGACGCACATTGATTCCGGTCAAAGTCTGGCCGATGACGTCATGCAATTCGCGGCTGATCCGCATGCGTTCTTCCTCGAGTGCTGCCAGCAACCGGCGGGAAA
>Ga0316220_1001213_pt1 | contig 29957 bp, 31 predicted proteins | sample TBH18005metaG_FD_203632 | JGI IMG/M metagenome (GOLD analysis project Ga0316220, IMG submission 203632) | Freshwater microbial communities from Trout Bog Lake, Wisconsin, USA - TBH18005 | ecosystem: Environmental > Aquatic > Freshwater > Lake > Hypolimnion/Profundal zone | place: USA: Wisconsin...
GGTGTAAACTTAAGTGGGTCAGTAGCTACACACTACGGAACCCGTATATGAGACTCCCTGTCTATTTTGATTAAAAATTGTTTTCTGGTTTTTAGTTCTGAAGCTTTTGGCATGCCCAAATGAAAAGAAAACTGTGCACCATTGTTACCAAATTCTGTGTATTCTTATTTACCGAAAACTGTATATTGTTATTTTCTGATTGCACAATAGGAGTAGACTTTGTTAAACCCAGTTTTATTTCCCATTTCTCCTCGTAACTTTATTGTAATTCAGAGAGATTAATAACTCATGATTATTTATTTAACATACCTTTGGAGAAAAGTTAAATAAAACGTTTTTACTTAATAAAACATTTTAACCATTATAGATGAAAAGATTTACGATTCTCCTAGGACTATTAATAACCCTTTTTGCTTTTGCTCAAAACAAACATAATAGTTGTACCCTGATAGGACACTTAGATAATATCAAAGATGGTACTGTCCTAAATCTGATTGATTTAGAAAGCGGGAATCTATACCAAAAAATATTGGTAAAAGATGGAGAATTCAAGTCCACCTTTACCTTGACAGGCCCTAGGCTTTTTGGTTTATGGGGGGATAATCCTAAATACAAAAAAGACAGATTGTTTTGCTGGTTAGAAAACTCAGAAATATCTATTAGGGGTAACTATGATTACATTTTTAATGCCAAAATTAAGGGTTCATTCTCAAACGAAATATACACCCAATACACCACTATTGAAAAGGACTATGAACATAAATTAGCATTTTTGGATCAAACTAAAAATATGACCAGCAATAATTCAGTCCTTGATAGTCTTCTTAATGCAACCCATGAGCTTGAAAACCAACATAAAATTAATCTGATAAAATTTTACTCCAATCAAATACAAAATGAAATAGGTTTTCATTTCCTTGTTGAGGAAATTGTGAAATTCAATTCTACATTGTGTAGATCTGATTTTCGAAACCTGTACAAAGATCTTCCAGAAAAATTCAAATATTCAAAAGAAGGTAAGTCCCTTCAAGATTATATTTCATTACCTGAGATACCAAAAATTGGAGAAAAATTTAACGATTTCTCACAGTTTACTCCTGATAAAAAGACTGAATCAATTTCTAACAACTTAGGAAAATATACACTTCTTGAATTTTGGTCTTCAAGTTGTGGCCCATGCCGTAGAGAACATCCAAAAATGCGAAATCTCTATAAATTATATCATGACAAAGGCTTAAATATAATTGGCATCTCAGGTGACAGCAACAATACTGACTGGTTAAATGCTATTAAAACCGATAGCATTCCATGGTTAAACATATCTGATTTACAGGGATTTCAAAATAAAGGATTTTTACTTTATGGAATCAAAAATATCCCCCAATTGATATTACTAGACCAAAATGGATTAATTGTTGAAAACGAGTTAGTACGAAAATCTTTGGAAAATGAATTAAAAATTATATTCAAACGATAAAACGGTTTAAAATATCAGCCTACCTGCAAATTCATCGGCAATGGTTTTCGGTTTGTTTTTCCCGTTCAGGCATATAATCGACTTGACAGGAAATCGTCCCCAATCCGTATTTGCGTGTAGCTTCATACGTCACTGGTAATTGTAAAACACAGACATGAAACGACTTATATACTATATTTTACTCTTAGCTCTACTGGTACTTATTTACTTTAGCATTATGACAATTTTAGACATTATGGTTAGTCTGGAATATGAAACTGACGATTGTATTTCTGGAATAACAGGGAAAAACTTGTGTTTCTTACTTCGACTATGGCAGACAATTTCTGTTTTATCCGTAGGTTCTTTTATTACCCTCATTATTTTTAGACAGAAGATTTTGGAATGGAAAACCCAGGTTAGTAAAGACAGAATGAACCAAGAAAATTAGGATTTGATAACATGAAAAAAGAACAACTACCTATAAAAAAGGTATTAAACATTAATAAAATAAAAAATATTTTTTGGATTGCTCTTGGAATAGGATGTATTGTCTTTTTTATTTATAAAGTTGCAAAAAATAATTATACAAATTATTTGCTTAAAAATAATGCCCAATTCACAAAAGCAGTAATTATTGATGAAAGGAATTATTTGGGAAACCACCCAGTAAAAGCTGAGTTTTCTTATTCCTATCGATTCGAAATTAATGGGGAAAGGTATACTGGTAATGCTCATGATAAATCACTTAGAATTGGAGACACTATTGACGTTGAATATGTTAAAGATAATCCGAATTTAAACAAACCTTTACACCCTAAAGAATGAAAATAAGCATTTTACCATTATTATTGTGTCCAATAATTGGTTATGTCTCTTTATAAGGGAGCAGATTTTATTAAAATAATATTGGACATGTTGATGATTTAATATTGAATGGGTCTTTAAATAATAGATTCAATTTAAACTGAGATCGTAATGCTGCTTTTTTGGAAATTTATTATTGGACTAGTTGCTTTTATTATTGGCATAATCTTATTCGTTTGGATTACAAAGGCAAGAAGGAATGGGGACAAAGGAGGATTTGGTGCACATTTGAATATTTATACTGCATCAATTGGATTTATCATTATTGGACTTGTCATGATGTTCAGAGAATGGATAAAGATCTTTTAAAACCAAAATAAACTTGACAAATTAGAATAACAGCCCATAGCAACACGCAACCCATCAACTGGATTTAGGTGCTTTGTCGGCAGGAAAGATTACATTTGAAGTGCGGCTCTTTGTCGGATGTTCGTGGTGAAAATACCTGCTTGTGAGTTGCTGCGGAACGGTCAATGGTATTTTTAGGACAACAATACTATGAGAAGATTATTTAGGATAACGACAATCTTATCACTATTTGGCTGTGGACAAAAGGACAGCAAACACGCTGAAAATTCACCATCCAAGCCAGAACAATCATTCTCTTTACAAATAAAGAACAGGGACATTGGGTTATATCTCTGTCCTAAATTGAATAAAACTTAGTGTTAATTAAAAGAAAGAAACCTGAAGTTCAAAATAGAGGATAAAATGGATAAAGATTTGGCAATTACAATTGGCGCCTGGTTATGTGTTCTTTTGATGATGTATAATTACAAAAGGTTAAATTCCTGGAGAAATTATTCATTTTTAGTGGTTCTTTATTTCATTACTTTTCTGATCTTGAAAACATCATTAAAGGCGGCAACCAGAGATTTTGCATTTTTAATTGTATTTATTTTAATTTATCGACCGACTCGATTATTATTCAAACTTATATTAAAAAGGGAGCCTATTGTTAATTTTAGGGGCCAAAATCTTACTGAAGAGGAAGAAGAAATTTCAAGTGTTGTTGATTATTTATATACTGCATTTTTAATAACGACATCCATATTCTTTAGTGCTTTTTACTTCTGGGATAAGCTTTAATGTAAGCATTCGGTGAACCCCGTCTTGTTTTTGTAGAAATTAGAGTAATCTTTCAAAGATTCTCCAAAATGTTCGGAGAACTTTGCAAGAGGTTGGAGACGGTTTTGTTTATACTGGGTTTTGCAGTTTAAAATTGTGCGGGATCAGTTCAGCCAGGTCTTTGCTATCATCCTGGTCGTTAGCCTCGTTAGCATTTTTGATAATTGGTTCATTTATATCTGGGATTATTTATCACAGATTCATAATAGGTTGATCAAATAGCATAACAATATTGAATAAGGTACCAAATATGAATAAATAACGACCGCTATTACAGCAATCTACCCCCAAGCAGGGTTTCGGTGGTCTGTTAACAAGGAAGATTATATTTGATGTGCATCTCTACGTTGGAGGTTCGGTGGGTAAAATCCCTGCATGTATAGCTACGGACGGTAAATACCAATTTAAAAATGCGTTTAGAAACAAATTTCACATGAAGAATCAAAAACTATAAAATATGGGAAAGAAACTTGTAACCTTTGTGTCTTTATTGATAATATTAAAATTCAGTGCAATAGGACAAAATCTTAAGGAGTTTAAGTCCATGCTTGGAGAATGTGGAATGAATATAAATATTCCCGCAGGTTTTATAGAGACTAAAATTAAGGAGAACGATGATATGAATTATGAATATGCAATAAAATATCCTGACAAAGAATTTGAATTAAGGTATGCAATTAGACCAATTCGGTATAAAAAATATGCCAATGATACTGTGAAAACTGAAATGGAGGGTCAAAGACCATTTAGAAATTCATCATACGGAACAATTCTGCAAACCATTGTGCTCAATATAACAGGAGGAGTAGATTATGAAATCCAGGCATTTGACAAAAATGCTGTAAAAAAAGAGTTTAATGCTGATTGGGGCGCAACAACCTTCGTTGTATTAAAATCCGACTTTGGCAAAGGTTATAAGTATTGTATGATTGTAACAATTCATAAGAATGATATTGCTGATACTTACTACTTTTATCTTTCAAATACGAAAGAGAATTTCGCTAAAAATGAAGACCCATTATTCCACACGCTACGATTTGATTAATAAAAACTGGTGTCAAAATCAGCTATATGGCATTTTATGAAACAACAGATGACAAGATTTTTTATTGTAACGTTCTTTGTGGTTTTGACGGGCATTTCTTTTTGCGACAATTCGAAAGAGAAGGAAAAAATAAAACGACTATTTATGGAGTGGCAATCACAAGAAATAAAGGCGAAACATTTTTCCCAAAAAAACTTATGTAATCCTGATAGTTTTAGGATTCACATCAGAATAGAAAATCTTGACAGCATAACGGGTTTGATTTATGATTTCCCTTCAGACAGCACAGAGTATAAATTTTCTTTTGCAGACTTAAATAATGATGGGAAACTTGACGGACTCGTAGTTTTCACGCCTGATCAATGTGACGGTGGCAATGCTGCAGAATGGATACAATGGCAAGTATTTATACTTTCAGATGGTGAAAATTATAACGTAATCGATACACTCCATTTGAACACATTTACGTCAAAAGATATTAACTATAAAGGATTTTACTGGCTCGACAGTATTTCAACAAATAAAATATTCGGAACATATTTCGAGTTCAAAAAAGATGATGGGCGATGTTGCCCCACTATAAACAGACCTGTTAAATTTGACTTTACAAAAAGAGAATTAATAACTATTGGGGACAATTTTGACAGAAAATGAAAAACGCCACCAACAGCAAAATGTCCGCTAGTTGTGATTCGGTGCTATGTCGGCAGGAAAGCGTATATTTGATGTGCGGCTCTTTGTCAGAGGTTTAGGGATTTAAATCCCTTCCTGCGAGTAGTTGCGATAAGTGTGTGCCCATAAAGTGTTCACACTTTTGTGATTAAACTTAGAGCCACATGAAGCGAGAGTTTTAAGCACGATTCCAAGAGAACGTGAGGATGAAACGCCTTTGTATTAATCGATTAGCAGCCTATAATTATGAAAAAGAACATACAAATAATAATATTAATTCTTTCAATACTAATAGGAATAGTAATAATTTCCAATTGGTGGTTGAATAGATACTTTTTTAGGGCAGGAGATGATTATCCGCCTGAATTATTTGATTTCAAGCCTGAAAAATTGCAATATAATGCAGATAGACCAATTTACTTTTATTGTAATGATAGTTTATATTATGGAGGTAAAGGTGATATTGATTTAAACAATAAACCTATTTGGGTAAAACATATAAATACGGGTGGAGGATCTGAACATGGAATATTTATTTCACCAAATTCAGAATTTGTTGCGTTTAATGAAAATAATGACAAAATAATAATTATTGATAAGGCGGGAAATCTAATACATACCATAGTAACAATAGATAAAACAATCCCAGTTGATGCTACTTTCTGGGGAAAGGAATTACAATGGAATGAAAATTCAACAAAATTGTATTTTACACAATATCGAAAGTGGGAAAAATTTCTTTCTAAAAACAATCGCTCAACTTTATATGATTATTCAATAACAGATAATAAAATAAGTAAAATTATTGATTTAAACGAGGAGTGTTGCGAAGATTTTTACATGAGCAGAGATGAAAAAACTTTAATTTACAGATTTGTTGACAATAAAGGAAATATGCCGTTTAAGAAAATTGATATATCAAATGGAAGGTACAAAGGTCAATTTGAATGGAATAGATGGTATAAATTAAGTGAACCAAGAGATAGCATTTTTATTAATTATTCAGTAGATCACTTTGGTAATTTCAGTCAAGATTATAAACATTTGATTACAACCGTTGAACACGACTCAGTGCCAGGTTTATATTATTACTCTGATACCTTATTAAAATTAATTATGAAAGGAAAGGATGGCTATTGGGCTTTCAAAGGAAATTCATATTCATTCAGAACAGGTGGTGAATTTTTACCATGGAATAAATATTATGTATGCAGAATAAACTCTAAAAATATTAAAGGAACAATAATAATTGATGTAGTAAGTCTTAAGTATGAATTTATTGACAAAACTATACATTGCTTTTTTTCAATAACCAATAATGACCCTTTTGATTTTGAGAAAGATATATATGAAACTTCAATTCAAAATAAGATAAAATAAACACAAATAAATAAACGGCCCTTTCAATATAAACTGACAATGCAAGGCTCTTTCTCCACTATAAGAATTTTCTCATGTAAAGTGGTTCATTAGGAAATCTTATGGGATTAAAAGGATCATCCAGCAAGTCGGGTATTGGTGTATCGTTGACAGGAAAGACTATATTAGAAGGGAAGCAATTCGTGCGAAGTTCAATAGTTTAAATCCTGCTCTCCATGAATGTATCGGATCCATGAGTGTATCATAGAAAAACAAATTAAGACAAATGAAATTTCTAAAAGTCAGATTTCTAAGTTCCAATGGATTGTTATTTCTTTTATCACTCATAGGTGTACTTTTTATTAATATGCTGGTTATTGGGAATTTAAGTCAAATACCCATAATAGCTTTAGTCATTTTTTCACTTTACAATTTAATTGTTTTAGCAGGAATATTGTGGGGATTAACAGCGAAGGTTGAATTATCTGAATCGGGAATTGGATATAAATCCATTTTTAGAAATGTATATATTGAGTGGTTGAAAATAGAATCGTTTGGAATATATGTAACTGGAAGTAATGTCAAATATACTTTAGACAAAGCTGATTATTACAAGTTTATATGGGCTGGCCAAAAGTTTATTTTTGTAACTGAACAAAAGGATTTTGAACCAGCAATGTTTAGAAGAAGGCCAAAAACGGGATATATCGACTTCCATTTCAGAAAAGAAGCTTGTGAAATGATCGAAAGAAAAATAAAAGAAAGTCTGCGCCCAATTGGGTAAACCTCCCCGCCAGTCAGAATTGACTGGTAAAGGCTCTCACTCTACTATAAGAATGGTCTCATAAATAGTGGTTCATTTTGAGATCTCATGGAATTAACAGGATTATCCAGAAAGTTGGGTGGGGTACTTTATTGAAAGGAAAGAGTATATTTGAGTGAAGTACTTAGTTGGAGCTTCGGCAGTAAAATTTCAGACTGTGTGTGGCTGTGGAAAATTGGAAGCAAGGCTAGAAAAACGCAATCGATGAAACAAATTTGTATAATCTTTATATCCCTCTTGATTTTGACAGATTGTAATGCGCAGGATGAAAAATCAAGTAAAGGAAAAAACAGGATATCATACGAAAGGATCAGTAATAATACTTCATGGGGTTTTGTTGATAACCATGGTGACACCATAATACCACTTGGGGAGTATAAACTTCTTAACCCAATTGATGAGGAAGGAATGATTCTATCAATTAGCTCAAAAATTTGGTTATATTGATATTAAACAAAACATACTAATCCCATTCGAGTATGATGCTCTAAGCGTATTTTCTGAAGGATTAGCCCCAGCCAAGCAAAATGGTAAATATGGCTATATCAATCGAAAAGGTGAATTGAAAATTCCATTTCAATATGATGACGAAAGATTTTTTTATAAATCAGGTTTATCAGAAGCATCAAAAAATGGCAAATTGGGTTTTATAAATAAAACTGGACAAGAAGTAGTCCCAATTAAGTATTCCGAAGTAGATTGTCATAGTATGGAAGAACGGTTGGTTTTTGTTTATAATAATAAATGGGCAATATTTGATAATAAAGGGAAGCAGCTTTCAGATTTTATTTATGATGAAATCTATGGCACATCAAATAACTTCGATTATTTCAACCAGAGATTTTTATTTAATGGGTTGCTCTTGGTTAGAAAAGGCAATGAATATCGATATCTAAATCGTAATTTGCAAGTTATTGCCGATTTTGGAGTTTATACAAAAGCGGAACCAATTACAGAATTTGGTTTTGCGATTGTAAAAAAAGGAGATTATTATGGGGTGATAAATTCATCGGGTAAAATAGTAGTTCCTTGTGAATATTCTTTAATTGAGCACCCAAGAAAGCCAAATCAAGGACTTTATAATGAGTTTTATGTCAAGAAAGATGGGAAATATGGCATCTTAAATAAAAAAGCTGAGTTCATTTCTGATATTATTTATGATTCTCTTGAAAGAGATTATTGCGGAATAAAGGATAGTACACAAGTTATATTCCATGCCAAAAGAGGTAACCTATTTGGAGTAATTAATGAGGTTGGAAAAATACTATTTCCAGCAGAATTTGAAGAAATCAACTTTTTCGAAGGAAACTATTCTTCAATTGCTAAAAAGGGAGGTTTGTATGGATTAATAAATAGTCACGGAGATATTATATTGCCCTTTGCATATAAAAATATCACCTCCCCAAAAGATTGGGATTACTATATTTTACAAAAAGACAAATCTTATGGGGTGATTGACAAGCAAAGTTTAAAAGAAATATTTCCAATGGAATATCAAGGCATTGAACCATGCTTTTATGATGGAAACAGGTTTATTGCCAAAAAGAACGGTTTTTATGGGATAATTACAAGAAAAAAGCAAATAATCAGTCCATTTGAATATGATAAAATTTCAAACTGGGTTGAATATGGACCAAAAGAACATTTCGTGGTTAAAGATGGAAAAGAAGGGTTAATAAGCAGAGATGGGAAAATTGTAATTCCACCTATTTATGATAAAATCTTTGTTGACAACTCTACTCTAATAAAGGTTCAGAAAAATGGGGCTTATGGCACCATCAATTGGAAAAACGAGATTGTTCATCCTATTCTATATGAAACCATATTGTGGGAATGGCCTTTTTTGACTGGAAAAGGCTTAGACACAATCTATGTGAAAAAATCAGGAAAGTATTTCGCAACGAATATCAATGGAAAAGTTATAGTTGAGTTTGTTTCAGAGAAATCCATTAAAGACAAATTTGAATATTTATTAAGAAATGAATAAAACTCAGTTGCTAATATCACTCTCGGTTCTTAATTGACAGGATATTAGGAAATTTGTGAAGCACTTGATATAAAGTTATCATTTAAATCCCCCGCCTTTATGGTTAGATTCGCACCAAATCATATTTTCCGTTTCGTACCGACATTAAATGTCAAACATTAAGATTAAATGACTCCCATCAATTATTTAACATATCTTTGAGGAGAGGGTATTTGAACCGCCATTATGAAAGCGTTTATTTATAAAGACAGACATAAACACAAACAATAATGAAATGATTGGTACACTTTTTATATTAGCCATTATAATTGGAAATATATTGTCTTTTTGGACTGTAATAAATCTGAAAGACAATGGTTTAGATGCAAAATACTTTACAGGTCATTTCTTAAATACAAGAAATATTTTAAAACTTTCAATTAAGACTACTGATTCTATACTGAAAAGAAAATATTTCTTAATTGGGTTAAGTAATATTGGGATTGACGTTATTTTCTTTGTAATTTTTATCTTGTTTATTAGAAGTTTACCCTCCTCAAACGATACTGCATGTAACGTATTCAAAGAATTCAAAAGTAAACAGTTTAATGCAAAAGTAGAAGAAAAGTACCTTGACAAACATGAACATTCATATAAAACCTTAATACTACAAGAGACTGATTCTAGGTTTAAAAATCAAGACTTTGTTAACGATAAATCTAATTTCTACAACTTTGTAAAAGTGGGTGATAGCTTAATAAAGAAATCAAACGAAGCAGCCGTTATGGTAAGAAGAAAAGGCATTAATAAAGTATTCATGATAGAATTTGGATGCAAAGAAATGTGAATCGACCGATAATCGAGTAAACATCCCCGCCAGCAAACACGGGTAAGAGAGGCTGTCTCCATTATATGAATGGTCTCATCTAAAGTGGTTCATTATGAGATCTGATTGAATTAAAGAATTATCCAGTAAGTCGGGCTTTTGTACTTTACTGTTGGAATGAAATCAGGGGGATTAAGTGATTCTCATCACTAATTTCACATCCCTTTTGGGAAAAGTTAAATCAAATTTTGTTACGTTATGCCACATGATGGTTGAAATCACAATTTAATTTGCAATATGAAGAAAATATTAATCTTGTTTCTATTTGTTTCTCCTCTTCTGAACGGACAAACGTTAACTCATGAGAAATTATATCGAAATCTGAAAACGTATTCAAGTCTGAATTCAATTAGTTTTTACTCTCCAGAAAATCATAATAAAAGAGAATTTTACTTTATTGACTTAATAACTAAAAATGGAATTACTGAACCTCCAGAATATGAAGTTTATAAGAAAAAGCTCTTGATGAACAACTTAACCACTGACTCAATAGCATTTAAAAAAATAATTGAACTTCTTGATAGCAAAGGCTTTCTTGAAAAACTTTATATTAGAGTAGATTGTAGTTACGTAAATGTTGATTCCACAAGCGACAGAGTTAGCGATCAGAATTTGAAATTAGCAATAGAATTATTTTGTTCCGAAAAGAAAGGATTTAATCAAATATTTATTCCAATTAAAGAAAACACTGTTGCGATTGAAATTCTTCAAAATGTTTCAAACATTTTTGATAAAAACGAACAGAAATTATTTAAAGAAATGATTATTAGAATGAAATAATCACGTGGACTAATAGTAAATTTGTGTATTTGGGCTGATGATGCATTTGGAGTTCTTAACGCTTTTGGGGAATTTTATTATCAGGGTATAAATCAAAGATTTCAAACTCTCAAACACAACAAATATGCTGAACGTTAGCGGATATAGCAATATAAATTCAACAATTAGGATTTAAATTTAAAAAAGACAAATTGATATTAAGTATTGTTGAAGTTTTAGTAATATCGAAAAAAGTAAAATTATGTTATGTAATTCTAATGTTTTAGGGATTATTTGTTTTGTGCTTGGTGCTGGGATTAGCACTGGAGGTAGTCCATATGGAGACAGCACAAAGGGCATTCCTCCAATAGTTAGTTTATGCATATTTGCTGCATCCATAATATTCGTAGGATATGTTGCAATTAGAGTTTGGTTAAGTATTCGTAAGGATGATGAAAATAAATAGGGAATATTCAGATTGGTCGTTTAGAATAATTATTTTATTGCTTTGATCAATAAGGATTTAGAACATCTTTCAATTAATCTGGATTTTCACTATATCCAAATATACAAGACTAGAGGATCAATAAATTTCACTTAGAACGCCCATTGAAGCAGGCTGAGTCCAACTTCGTTTATTTCCCATTCATCCCTCACAACTTTTATGTAATTCAGAGAGATTAATAACTCATGATCATTTATTTAACATACCTTTGGAGAAAAGTTAAATAAAACGTTTTTACTTTATGCGTAATTGTATGAAGAATTCACAATTAATAATACTTGGAATATTCTTTGGACTTATCTCGTGTAATAACCACGGGAAAAAGAATAATAAGCTGGACTCTTATGATTTCAAGATACCTGTCGTTATAGATACTTTTAAGACATATAAATCTGAGCAGGTAACATTTTGGCGTCAAATAGGAAATTACAGAATTCTTTACATAGGACAGAATAAAGACAGTATTTATGTTTATGCCAAAGTTGCTAATAATCCGAATCATGAAAAATACTTCGTGTCCAATACCAAAATAGAATATTACCATAAACATGACTCATTAGGAATATTATTACTGATTGACACTACCAAAGTTATTTCCAACTTTTCAATTCCAGTTTTTATTGTAAATACGACCAGAGACACATTAAACATGGGTTATGGCACCTATTTGCCAATTATTATGGAGGCTATCGATTTAAAAGGGAAATGGCGACCAATTGAAGACCGATTTTTTTACACATGTGGGTTTGGGCTGAATGAAATAATTCTGCCACCAAATGAAATTGTCGTGACCTCAGCGCCCTTATATATGGGAAAATTTAAAACCAAATTGAGATTACGATATAACAATACAATTTCTGCAGAATTTAGCGGATCAATTAGCATCACACAGTTTGACCCTGAATGGGACGAAAATGGCAAAAGAAAGCCGAAACCAGCTGAATGAAAAAACTTCGCAACAGCGGACAGAAAAAAAACGTTATGGGTAACCCCAGTTCAAGAATCGAAGGCAATCTTTTAAATTAAACTAAAATGAAAATTAACTTTTCTTCTAACTTATTTCTTTGGTTACTGCTAATAACTTTACCAGAAATGATATTTTCTCAATCGGTCGACTTTACCATTCAAGATATAAAGTTTGAAAGTCTGGGCATCACTCTTGCAGGCTCAATTTTGACGCCTAAGAAAACATTTGCAGCAGTTGTAATTGTTCATGGATCTGATCCTGTAAAAAGAGAAATGGAGTTCGCTAAACGTCTTGCCAAAGAAGGTATTGCTGTATTGACATATGATAAACGTGGAGTTGGAGAATCTGGTGGTGTATATGTAGGACCATCTGTTGGCACGAATAATATTGACACTACCAATCTTAATTTATTAACCCAAGATGCAAATTCAGCAGTAAATACATTTCGAACTTATTTGAAAGATAAAAAAATACCTATTGGATTAGTTGGTTTCAGTCAAGCAGGATGGATAATACCAATTGCTGCAAGCAAAAATCCAAAAATAGAATTCATGGTTTTATTTAGTTGCCCGACAATTACAACCCTAGAACAACTGCGATTTCAGTTTTACACCAACGGAAATAATAGGTTCTGGGAAAATCATACGGAAGCAGAAGCTCTTGAACATATCAAAAATGATCCTGACAGGTATCAGTTTACAGCAACTGATCCAAAAATTTCTTTGAATACACTTTCAATTCCAGGGCTTTGGCTTTTTGGCGAGAAAGATATCCAAATTCCAGTAAAACTGTGCATAGAGCAATTAAATACATTCAAAGTTCTAGGCAAACCTTTCGAATATACCTTGTTTTCAGCATTAGGTCACAATACTTCTTCCGAAAATATTACAGAAACTGTTGATATTTCAATTGAATGGATAAAACAGAAAGCTCTGAATATTAAGAAGTCCAGATCATCTAAATAGAGCACTGCCTACAACAGCCGTTTCTCGCAATTGCGAATTTTGTGGTAAGTTCACATTTATGTTTCGCAAGAATTTTTATCTTTAACGGAAAATAAAAAGTTCCGAACTTCGCAACTGACGAGAAGCGGCAGGACGTTAGCATCCATATTAAGAGTACTTCACGATTTAGTTTTGTCACTAATAAATCATAATGACAAATATGAGTAAATTACAAAAGCTTTATTATGTACCAGGCATTATTAGTTTAATAGTTTTACCGATAATTTATTATTATTACTTTTTACCAATCATAAAGAAAGAGGAAAGGATTATTCAGGTTGAATTTTTATCCTCTGTTAAGAATTCACATAACTATCCAGAAAGTTCAATGAAGAATGACACTACTCTGCTTTCACTACCGAGACTTAGAAGAAATTACCTTGATATCCAAATAGGCGGAAATGAAACTCAAAATAAACTGAAGCTCGATTTATTTAGATTTAAGATTAGGGAAATAATAAATAATCGAGATACCGCTAATGGAGTACATTTAAAATTTTTAGAAAATTGCAAATATGGGGCATTCGTGGAATCATTGAATATTTGTGAAGAAGAAGGAGCTATAAGAATGGCATTATTTGAAAATAACTTATGGGTTTTGAACTTCAAAAATGATAAGTCTTATATGCTAGAAAGAAGAAAAATTAAGAAAGACCAGAATGAAAGAAGGAATGCAAGGGAAACACAAAAAAACAAATCTATTACATTGAATTTATCCGATTGGTTTAATTTAATTAAAATTAATTGGATGATTTTTATTGCGTTCTTAGTTTTGTCCTATTTATCGATTAATAAAACTATAAAGTTCTTAAAATAAACACGGTTGCCAACAGTAACTACCCACCAGCAGGGGTTCAGCGCTTTGTTGAAAAGAAAGATTAAATTTGAAGTGTTGCTCTTCGTGGTGGTTCTCAGTTGGTAAAATCCCTGCCTGCGTGTAGCTGCGGAAAGTTACCAGCAAGCGGAACGACCGACATCGACAGACGAAAATTATAAAACAAAATTGCAAATGAATAAATCAACAATAGAAGAAATCAGAGAACGGTTTGACAATGACGTAGAACGATTTTCAAACCTTGATACAGGGCAAATCTCGACAATTGACGCAAAGATTTCATTAGAACTCATTACAGAGGCAGCTAAAAGGATTATCCCCAAGGCTGAAAACTTATTAGACGTTGGTTGCGGTGGTGGGAATTATTCACTAATGATGCTTTCAAAAATCCCAAACTTAACCTGCACTTTGGTAGATTTAAGTAAACCTATGCTTGACAAAGCATTTGAAAGAGTTTCTCAAAAGACAAATAAGAAAGTAGATATTGTTCAAGGTGACATTAGGGAAGTAAAACTTGTGGAAAATCATTTTGACATTATTTTAGCAGGTGCAGTTTTGCATCATTTAAGAGATGACAACGATTGGAAAATAACCTTTGAAAAACTTTTTAAGTTACTTAAGCCAGGTGGTTGCTTAATGATTTCTGACTTAATTACACAAGATACAGAATTGCTAAACGACTTTTTTTGGGAAAGGTATGGCGACTATTTGGAAGGGTTGAGTGGGAAAGAGTATCGTCAAAAAGTATTGGACTATGTGGCAAAAGAAGATTCACCAAGGTCAATGAATTACCAATTAGACCTTATGAAGCAAGTGGGTTTTAGGAATGTAGAAATCCTTCACAAGAATATGTGCTTTGGAGCTTTTGGTGGAATAAAATAGAAAAGCTTGTGAGACAAAAACGTCAGTAGGCAAACGTTTAGCCTACCCAGCGACTGTAAAATGAACTCTGTCTAAAGCAAAATTTTATTACAATTGAAGTTTAGACAACAGAGTTATGGAATCAGAAGAATTTAAGTCGATGCGGGACAATGCTCCTAAACAATTGATAAATGGTCAATCTGTAACTTTAGAAGTTTATAAAATGAATTGGTCTAACCAAATAATCTGATAGTTATATAATAAACGAATCATGAAAAAGAAAGTCAATCTCTACTTCACAATGCTGGTGTTAATGATCCTCCTAAGTAGTTGGGGAGAGAAAGGACATCAGAAAATAAATAATAACGCACCAAATTTTTTCCATTCTGGACTAAGTAACTATAAAGGCTGGGCTCAAGTACTTTTAGAACATGGTTCAGATGCTGATAATAGGAAAAGATTTGACCATACCGAAGGAATCAAACATTATATCGACATTGATGCTTACGATGATTTCGTAAAAACTCATAAAATAGTTGAGGGGAAGGAGGAGGCTTTCAGTAAGTACGGTAGTATATTCATCAAGAAGAATGGCACCCTACCATGGGTAACTGATTCCGTTTATCATGTACTTGTAAATCAATTTAAATCAAAAGAATGGTCCAAAGTATTATTAACAGCATCTGATCTTGGTCACTATGTTGGCGATGGGCATATGCCGTTGCATATAACCACCAATTATGATGGTAAATTTACTGGACAGAGTGGTATCCACGGTCGGTATGAATCCCATATGATAAATATGTATGTTGATGAAATCAAGGTAAACGTCATCCCAATCCATGAAATCAAGAATATCCAACGTTATGTATTTGATTACTTGTATAATAACTACCAATACAAAGACTCTCTTTTAAAAGCTGACAAATATGCCTATGAAAAGGCTGGCCATGAATATAATGATATGTATTACCAGATTCTTTGGAGTGAAACAAAGGGATTTACAATTAAACTGATCAATGGTGCTTCGAAGTCATTGGCTGAATTAATCACTCAGGCATGGGTTGAGGCAGGGAGACCTGTACTGCCGAATGATATTAAGGTTGAAAACATCTCGAAGAATTAAATGTAATTACCATTTCCTGCTGTTGTAATTCTAATCAAAACTAAAAGAATATTGATATGCATCAAAGTCCAACCACTATATTTACAATAACTTACTGTATTTGGTGCTTATCTGAAATTATTCTGAATCGATTATTAAGGACAAAAAATACGGACAAACAGAAGGCAGATAAGGGAACTCTGTATCTTATCTGGATAACGATCATAATTTGTATTGCCTTGGCCGTTTTTATATCTATCGCTTTCAATCTTCCGATTTCCGAAAATTCTATAATTCCTTACCTGGGACTGGTAATTATTTACGCTGGAATAGTTTTTAGAATGCTTGTTGTTAGATCATTAGGTAAGTTTTTTACCGTGACCGTTACCATACGTCAAGACCATAAGTTAAAAAAGGATGGGTTTTATAAATATATAAGACATCCCAGTTATTTGGCTTCTGTAATGTCCTTTGTTGGATTTGGCATTGCTCTTAATAATTGGTTTTCACTTTTATTACTACCAACTTCAATTCTATTCGTGTTTATAATCAGAATAAAAGTGGAGGAAAAAGTTCTTATTGAAGAATTTGGTGCTAAATATTTAGAATACAAGAAAACCACAAAGAGCATAATTCCATTTATTTATTGAATGGTCACTAAACAATTAATTCGTGTTCTTGTAAAAAAAATGTATGGCTTTTATTAATGAAAGAAGCCACAATGGGTTGACTGAGTGACCTCAAAACAGAAGCGAAAGTAATTATGAACTTTATCAAACAAGAAGTGTTAAGAAATTTAAAGATCTGATTTAAATGCCCTTTTTACTTAAACTTAATTTTAATTCGCTTGGCAATATAAGCATTGGCAAAGGGGAGGGTTGGCTGATGCATACAAACGACAGCAACTTGTCAAATGGATTTTTCGATTGGCTTGAAGGGAAAAGATTCCATCCTGAATCTACTGCGGAATACATTGATGAAAATACAACAACATCCGACCTATTTACTATTCGTAAATATATTAAAATATTGAGGTTCCATTTTTCGGAAAATGAAAGTGCTAAGTTTTATTATCAGCAACGTTATCATTCCACTGAAAACGACAATATAGAGACTTTAAACAGTTTTTTAGGTAATATCACAGAGCCTTACCTCAGACAATTAATCAGGCGCTTTGCCCTTGACAAATTACTAGGTGAAAAAATAAATATGTTATCAACAGGTGAATTTCGCAAGGCTTTTGTTTTGAAGGCAGCAATTGCAAAGCCAGGTGTTATATTCATGGAAGAACCCTATACGGGCATTGATTCAGAAAGTTGCAAACTGCTAAATCAATTATTTGAACACCTTGTACTAGGCGGGTCATCAATAGTAATATTTACTTCGACAAACCAAAAGCCTGATTTTATTAGTCATAATTTTAGCATTAACAATGAAAACAGCAGCATTATTAATGATATAGAACATATTGTAATACCAGATATTACCTATAACGATAACTTCAATAGTGCTTTTGAACTAAAAAATGTATTTGCCAGATATAATGGTCGTGATGTATTGCATAACATCAACTGGAAGGTAAACCGCAACCAGAAGTGGTCGCTTACTGGTCATAACGGGGCAGGCAAATCGACATTACTCAGTTTTGTGTATGCAGATAATCCTCAGGTGTATTGCAACAAAGTGTTTTTGTTTGATAAAAAGCGTGGTTCAGGAGAAAGTATTTGGGAAGTAAAGGATCAAATTGGTTTTTACTCCTCTGAGTTACACCTCTATTTTAACAAAATGCAAACTGTTGAAGTCGCAATAAATTCAATTGTATTTCAAAATCCATATCAAAGACGTACCTTAACCTCCTCAGAGAATAATTTTAAGATTCAGTTGTTAAACTATTTTAACCTTGATCTTTTAGAGCAAAAGCTATTGAGTGAACTTTCATCTGTAACCCAAAAGATTGTCATACTGGTAGCCGTTTTATTGAAAAATGCACCGCTGTTGATTCTCGATGAACCTTTTCAGGGCTTTAATGATCAACTAATCCAAAAATCGTTAACCCTAATTAATAAGTATGTGGAAAACAGAACATTTATAATGGTCAGCCACAACAATTCCGATTTTCCAGAATGCATAAACAGACATTTTTATTTAGAAAAAGGGATAGGCCATGAAGTTGCTGAAATCTAGGTCTGTAATAAAAATGCAAATAACCCCATTGGTAACTAATGAATAAAAAGGACTTGGCAAAGGAATTCCAACCCTCTTTATTAATCATCTTTGGTACAAAATTGCAAAAAGGCATCTCAACAGAGACACCTTCTTTGAATAATTTAGAGTGGCTTGCTTATTTTGCTGGAGCTGGAGTCGCAGCTTTCTTAACTGGTGCTTTCTTTGCAGGCGCTTTAGCTGCAGATTTTGCTTCAGCCTTTGCTGCTGGTTTAGCTGTTGCTTTGACTGATGCTTTACCGTCTGGCTTAACAACTGGTTTTGCGGCAGGAGCTTTTGCGGTTTTGGCTACAGGCTTGGCAGTTACTTTACCGTCTGGCTTTATAACTGGCTTTGCGGCAGGCTTGGCAGTTGCTTTTGCTGTTGGTTTTACGGCAGGCTTTGCGGCAGGAGCTGTTGCAGATTTGGCTGCAGGTTTTGCGGCCTCAGTTTTTGCAGGTGCTTTTTTCATTACCTTCTTAGGTGCATCCTGGGCGTTAACAGTGATTAAACCTAGAGCAAAAACAAAACTAAATAAGAGTACTAACTTTTTCATAATCTTGAATTTTTAAATTGTTTTATGACTCAAAAGTATGCCTGTAAAAATGAAGGATTCGTGAAGAGAATGATTGTAATAGTTTAATTAACAATTGATAATGAATTTTAAATAATGATATTGCGACATTATTTGCCAGATCAATTATTTGTATTCGCTAAGACTTAGTCTGATAGCCTTGTTAAGGTATTAACATCAATTTGGGTTATAAAGGCCAGTTTTACAATCCAATTTGGAACAGACAGAGGATCTCTTGCAAATCAACGCCACCCAAGATCTGGACATAATCCAAAATATAGTATGTGGTGAAAAAATTGAAAATTTTAAAAGTTGAATAAAACCATATCATGAATATTGGTTACTGAATATCAGATTTTATTTGACTTTAAAAATAAATACAGGAATTCCAATGATCAAAGGTTTTAACGCCCTAAAGAGTTCAAGAGTAAGCATCGATAATATTCCAAAGATCAAAATAAGGATTATTTACGGGTATAAACCGATTAGTTTGAATCTTATTGATTCATCGTCTGTACTGTTTGATTATGTGCTGCTTAATAATCCAAAATCACGACCTGATCATGTTAATTTATAAGACCCGATCAGATGAAAAACAAAGACCCGATCTTGTAAGGTTAAAATAATTTATTTTGATGTAATATATTGATATTATACATTATAACTCAAGTTCAGGTCTTGATTTAGGCAGAGATTGGGTCTATAATTAACTCATAAGGATTTGTGCAACTCAATTCTTTGAAGATTGTCAACTTCGGTTGCGATAAACTAGCACACTATGTCTCCAATTTGGGAAAAAAGATGTCCCACGCCTGTCTGGTTAACAGGAACGTGGGATCTTCCAAAACTGAATCTTTTATCCAAAATATTGTCAACAACTCTTTTCTCTACTCAAATGTGGTTATGTATTTGGATATAGCAGATCATGATCCGCATTGGTTGTCTTCAGAACTCTGAAAAGGTACGAAATTTAAATAATATGATTTAAATTTTCAAACTTCGTACGTGATAAAAAATATAATTGTCTGATATCAAATGGTATATGTTAATAGTGCGTTAATATCTTGTTAATAACTCTTGCATCGTCATGATATAAATCGCAGATATATAAAATCTTAGGCGAAATGCAATAACGAATGACTCTAGAGTACATGAACGCTTAATTAGACTAAACCTTACATCAGCTGGGAAAATGCCGTCTTCTTTCAACCCTTTTCTATCTGAAAAATTGTATTTTCGAAGCTTTTCAAAAGCTTATATTTAATTACCTGCAAGCTTACCAGGCTGAACAATAAAATATCAATTTTAATGGACAAAAGAATTTATATTAATGATTGGTTAGAATTTAAACCATACGATAAACCATCAGCAACTGATACTTATTACCATAAAATCTGTAATGATGTTAAAAGTGCTATTTTAACTAATAAACAGTCATTTGTTTTGCAAATATATTTGGCCAAAATGAACATTGATTATTTAGCATGCTTTTTAACCTCATACCTTGAAGATTTAATATCAGAAACTAACATTTGGAATTCTTTTGTTAAAACGCATAAACGATTGTACAAGAAACAACTTCCATTTTACTTTTTAGATGAATATTACGAAAAAGAAATAAATTCTCAAGACATTAGTTTTTTAATCTGGTATTTTCTCAATACGGTTCAATCAGAAAAATTTATTTCACCTTTCAACGATTTTATTGTTCAAACTGCTGAAAATGTGATGGAAGTTTTTGATGAAGCCTGGGATTATGCCCCAGTGAATGAGTTTCTGAAATCGATTTATCTGATAGATGAGAATGAAAAAGACTTTTATGCTGCACGTAATCTGATCGACACAATTCTCTTTAAGACTTACCTGTTTTATCCTGATACCTTGCTAAAATTAAGGGAGCAGGAACTTAGAATAGTAGAAGACCATAAAGATGATAAGAATATAATTGTGTTCTTAAACGAAAACAGGGATAATGCCCTTCATAAAACTCACACTCGCTTACTAAGCTTAACGGGTAAAGAATGGGCTTCAATAATTATAGGAAATAATCATACTCTTAGTAAAAATATCTTAGGCATATCGCAGAGGATAAGAGGTTTATTTTTGTACAAAGGACAAAATGATTCTGATATATTTATAGAGCATATTGCATCAGGCAAAAAATTTAATCTAACAAAAAAATCCTTTAACCATTCCACTACTCTAAAAGAAGTGGATTCAATATTGTATATAGGTATTGCGCAATGGAAGGATGAATGGTGGTTTTCTGGAGTGTTTTTTCAAAAACCATTCAACCCTGATTTAATTTTGGACGAAAAAAATTCATTGGAAAGTAGAATGGTCGTCAATTTTTTAGACCATCAAACAAAAGAAACCAATAAGATACTCAATAAACAATTAAAGGCTTTCAAAGATTTTAATAGGGGTTCTCAAATAGCATTTATTCCATCCGATGAAATTGAAAATTTTGTTAAAAGTTATACTGAATATTTTAATGACACACTAAATTTATCTGCAAAAGAAATTGAGGAAGCAAAACAAAGGGCACGAAAGGATGGTTATTTTGGGAGAGAAAAGGAACATAAAGATTACTCCGAAGTATCGGAAACAGGATTGGTGTTTTTTAATCCTAAAAGTGGAGTAGAGATTGCTTTAGCTGTGAATAGTGCTTTCCCATTACCCAATAACCCCTTCTTTGATGCTAATCAGAGTGAAGAAGATCTTATGTTTTTGCTAGGATCAGATGAAATGTCAACAGAATTGGCTTTATTTTGTATCGAAAACTGCAAAAATGATTTGCCATTTTTTAATGAAGGTATTGGAAAGAAGTATTTAAAAGATATTGATTTTTTAATGCGCTTTTGGAAGAAAGGTAATTATTACGCAAAACCATCAATAACTTTTACAGGACAAGATGACAAACAAAAAGAAGGTAAATGAGTAGATGGTTTGATAAAACAGTCATAATTGTGCTGCTTTAGATTGGCCATTGGGAATTCATTAGAATTTAATAGATAATCAATACTAGGAGTTGTTTATCAGATTAATAAATATCAAGTCAAAGAATTTAATTATATTTACCATTCAAGGCACACACAGCCGCTTGCCGCAAAGAGGCTGACATGTCAAAATGAAGGTTTGTATTTCAATCAAACTTTCGTGCAGGGTGATAGTGAAGTGCTTCTAAATTTCCCTTTGCGACACTGCAACCAAAAAATAATAAATTATGAAGAAAATCTTCACATCAATTTTAATTCTGGCAAGCCTAATTTCATTTGGACAGAACTCCCCAATTGACGATTTATGGAAGTTGTATAATTCACGTGATTTCAAATCGGTTATTGACAAAGCAAAAACGCTTCTTGTTAATGAACCAGACAATATTGACTTAAATTTAATGGTTGGGCGATCATACACAGACTCAGGAGACTTTAAAAATGCTCTTCCTTATCTTGAATCTACGGTAACAAAGGACAATAACAATTCTTGGCGCAAAGCATGGGCGCTTAGCTATCTTGGAACTTGCTATTTTATGATGCAGGATTACAAAAACTCAGAGTTGTCACTTAATGAATGTATTAAACTTAATACGACTCAAAATGCAACAAATGATTCTTATGGACAAACTTTGCTATTTGGGTTTAATGAGTGCTATAAAACATGGAAAACTTTTGAAACTGATAATTTCCGCTTCCATTTTCAGAACATGAAAGCCCCCAAAATAGAAAACTATGTATTAAAAAGAGAAGTTGCGTTTAAAAACATAAATGCTTTCTTTAAAAGCACGCTACCCAAAAAGATTGATTTCTTTGTTTGGGAGTCAAGTGAAGATGCTATGAAAATTTTAAAAGCGAATTTGGGCTTCGCTAAACCAGATTTTTGTATTGTTCATTCTCATTATCAAGAAACAATTGGACATGAAATGACTCATGTAATTTCAAACTATTCGACCAAGTTTCTGAGTAAAACAGGATTAATAAATGAAGGTACAGCAGTATGTTTTGACCAAACAAATCAGAATAAAGAGCAAATTGTAAAAGATTGGATAAAAGCAAATAACAAGAAAATTTCAATTGGAGAGATTTGGGTCAATTGGAAAAATTATCCTGAGGAGTTAACATATCCGCTTTCTGGAATATTTGTAAAAGAATTGATTGATAATTTTGGACAGGAAAAATTTATTGAGTTTTTTGGCAATCAAACATACGAGAATGCTAAATTAGTATTCGGCAACAGACTGGATAAATTGATTAAAGACCTTGAAAATAAGTTTAACACATAAAACTACTTCACCTTCGACTACCCGTCAAGTTTGGCAGCGATGGTTTTCGATGTGCATCTTTCCGCTTAGGCATTTTATCGGCTTGACAGGAAATCGCCCGCTATCCAAATATGCGTGTAGCTTACAACCTTATGTTGCATTTTAAGGCGTTACAGCAACATTATAACACATAGAAAATGAAATCTATTACACTGACAACTTTCATACTAGGACTCTTACTTTTTGGAAGCTCTCAAGCCAAAATTAAAACGACTTCGGCTACAGACGACAAAGAAGAAATTCAAAATTTAATAAGAAGTGTTCTTAAGTGGAGCAACTCAAAACAATCAATTAACCTTTTGCCCGTATTAACTGACAACAAAGACAGCTTTTACATTGGTTTTGACTTAGATAAGCATAAAGCAAACATTAAAAAACTTAGAGAGACCAATTTTTTTACTACAGAGTTTATAGAGAATTACAATCAAATTATTCTGACACTTGACCGAAAACTTCGCAGTGGCGAATTTGAGAGATGGATGGTTGGTTATTTACCTACATTTATTTTCGCAAACGACTTTGACCCTTGGTGTTCCTGCCAAGACGTTCCTTACGACAAGCCGAATCCTTGGGACTTAGTTGTAGTGAAGATAATTAACTTAAATAGTGAAAGAGGGGAATTAAATTGGAAATGGTGAAAGACTGAATTAAATGGGGCGTCTGGTTGGAAAGAATTTAGCTATAGATTTAAAGTAACAAAAGAAAATGGGAAGTGGAAAATTGCCTATTTGCAAGGATTTGACTTTAAAGAAAGCACAAGAAAAGATGGACTATGATGACGAAAAAAGAACAACGAACCGCCAACTACAGCTACCCGTCAAGTTCGGCAGCGGTGGTTTTCGGTGTGTATCTTTCCGCTCAGGATGCTTTTCGGCTTTACAGGAAATCGCCTGCAATCCGCCCCTGTTGGTAGTTTCTGACGTTTTGGAGCATTTTAAAAACTGTAACTAAACATCACAAAAACATTAGTGCATATGACAAAAAAATTTACAAAGATATGTATTAGGATCCTTTCAGTAATAAGTTTGATTTTTGCTTTTATTTATATTAATAGTTTATTCCACATAAATAAAGGAACAATTTTTTATGTTAATTTGCTTCTTGGCATTACAACATTTATAATTGCATATGGATTGTGGTATTTAAAAAGATGGACTTTATACCTATACTTTTTGACATCATTGAGTTTTCACATTTTTAGTTTGATAAATGATTCTTGGGAACCAACTTTATTAATTTGGCCGATAACTTACATTTTTCTTATTTCAATCAATTACAAAAATTTAACATAAAATGAAATGCTTCAACCATCCTGATAAAGATGCTTTAGGGATTTGCAAAAATTGTAACAAAGGTCTTTGTAGAGAATGTTTAACTGAAGTCATCAACGGAATTGCTTGTACTTCAACATGTATTGACGAAGTTAAACAGATTGATTCACTTATCAATCGAAATAAATTATCTTACAGAACAGCTTCTGGTGCTCTTTTAAAAAACGCTTATATATATGGCGGTATGGGATTAGTATTAATTCTATTTGGATTTACTACAGAAGGTTTGACAGGGTTTTTATCAATAATGGGTGCCATTTTTATAATTGGGGCCATATTCAGTGTGATTAGTGCAAATAAATATAAAAAAGAAAAATAGTCGCCACATAATCGTAGGGGTTTCATTGGGTTTGCATCTTTATCACTCGCAATAAAGCATATTACGGAGGATTCAAACGCAAGTCCTTTTTCCCCAACATTTCATGGTGTTAACTGTTATAAGCCATTTAAATAAACACCACTTATGGAAGACAAAATAATAAATTCTGATAATTCAAAATTGCTCTCATTGATTGATGATTGGTTAAACGCAAATGGAAAAGGAAAAACATACGAAAATGTAGTCTTGGAATTATTGAATGGAAACTCATCCCTTTTTGTTCAAACACATGGCGAACAAGTAAATGAAAATTATAGGTTTATTGCAGACGAAAATACCAAACTTTTAATGGGCATTTATGAAATTGAAGGGAAAAAATATTTTGGAGCGTTTACAGATCTTGATTTATTAGAAAAGTGGTTGAAGGTTCGAAGCTCATATGTACAACTTCAGTCAAAAGCTTTGATAGAAATGGCAGATAAAACTGATGTGGATGGAATTATAATAAATAGCAGTTACAGAAATATGTTTGTAGCTTTTAAAAATAGAGACCAATAATTGGAAAACAGCTTATAATCGTCTATCCCACCCCGCCAGTAAAAACTGACAGTGAGAGACTCTCCTATTATTGTAAGAATGGTCTCATATACAGTCGTTCATTATGAGATATGATGAAATTTACAGAATCAACCAGCCAGTAGGATTTCGGTATTTCCCTGATGGAATGTCAAACAGTGAGATTAAATTATTCCTATCAATTATTTAACATATCTTTGGGAAACGGTAATTAAAACGCTATTAAGTCAGACATTATTACAAAACAGACTACAGAGCATGGAGATATTACAAAATAATCTTGATAACATTGCCCTAATTCTCTTATTAACAATAGGTTTAGGAATCATTATTATTAATATAATTTTAATCAAAAAAGGAGAACAGACACTGAATTGGTTTGAAGTTAAAGGATTTATTAAGAAATCAGAAGTGACTCAACTAATGCTGAATCCTTCTCATGACTATTTTGAATATTTTTATACAGCAAGTATAGAATATGAATATGAAGTCTTTGGCATCAAATATTTATCAACCCAAGCTTACCTTGGAGATGTAATATCCTCAAATGATAAAAGCAAAGCACAACAAACTGTAAAAATGTTTCCAGTTAATAATACTGTTTCTGTTTTTGTCAATCCAAACAATTATGCTGAGAGTGTTTTAATTAAAGGTTCTGGGGGCAACAGAGTGTTTTACATTTTAATCGGAATATCTTTAATTGTTATTGGCGTTCTCATTAAAACAAATTTTGAGTTGATTATAAATACCATAAATGACTTGAATAAAAAGAACTGAAATAAAAATGCTTAACAACAACTACCCGCAACCAGGGCAATCATGCCAGTCAAAAAATATTAAAATTAATAACCCTGTCTGCGGGTAGCCGCAGAACGTTGGCGTTCATTGTAAAACGACACCTGAACGCAGACAATATAATACCAAAATGAGCAAAAAACCACTACAGTAAAATTTGAGATGGAAGAAATTATAGTTGAAAGCCTTACATTAAAAGAATTGTTTGATAAGCAACAAATACTTACAATTCCTGAATATCAAAGACCTTATGTATGGACACCAAAGGAAATAAACAAACTTTTAGTGCAATTTAAACAACATCAAGAGCGAACAGATGAAAAACCTTTATTCTATTTAGGTAGTATTGTTTTGCACAAAAAAGACAACTCTCTTGAAATTATTGACGGACAGCAACGGCTTACAACCATACAGATTTTATCACTGATTAAATCAAAGTCTGATTTTGGGATAAAATACAGCCACCCAATTTCTTTAAAAAACATAAAATCAAATCACAATCATTTTTCCAAGAATAACTTTGAAATAATTGATTTGAACAACATTAACGTAACTATCGTAGTTGTTCAAAACGAAGATTTGGCATATAGTTTTTTTGAAACGTTAAATACTGGTGGCAAACGATTGTCTGGTACTGATATTTTAAAAGCACACCATTTACGAAGCATCACAAAAATTACAGAACGAAATAAATATGCTTACAACTGGGAAGAGCGACAAAGAAATTTAGAATCCGTTAATAAATTATTAGTAAAAGCCCGTAGAATTGATTATTTGAATCCCAAAAACATACCTGATAAATTTGCGAGTGCTGAAAATTGGAAAAATGTATTAACGGAAGATTTTGCCGAAAATATAGGAAAGGAAAAATTAGACATTGGTTATTCATTGGTTGAAATTGAAGAAAACACACATCGCATAATTTCAGACAAATACTCAATCAGACAGCCTTTGAACGAAGGCAAAAATTACATCAATTATTTGATAAGCTTTTCAAATGCTTATAATTCTATTTTCGAAACAAGAAACAGAGAAGACTTTTATTCAAAATTCAACAATAAAATGATAGACCAAATTGACGGCACTGTTGATTTGCGTAGTTTTTACCAATTATGTTTATTGTGCTTTGTCGATATGTTCGGAAAAAACAATTTGTTAGAGTTTTCTCTGTGGCTATTCCGACACATTTTTAGCTTACGCTTAAACGAGCAAAGTCGTATTTATGAACCAACGGTAAGAAATTACATTGATAAAACAAAGATTATAGAACGCATTTTTCACGCCTATAATTATCAAGAAATCATTTCTTACTTGAAAGAATATAAAACAACTGAAATTATAATTAATGGAAGTCAAGTAAAACAACGTTTTTATGACAAGTGCTGTGATTTCTTTTCATTATATAATCCAACTGAAGTTAATTTTGATGAAAAACTAAAAGTGAAATTTGAAGAAATTGTAAGAAACCATAAAGATGAAATTTGAAACCCACATAAAGACTGTTGAAGAAATTGTAAAAGAAAACTACGAGTTTATTATTCCCGTTTACCAACGACCATTTGTTTGGGACGATGAGGAGATAAAAAAACTATTGGGCGACATATTAAACACCTTCAATAATGTAAATTCTAGCAGTTCAAAGTATTTTGTTGGGAACACTTATGTGATAAAGTCATCAAACAAAATTCGAGAGAAACAATTCGAATTGATAGACGGACAACAGCGTTTCACTACATTTTGGCTGATAGCGAATGCTTTTCAGTTATTAAATATCAAAACAGATATTACAAATTATTTGGAGATTACTTATCCTAATAAGACTAAAGACATTCGTTTTGATTTTGATATACGAATTGAAGTTGCTAATTACTTAAAAGGATTATTAGATAATAGTTCATACTTAAAGTTTTCAGACGTTAGCGAAAAGGAATTTTTAAAATTTATAGCAAAAGGTGTTGAAACCATAAAACACTTTATCACATCAGAAATAACAGAAAAACAACGTGCTGATTTTGGCAATTATATTTACAAAAATGTACACTTTGTGTTTAATGTAGCACCTAAAAATACAGATTTGAATGCTTTGTTTACAGCTTTGGGCACATCTGGCATTCAACTTCAACAATCCGATATATTAAAGGCACGACTACTTGAAAAAATAAGTAAAAATTCACGTATAAAGTATTCTAAAATTTGGGATGCATGTGAGGACATGAGCAATTATTTTGAAAAAAATGTTGCAGATGTTTTCAATATCGAAAGAACAAATGTCAAACCTGAAAATTTTAAGTTTTACGATGCAACCTTTTTTTCTGTAAATGATAATTCAAATTCTGCTGAGAGTAATCCTCAGTCAAAAACTATTAGTGAAATAATTAACAACGATGAAATTGATATAAAAATTGACACTACAAGTTCTGACAATAGCTCTAAATGTCGTTCTATCATTTCGTTTAATATTTTGCTTATCCACACATACAGAATTTTCAATTTGCAAAAACAACGTGAAAACTTTGAACACGCCATAGACCCGAAAACATTGCTTTTGACCATAAATCTTGGAGACTTTTCCTCAAGTGAAGAAACAGAGTACTTTTTTGAATTATTATGGAAAGTGCGTTATGTGTTTGATAAACATGTTGTAAAATGGCGAATTGAGGAAGATGACGATAATGACGAGAAATTACTCTTGACAGAAATAAACACAAGCCGAAGCTATGAAAAAAACTATTTTTCAAGAACTAATTCACCTTATTCATCTTCTCAAATGCTTCAATCGGTTATGTACTTTACAGGTGGTTTTACACAACAATATTGGCTGACACCATTTCTATATTTCTTGTTAGAAAATGAAAATTTAAACAATGAACAAATTCTTGTTGAGTTAGAAAAAATTGACAATCTAATGTTGCCAGGCGACAAAAAAGAAATTTCATTAGCATTGGTTTCACAAGTGAAACCCAATGAAATAATTGATTTAAATACTTTGAATATCTTAGATGAATCGCACGGTACGAGTTTTAACCATTATTGGTTTTACAAATTAGAGTATTTGCTTTGGAAAATTTGGAACAAAAACGATGGTAAAATAAAGCAATTCCGTATAACATCTAAAAACTCAATTGAACACGTTTTCCCACAAAACCACGAATTTGGAAATAAATTAGAAAATACTGAATATGATTGGCTAAACAGTTTTGGCAATTTAGGACTACTATCCGTTGGGGAAAATTCTTCATACAACAATCAAGACGTACGAAAGAAAAAAGTGGACTTTGACAATAAGCAAACTTATGATTCGCTAAAATTGGCAAAAATTTATTCATCGCAAGACATAAATAGTTGGGGGATTGAAAACATAAAACAACATCAACAAGAAATGATAACAACTTTGCAACAACACTATAAAACAGCAGACATTGAAAAATAATAGAAAAAAGCAATGACATGACAAGAAAAAAACAACGAAACGCCAATCGAGTAGCAATCTTTCAATAATATGAAAACTATTATTTATAACATTTTTTACTTACCTTTCCTTCAGAAGTGCAATTCCAAGTCCGTTGCGGACTATGGAGTATTTTAACCCCTCGAGTAGCAT
>Ga0316220_1001225_pt1 | contig 29730 bp, 22 predicted proteins | sample TBH18005metaG_FD_203632 | JGI IMG/M metagenome (GOLD analysis project Ga0316220, IMG submission 203632) | Freshwater microbial communities from Trout Bog Lake, Wisconsin, USA - TBH18005 | ecosystem: Environmental > Aquatic > Freshwater > Lake > Hypolimnion/Profundal zone | place: USA: Wisconsin...
ATAAGACTTATAGAGCCTGGATTAAACACGCAGACCTTTCTCGCTGCGGGCTACATTTGTCCTAGTTCAGTTCTTTTTAACTTTAAAAACATCCCATTCGTCATTTTTATATCGAGCAAACGCCATAAACACTTTTCGATCTTTTTTACGTACGACTTTAAACAACAAATTCAATGCCATATCTTCATCAAAATAAGCAAAAGTCAACCAATAAGTTACTGTCTCTGTTGAAAAATATTCGCTAAAATTAATTAGCCGAGCAATCTGTCTTTCTTCCTGCTCCTGTCTTTCACTATATTCAGGGCAAGGGAAACTAATTAGCGTGCTTAAAAATTTATGAAAGCGTGCGTTATTAATTTGTTCGCAATTTAGTTTCTCGCTTAACTCCTTTGCTACATCATTTTTAAAGTCACTATTACGTTGTGCTGTCTTAGTCATATATACCTCATTATTTAAGTTGTTACTGCCGAAATTGACAGTAAGGTTAGTATGAATCTTTTCGTCAATTTTATATATCACCAAGTCATTCAAGACAATTGATTGGTAAGATTTAATCTTGAAATTCTGTCGCCAATAATGTATATTGGTTTGTATTCCTTTTGACAAAAATATGATGTATCATCTAACAATTCACTGTAATTACTTGGTAAGAATGCCCGCCGTCCACTTCATTGCTCCACATCCCGTGTTTGGTCGTGCCAAAAAACGACTAAGCGAAACCTACCAAAAACGTAGTCCCTACTACTGGTGGTGGGCGTACTTGCGTCGTAACCAGCAGTACCTAAGGTGCTGTGAACAAGGCGGCAAAGGCTCGTTGGCGAACTTGTACAAAGACTTTGGCGATGTGCGTGAGGATGATTTTCACAAATGGTGGAGCACTGGGCAGCGTGGCGCTTACTTGTTCGCAGAGCAGAAGTTGGAAGTCAGGTTTGGCGAACTTGCTACTGCTGCTGAATGGAACCAATCGTGGACACGTGAAGATGTGATGATCGTTGCTGTTCCGCTGCGTGAGAGCAACAGACGTTTGAAAGGAAAGTTTGCTAAGTTACTGGACAGTCGCCTACAGCGGTCACGTGGTCGCCAAGCACTGAAGGAAGTAAAGCAAACCTCGCGCTATCCGCTGGCAAGAAACTACACAACGCAGAACCTTGAACGAGCATTAGAGGCTTACGACTTGTGGACTGACAACCAAGCCTTGCCAAAAGCAGAACAAAAGGCGTTATGGGAGATAGGTGTTGAGATGCGTTTTAACCGAGAAGCAAGTCGTCAAGCACAGTCAAAAACTAGCGCAGAGAGGCTGCTAGGAAGAAACATGCTTGGAGCACATGTGCGCAGGTATGTGTCGCAAGCGCAAGCAATTATAAAAAATTTGGAGAGTGGAGTTTTTCCAGTCTCGACAAAGTAGAAATAAAAGGAATAAAGCAATGGAACTTTCAGCGTTTATCTGGTCAGTGGCAGACTTACTTCGTGGTGACTACAAACAATCCGACTATGGCAAAGTGATCTTGCCTTTCACCGTCTTACGTCGTTTGGACTGCGTTTTGGAATCAACTAAAGAGGCTGTACTGGCTGAGAATGCTGAGAAGCATAAGGCTGGTATCAATCCAGAGCCATTCCTCTTGCGTAAATCTGGTCAAAGTTTTTACAACACATCGACGATGGATATGAAAAAACTAATGGGCGATCCTGACAACATCAGTGCTAACCTGTTTAGTTACATACAAGGCTTTTCACAGTCAGTGCGCGATGTGTTTGATCATTTTGAATTTAATACGCAGGTAGAGCGTTTATCAAAAGCAAATCTGCTCTATCAAGTTACAGAAAAGTTTGCTCAAGTTGACTTACATCCTGACGTGGTCAGTAACGTTCAAATGGGCATGGTGTTTGAGGAGTTAATTCGCAAGTTTGCTGAAATTAGTAATGAAACAGCAGGGGAACACTTTACGCCTCGCGAAGTTATAAGGTTGATGGTGAATCTAATCTTCATTGAAGACGATGACATACTCAGCAAGCCCGGTGTCGTTCGTACTATCTATGACCCAACTGCTGGTACTGGCGGCATGTTAAGCGTTGCGGGTGAATACCTTGCTGAACACAATCCACAGGCACGTTTAACTGTGTATGGACAAGAACTAAACCCAGAATCATACGCAATTTGTAAAGCAGACATGCTGATTAAAGGTCAGGACGTTGCCAACATCGTAATTGGCAACACGCTAAGCGAAGATGGTCACGCTCACAAGAAGTTTGACTACATGCTCTCAAACCCACCATTTGGTGTGGAATGGAAAAAAGTAGAAAAGCAAATCCGCAAAGAGCACGAACAACAAGGCTTTAATGGTCGTTTTGGACCTGGTCTTCCACGGGTATCCGATGGTTCCATGTTGTTCGTGCTTCACTTACTGTCCAAAATGCGACCAGCAAATGAAGGAGGTAGTCGCTTTGGCATTGTTTTGAATGGTTCACCTTTATTTACTGGTGGCGCTGGCAGCGGTGAAAGTGAGATTCGCCGCTACGTGCTTGAGAATGATTTAGTAGAGGCAATCATCGGTTTACCTACCGACATGTTCTACAACACTGGCATCAGTACTTACATTTGGATTATTAGCAATCGAAAACCATCTGTACGAAAAGGAAAAATTCAATTAATTGACGCTAGTTCTTTTTGGCAAAAAATGCGTAAAAGTCTTGGTAGCAAGCGTAAAGAGATTAGCGATGAACATATTGATTACATCACACGTTTGTTTGGTGACTTTGCTGAAGTTGACCAAGATGGTAAACCTATCAGCCGTATTTTTGATAACGAGGACTTTGGATATTCAACCATTACCGTAGAGCGACCTTTGCGAGATGAGGCAGGTAACGTTGTTCTTGGTACAAAAGGCAAGCAAAAAGGCAAGCCTCAACCAGATGCCAGTTTGCGTGATACAGAGAACGTACCTTTAAATGATGACATAACAGCGTACTTCAAACGAGAAGTTCTGCCTCACGCCCCTGATGCTTGGATAGATGCTGAGAAGACAAAGGTTGGATATGAAATTCCATTTAACCGGCACTTTTATGTTTTCACTCCTCCCCGTTCATTGACTGAAATTGATGCTGACCTTAAGCAAATAACAGATCGCATTTTGGAAATGATCAAGGGGTTATCAGTATGAGTTTTCCAAAGTACCATGATTACAAAGACTCTGGTGTTGAATGGCTTGGAAAAGTGCCAGCGCATTGGGAAATATCTAGGCTAAAACGCAATGTTAGGTTGCTTACTGAAAAAACGAATAATCGTTCAAATACGATAGCATTAGAAAATATTGAGAGTTGGTCGGGAAAGTTTTTGCCAACAAACAGTGAGTTTGAAGGCGACGGAGTTGCTTTTGAATCTGGTGATATTTTATTTGGGAAATTGCGTCCATACTTAGCAAAAGTCTTGTTGACCGAGTGGAGTGGTGAGGCTGTTGGAGATTTTCATGTGCTAAGACCTAACAAAGGTGTTGATTCCAAATTTCTTCAATATGTACTTCTAACTCGCTCTTTTATAGATATCATTAATGGCTCTACATTTGGTTCAAAAATGCCAAGAGCAAGTTGGGATTTTGTGTCTGGAATTAAGGTTATTTTCCCAACAGAGGATGATCAAATAATTATTGCTCGTTTCTTAGACAATGAAACATCCAAAATCGACAACCTAATCGCTGAGCAAGAACAACTAATTGAACTATTGAAGGAGAAGAGACAGGCAGTTATTTCTCATGCTGTAACAAAGGGGTTAGACCCTACCGTTAAGATGAAAGACTCTGGCGTTGAGTGGTTAGGCGATGTGCCTGAGCACTGGAATGTACTGAAATTAAAATTTATTGCTGATGTGATAGCAAGTAATGTTGATAAGAAAACTTATGAGGATGAGATTCCATGCCTTCTTTGTAACTACACTGATGTTTACTACAATGAAAAGATTACTGATGAAATTGAATTTATGGCGGCATCTGCTAGTGCTGAACAATTTATTAAATTTCAATTAACTGAAGGCGATGTAATAATTACTAAAGATTCCGAGTCTCCTAATGATATTGGGATTGCGGCATATGTCTCAAAAGATATTCCTGGAGTTGTATGTGGGTATCATTTGTCCATTATAAAAAGCAAGAAAATATCAGGTATGTTTATTAAGCGATTACTTGATTCGATATATGTAAAGTCTATGTTTGCCACCTTGGCTAATGGTTTAACAAGATACGGACTAGGACAATACGCTATCAATAATATATATTTACCAATTCCTCCTGATGGTGAAATTGAATCTATTGTTCAATTTTTAGATGATCAATCGCGAAAAATTGATGAGTTACTAGAAAATGCTAATAATTTAATTGCGATATTGAAAGAACGTCGCTCAGCCTTAATCTCCGCCGCTGTCACTGGACAAATTGATGTGAGAAACGCTGTCACTAACTTGGAGGCAGCATGAGCCTACACAATGAAGTTGAATTTGAAAAAGAGATCTGTGCTCATTTGGCGGCAAATGGATGGCTATATGCCGAGCCAGGCAAGGGTGGTGATGCGACTGGCTACGACACACCTAGAGCACTTTACACAAGCGATTTAGTTGCTTGGTTACAAGCCTCGCAGCAACAAGTATGGGAGACGTTACAAAAGAGTCACGGTGCGTCTGCTGAAATAATGTTGCTGGACAAGGTTCGCAAACAACTTGATGAGCGCGGTACTCTTGAAGTATTGCGAGTTGGTGTTGAGATGGTTGGATTAAAGGCGCCGCTAAAGTTCGCCCAATTCAAGCCAGCACTTGCCATGAATGCTGACTTAGAAGCAAAGTACGCTGCTAATCGTCTTCGTGTCGTGCGTCAAATTCGAACAAATCATGACGATATTATTGATCTTGTTTTGTTCTTGAATGGAATTCCTGTTGCTACTGCCGAATTAAAATCGGACTTCACCCAAGACGTAAATGCGGCAGTTGATCAATACCGCTTTGACAGGATTCCAAGACCAAAAGGGAAAAATTCAACAGAGCCTTTGCTAGATTTTCCTCGCGGTGCGTTAGTTCACTTTGCTGTTAGCAATAGCGCAGTGATGATGACCACAAAGTTACAAGGACCTAGCACTAGTTTCTTGCCATTTAACCTTGGTGATCATGGTGCTGCTGGCAATCCGCCTAACCCTAATGGGCATCGTACATCTTATTTATGGGAGCAGGTTTGGCAACGCGATAGTTGGCTTGAGATTATTGGTCGTTATCTCGTAACTAAACGCGACTCAAAGAAGCAAATCACAGCAGTTCTTTTTCCACGCTATCACCAGTTGGATGCTACACGCAAACTCGTGAAAACGGTATTGGCTGAAGGTTCAGGTCAAAAGTACCTTATTCAGCATTCCGCAGGTTCAGGGAAAACGAACTCTATTGCGTGGACGGCACATTTTCTATCCGATTTACATGACGAGAAAAATGATAAAGTCTTTTCAACTGTTCTTGTTGTAAGCGACCGTACGGTTCTCGACAATCAATTACAAGAAGCCATTTTTGACTTTGAGAGAACATCAGGCGTAGTTGCTACTATCAAAGGCGAGGGAGGTAGTAAGAGTACGGAACTTGCCGAAGCACTGTCTGGTGATAAGAAGATAGTTGTTTGTACGATCCAGACGTTTCCATTTGCGCTTAAGGCTGTACAAGAACTAGCCGCGACACAAGGTAAGAAATTTGCTGTGATTGCTGATGAAGCACATTCGTCGCAAGCAGGAGAAGCCGCTTCTAAACTTAAGCAGTTGTTGAGTGCTGAAGAATTGAAGGATCTAGCAGATGGCGGTGAGGTTTCTACAGAGGATTTACTTGCGGCACAAATGGCAGCACGTGCTAATGATCGTGGCATAACCTACGTCGCGTTTACCGCTACCCCTAAAGCCAAGACATTAGAGTTGTTTGGACGTTTGCCAAATCCAAACGAACCAAAGTCACTGACCAACTTGCCAGCACCTTTCCATGTCTATTCAATGCGCCAAGCAATTGAAGAAGGCTTTATTCTTGATGTACTCAAGAATTACACTTCATATAAGTTGGCTTTTAAATTGGCTAATAACGGACAAGATTGGGATGAGAAGGAAGTTGAACGCAAAGAGGCTGTTAAGGGCTTAATGCGTTGGGTTCGTCTTCATCCATATAACATCAGTCAAAAAGTCGCGATTGTTGTTGAACACTTTCGCGATAACGTCCAGCCATTACTAAATGGAAATGCTAAGGCAATGGTCGTAGTAGGCAGTCGCTTGGAGGCGGTGCGCTGGAAACTAGCAATTGACAAGTACATCGCAAGTCAAGGCTACAAACTAGGTTCTCTAGTGGCATTTTCGGGGGAAATAAATGACCTAGAGTCTTTGCCAGAATCAGTAACTGAGAACAGCAAGGCGTTAAACCCTAACTTGCGTGGTAGAGATATGCGTGAAGCGTTTGCTACAGATGAGTATCAAATTTTGTTGGTAGCAAACAAATTCCAAACAGGATTTGATCAACCCTTGCTTTGTGGAATGTATGTTGATAAGCGTTTGTCAGGCATTCAAGCAGTTCAAACTCTTTCGCGCCTTAATCGTGCGTATAAGGATAAATTTGGATTAAAAGATACAACTTACATATTGGACTTTGTAAATGATCCTGATGAAATTCTCGAATCTTTCAAGGTTTACTACGAGACTGCCGAACTTTCAGGTGTGACTGATCCTGAAATTATCTTGACTTTGAAATCAAAACTAGATGGCGCAGGGCTGTACGACGGTTTTGAGGCTGAGAGAGTTGCTGCTGTAGAACTAAATCCTAAAGCAACTCAGTCAATGCTCGTCGCGGCAATTGAGCCTGTAGCAGACAGAATACTAAAGCAATTTAAAGCGAACAAGCAGGCTTTGGAAGGCGCTAATGCTAGAGGTGATAGTAAGGCAGTAGCAGAAGCAAAAGATACTTTAAATGTCCTCCTCATGTTCAAACGTGATCTTGCTTCCTATGTTCGTATCTATGCCTTCCTTTCACAACTGTTTGACTACGGCAACACAGACGTTGAAAAGCGTTCTATCTTTTTCAAACGCCTATTGCCCCTGCTTGACTTTGGTCGTGAACGTGAAGGCGTTGATTTGTCTAAAGTCGTTCTTACGCACCATCGTTTAAAAAATCAAGGCAATAAAGATTTGACACTTGGTGGCGAAGGAGCAAAACTTGACCCAATCACTGCGGCTGGCAGTGGTGAAGTACAGGATAAAGAAAAGACATTGCTCAGCGAAATTGTTGAACAGGTTAACGATTTGTTTGACGGTGAACTGACGGATGACGACAAGTTAGTCTATGTTAATAACGTACTAAAGGGCAAATTGCTTGAATCGAATTTGCTTGTACAGCAGGCAATGAGTAACTCTAAAGAGCAGTTCGCGAACTCGCCTGATCTCGCTAATGGCATCATGAATGCGATCATGGATGCTCTAGCAGCCCATTCAACAATGAGCAAGCAGGCGCTTGGCTCTGTTCGTGTACGTGAAGGTTTAAAAGATGTTTTGCTCGGTCCTGCTGAGTTGTACGAAGCATTGCGTAGTCGTGGTGCTTCTTCACATAGTACTTTATCAATTTAGGACTGTTTGATATGACTATCTACACAAATACAGAAGGAATGCTGGAAAAGGTTGCGGAAAAGCCATTTAAACTCGAACGCGATATTCAGTTTCTGTTCGAAAACAATCTAAACAAGGTTATGGACTTAATTCTTGTGCGTAGCGAGTTTTCAATTAAAAGCAGACGCATTGACACTCTCGCCTTTGATGAGAATTCCAAAGCGTTTGTGATCATCGAATACAAGCGCGACAAAAACATTAGCGTAATTGATCAAGGTTTTACTTACCTTGGATTGATGCTTGAAAACAAAGCAGATTTCATTGTTGAGTACAACGAACAATTAAAGAAAAGCATGAAGCGCGAAGACGTAGACTGGTCGCAGACTAGGGTTGTTTTTGTTTCTCCGTCATTTACAGACTTTCAGGTCGAAGCAACAAATTTCAAAGATATTGCGATCGAACTTTGGGAAGTTAAGCAGTTTGCGAACGGAACTGTTTCAATTCACGAATTGAAAAAAAGTAAGAGCGCAGAAAGCATCAAACCTCTTGCCCAACAGAATAAAGATTTCAAACAAGTTGTAGATCAAATTAAGGTCTATACAGAAGAACAACTGCTATCTACAACGACACCTGAGATGGCTGATCTCTATGAAAAATTCAAGATCGCCATCTTGAACATGGCAGATGATCTTGAGGTTATACCCCTAAAGTATTACATTGCGTTTAAGCGGAGCAGCAACTTGGTTGACATTGAGATCCAAAAGAAATCACTGAAGATTTTCTTGAATGCCAAGTGGGGAACCTTGAACGACAGCAAAGGCATTGCTAGAAACGTCGCAGACATTGGACACAGTGGCAATGGCGACTATCAAATACAAGTTGAGAGTGATGCTGACCTTGAGTACATCATGAGTTTGGTAAAGCAGGTTTTGTAATCGGTGCCTTTCTTTTTTTTGCCGCACATCGTGTAACCAAGAAAATGCTAACTTTTTGAAAACGCAGAGTTTACAATAGATACTATCGTAAATTAATAGAACCAAAAGTTACACAAAAGTTACACACGCTTTTTCATGCCGCTACAAACCGCATAAACACTGGGGCTGTAAGTTGGGTAACTATGGAGTGGGAATAAGCGGCGACACCTTAGACTATGTCGTCGACTGTTGCTTGATCTTCTTTAGGCATGTGAATTACGCCCGTGTTGAAGTTGTATTCAAAAACATCACCGTAACGCCCCCACTCAATAGCAACACTGAGTGCACGTTCAGCTTCGGCTTGATTGAGAGTGAAACGCAGGAGCTTGAGAAATAGATCCTCAGGCAGGTCTCCTGAGGGGTCTTGCTCCAAACCATGTCTAATGTAGGCAATCATAGGAACATTAGCTAACAACTGCTTTCCAAAAATTTGTTGGCGTTCTGCCTTGGTGGAAGCCACATAAGCGATACCCAGCTCAGTAATAACTACATCGCCTTGAGGTAATTGCACAAAACCTAGAATTGTTAGCGCTCTTGAAACATCTATTAATTCTTTATCTGTAAGTTCTGTATCTTCCGCAAGTTTAGGTAAGTCAGCACGGCCATTAAAGGGTTCCTCTGCAAGCAATTCAAGCATGCCTTCCATGCGCGCAATGTCAGCTTCTGGTAATCTATCACCTAATTGCAATTTACTCTCAACTTCAGCAAGGCGGCCCAAGCGTGAAGTCCCTGAAGTCATAAGTCCATAAACATTATCAATGAGTGCACGTACCTCTTGGCTCTCAACGACTCTTGGATGCCTTATTGTAATTGGTAGTTCAGCACATACACGACCCGGATCGCTTGCAAAGATAAGCACACGATCAGCCATCATCACAGCTTCCTCAATGTTGTGAGACACAATGAGAATGGCTTTTGTTGGAATTTCATTATTATTCCAAAGTTCTAAAATATCCTCCCGTAATCGCTCACCAGTTAGAACATCTAGTGCCGAAAACGCCTCATCCATAAGTAAAACCTCTGGTTCCATCACCAAGGCCCGGGCGATGCCAACTCGTTGACGCATTCCGCCAGACAATTCACGCGGCAATGCACCTTCAAAGCCAATTAGACCTATCATTTCGATGGCAGCCTGCGCACGCTTCACTCTTTCCTTCATAGATACGCCTTGAGCCTCTAAACCAAGTTCAACGTTTTTCTGAACAGTTAGCCAAGGGAAAAGCGCAAAAGACTGAAATACCATGCTAATACCTCGCGCAGCTCCATAGATAGGCATGCCTTGATAAAGAACCTGACCTTTGTCAGCTGGAATTAGACCCGCCATAATCCTCAACATAGTCGACTTCCCAGATCCAGACTGACCCAATAATGCAACAATCTCGCCTTCGTTAAGCGTAAAGTCAACATCTTGCAGCACTAAACGCGCGGTACCATCAGTTGAATGAAACGATTTATCTACAGACTTAAGCTCGACAATTGGTTTACTCATCAGCAACTCCCTAAAAGTGCAGGCGATTCTCTGCCATGCGATATAACCTACGCCATATAAAATGATTGAACCCCATTACAAATACACACATGATGCCAATCCCAAGTGCTATGCGAGGAAAATCTCCGATAGCGGTCATTTCTGCAATATAGCTTCCAATACCGTGAGCATGTAATGTCGTATGGCCCCAAGTCACATATTCAGCGACAATGCTAGCATTCCATGAGCCGCCTGTTGCAGTAATTGCGCCCGTAACAAAGCTTGGAAAGATTGCTGGCAAAAGATAACGCCGCCACTTTAACCATCCACTTAACCCTAAATTTTGCGACACATAACGCAGTTCTGTCGGAATAGTTGATGCGCCAGCAATTACATTAAAAAGTAAATACCATTGCGTTCCAAGAATCATCAAAGGTGACAACCAAATATCAGGATTGAGCTTAAAGTGAACGATTAGCACTACTGCGCCAGGGAACATTAAATTTGCTGGAAATGCGGCCATAAACTGAGCTAACGCCTGAACTCTTGATGATAGATTAGGCCTCATGCCAACCCACACGCCCACTGGGATCCAAATTAAAGCAGCAATAATAATTAAGATAACAACGCGTGAAAGCGTGAATAATCCGAGTACAAATACATGTCCAGCTTCACCCCACCCAACCTCTGTATGGATAAAGTGAATAAGCAACCATAGTGCATAAAAAGCACCCGCTGCAATAATTGCATCCCATATTCGTTCACTTAATGAAGATTGCTTAATAGACCTAGCTCTAATTGACGTGCCATCATAGTTTCGTCGAAACATAATAAAGGTCAATTGCATTAAATTGCCTACTTTTTCTAATATCACCTCTATCCAGCTAGTTCTATGAAGCCAAGTCAACATCCATGAATGCTGTGCAGTTTCACTACTTGATTCCTCAAAACGAAACTTATCTGCCCAAGCAACTAGCGGTCGAAAAAACAACTGATCATAGAGTAGGATGCCAATCAACATAGCGCCAATCGCCCAAGCAATCGCATGCAAATTGCTTTGTTCAATGGCTAAAGCTATATAGGAGCCAATACCTGGCAACTTAATATTTTGATGGGATACTGAGATTGCTTCAGATGCCACTACAAAGAACCAACCTCCTGACATGGACATCATCATATTCCACAATAGGCTAGGCATTGCAAATGGAAGCTCCAGTCGCCAGAAGCGTTGCCAACCAGACAATTGAAAAACTTCAGAAGCCTCTAACAGCTCTTTAGGAACAGTTCGGAATCCTTGATATGCACTAAAGGCCATATTCCATGCCTGCGAGGTGAAAATAGCAAAAATCGCTGCACATTCCACACCTAGTAGACTTCCTGGAAACAAGGCAATAAACATGGTGACTGTAATAGAGAGAAAGCCAAGAATAGGTATTGATTGAAGAATATCAAGAAGAGGAACCAATATCTTTTCTGCAACTTTATATTTCACAGTTAATGCAGCAAAAACACAGCTAAACATCATGGAAGCAGCTAATGCGATAAACATTCTTAAAGTAGTGCGTAGCAAGTAATAGGGCAAATTAATCGGATCCAACGATAGCGGCAATGTTTCACCAATCTGAAAGGGGCGATTCATTTGTTGTGCCCCATATGCCATTAGGACAAGAAGAGCTAACACCATTGGCAGTAAAGCCCAATCCCACCTGTTACCGCCCGCTTCAAGCACTTGTCGCGGATAAAATTGCTTATTATTGCTCATTATTTATATGTTTCAAAAGTGTTTACTTTGCCTATCATAGCATCGTTGTAAGGCTTAATGCTTTTGGCTACTGAGCAAACAAAATAATATCTTAACCACTATCACCTTAGTCTTTATGAGAGTTTAATTAAATACATATTGATACATAAATATTCAAAAAAGAAATATTCTTGACACTAACAACAATTAAAATTTTAAAAATAAGTGTTTAATCTGCTCAGTTATCCGCTTAATTGGAATGCGCTAATTTTCATGTAGCTTTTTAAGTAAATTATTTTTACTGGTTTAATCTAAATCAATATTAGATAAATTGGGGAGCATATACTTAACAACAATCAGCTTATTTTGATGGATTTAATTGTTAAAAATTTACATATAATATTGGAGGCCTAAAATGATTTTATTGAAAAAACACCTCGTGACAGTATCGATTTTTTTTACTTTCATGATGACATTTAATAGTTTTGCTATGGCATATGTCTGCGGTGCGAGGTATCCGAAGGCTCAAGAGCAAAACGTTAATGTACTCCATACTGTTGAGGCTAAATTACAGAACCTAAAAAATTTGCTCAACCTTGATTTATCTCAAAATAGTGCTTGGAACACTTGGTCCTCTGAAGTCATTAGTGAGGTAAAGAAGCAGCATGAAGATGATCAGAAAATGTCCAAAGACTGGGTGGATGATGTGTCTGACAATTTGAGTACACCAGAAAAATTGGCACATCAGGAAGAACATCTTCGCTATCATATAGGGCGCATGGAAAACCAGTTGCTTCGAATCGAATCTGCAAGAAAAAATACGACCGCCTTTTATGGGACTCTTAATAAAAACCAACAAACTATATTTGATTTATTTTGGAAAGATAGTGCATTTCATCACATACCAACTAAGCAATAAGATTGCTTCAGTTAAGATTTAAATAGGTTGAATTAGATTATAGAGTGAGGAATTTATCATGAGAAAATATAGTATAAAAATAATGTTACTAGGAGGACTTATTATCTCCATCTTTGCAACAACTCCCGTATTAGCTGCTGGTCACGGGTATGGGGGTCATGGGGGTTATGGCCGAAGCTACGGCGGATGGGGTTTAGGATTTGGCATTGCTACAGGCGTATTGATTGGGAGTGAACTTGCTTATCCTTACTATTACCCTTATGCATATCCTTATGCTTATGCACCTTTAGTATTACCTTCAGAGAGCTATATTGTCCAACCACAAGTTCAAGTGGCACCACCCGCCCCTACAAATGTTTGGTATTATTGTGAGTCTACTAAAGGGTACTACCCCTACACACCTAGTTGCGCTGAAGGATGGAAAACCGTTCCAGCATCTCCTCCTGCAAGATAATATAAGGATAAATTCGTATGATTAAAAACAACATTAAAACTACCTCCGGCTTGTTTGCGTTACTCATTCTAGCTGGATGCGTTTCAGTGCCCAATGGTCCCAGATCGATGGCACTGCCGGGTGCTGGAAAGACCTTTGAACAATTCCAGGCGGACGATGCTATCTGCAGGCAATATGCATTAGATCAGAATGGTGGCGTAACCCCTAATCAGGCTGGAAATAATAGCTTTGCAACAACAGCTATAGTAGGAACGCTCATTGGCGCTGCCCTTGGCGCAGCATCAGGTGGACATGGCCGTGATGTTGGCGGTGGGGCCGCTGCAGGATTAGCATTAGGTAGTGTTGTTGGGGCAAATGCCAGTAATCAGTCTTCTGCTGGAACTCAGGCACGGTACGACAATGCTTACAAACAATGTATGTATGCAAAAGGCGAGCAGGTGCCGGTTTCTGGACATATGGAAAGACAACCTACTTACACTGCACCTCCTCCACCAATGGTCACTCCACCACCTCCACCTCCACCGGGTTACACTCCTCAATAATCTCGTTATAAAAGCAATTGATGAAGGTTAAATAGCTCAGCTCTTAACCTTTATTTGTCTATATTACATATGCTTACATGATTTTCTAGAGACTTAACAGAAAAAAAATGTCATACTAACGGGTTAAAATAATTAATTAATTTTTCATAATTTTAACGATTAAGCACCTTGACTAACTGATCTCTATAAAAATAAAAAAATTAATACACATAAGTTTTTTATAACAACTATTTTTTTAAATATGATGAATATTAATGTGGCAATGTAGCTTAAATGACCCGTTTATCATAAATAGATGGATGGATGGGGTTTTAAGGAAGATGCTCTAAAGTTATCTGGAACATATGCGGCTGAAAGGCCCATCAGCTAAGATATAAACTATGAGCTTGAAGCAATGACAAAGCCAAGCTAGTGAGCTTGAAGAAGAGAATCAAGCACTTTTACCAAATAAAGAAAATCCCTTGATAAAAATCGATTGGGTTAAAGTAGCGCAAGATTTGCGCTATTTAGAAATGCGACTGGAAAATGCCGTATTGGTTGAGCCTATAACGCAACTAAAAAACGCTGATACTAAGTGCCACGATGTTGATCAAAGATGATAATGGCAAACATCATTAATACCCTTCTACGTAAGAAGATGAGGCACTCTCTTCCGATCATATAAAGAATTAACTATTCCCGATTGCCAAAGACTTATTCGGACATAAGCTAGGGAATAATGTAGTGCAAAAAAGAACTATAAATGCGTTGTATTTAGAAAATCTAGCGATTAGCTAACTAAAAAATAAGGAATCATAAAGTAATGAATGTCTTCACTGCGATTGAAACACGTCGCTCAGTTAAAAGTTTCGATATACACCATAAGATGACCAGTTCAGAAATTGATAAGCTGATGTCTTTGGCAATACTATCCCCTACGGCATTTAATATTCAACATTGGCGCTTTGTAGTTGTCACTGACCCAGTTCTACGCCAACAAATTAGAGCTGTCAGCTGGAATCAAGCGCAAGTTGAAGAAGCTTCACTATTACTGGTTTTGACAGCTGATTTACAAGCATGGACAAAGGAACCAGAACGATACTGGAAAGATGCTCCACAGGCAGTATCCGATATTTTAGTTCCGGCTATCAGTAACTTTTATTCTGGTAATGCTCAAATGCAGCGCGATGAAGTGATGCGCTCTTGCGGCATGGCAGCAATGACGATAATGTTAGCAGCCAAAGAAATGGGCTATGATACTTGTCCTATGGATGGCTTTGATTTTGATACAGTAGGAAAACTACTCAACTTACCAGTCGATCATACACCAGTAATGTTTGTCACTGTAGGAAAGGCATTAAAACCAGCCTCACCCCGAAGCGGACAATTGCCGATCAACGAAGTTGTCATACAAAATAAGTTTTAACCAATTTTAAGTATTAAATATTAAGGATGTAACCGTGTTAATTAGCAACAATATCACCGTGCAATTTGGCGCTAAGCCACTGTTTGAAAATGTTTCAGTTAAATTTGGTGACAATAACCGTTATGGCTTAATCGGAGCCAATGGTTGCGGTAAATCCACATACATGAAAGTGTTAGCTGGCGAACTGGTTCCTAGTGCTGGGAATATTTCTATTGATAGCCATGAGCGGATGTCTTTTCTCCATCAAGATCAATTTGCCTACGAAGATCAGCGTGTATTAGACGTGGTAATGATGGGTCACGAAGAAATGTGGAAAGCTAATGTAGAAAAAAATGCCATTTACGCAAATTTAGATGCGACTGAAGATGATTACATGAAAGCTGCAGAGCTTGAGGGTGTATTTGCTGAATATGACGGCTATACGGCAGAATCACGTGCTGGCGAACTATTACTTGGCGTCGGAATCCCTATTGAACAACATAATGGCTTGATGAGTGCTGTAGCACCGGGTTGGAAACTGCGAGTACTGCTTGTTCAAGCGCTATTTTCAAATCCAGATATTCTGCTACTAGATGAGCCAACGAATAACTTGGACATCAATACCATTCGCTGGTTAGAGGATGTGTTGAACAATCGTGATTGCACTATGGTCATCATCTCCCATGATCGTCATTTCTTAAATCAAGTATGTACACATACCTGTGATATGGATTACGGCAAGATTGCTATGTATCCAGGAAACTATGATGATTACATGGAAGCTAGCACTGCTGCCCGCGCGCAAGCGACTAAAGACAACGATAAAGCTAAATTAATGGTAGCAGAGTTACAAGATTTTGTGCGTAGATTCTCTGCCAATGCTTCCAAAGCCAAGCAAGCGACTAGCCGTGCTAAGAAAATTGATAAGATTAAAATTGAAGAATTCAAGCCATCTTCTCGTCAATATCCATTCATACGATTTGAATATGATGAGCGTGATAAGCTTTACCGTAATGCAGTTGAGTTAAAAAAACTCAGCCATGGTTTTGATCACATTTTGTTTAATGATATCGACATGATGTTTGAGGCTGGCGAAAAGGTAGCGATCATTGGTGAGAATGGTATTGGTAAAACCACTTTCCTTCGTTGTTTAGCCGGTGACTTACAACCTAAACATGGTGAAGTAAAATGGGCAGAGAAAGCTAATATCGGCTATTTTGCCCAAGATCACGAATACGAATTTGATCAAGGTGAAGAGTTGTTTGAATGGATGTCACATTACCGTCAACCAGGCGATGATGATCAAGTGGTGCGAAGCATGCTAGGTAGATTGTTGTTTGGTGGTGATGACACTAAAAAATCAGTCAAAGTCTTATCTGGTGGTGAAAAGGGTCGTATGCTTTACGGCAAAATGATGTTAGCCCGCACCAACGTCATGCTGATGGATGAACCGACCAACCATATGGACATGGAATCAATTGAGGCACTAAATACTGCGCTGGATAAATACAAAGGGACACTTTTCTTTGTAAGTCATGACCGTGAATTTGTTAGCTCAATTGCTACGAGGATTATTGAAATAAAAGCTGATAAAATTATCGACTTTACCGGAAATTACGAAGACTACTTAACAAGTCAAGGCGTTGAGTAACTTTAACTAACTAGTGGCAATGAAAAAGGCGTACACATTTGTGTACGCCTTTTTCAATTAAACTCAGCACCTTAAGTCTGTTTGATTTAGATCAACACAGATATGGCCTAGAAAGCTCATATTGATAGGTGAATCTGCAATTCTATATATTTAACACTAATAGCATAAGGACTTTCAACATGAAACTGCTTACTAACCTACTCTCAACTGATTATGGTTTCACTAGCTTAGCTGTTATTGTTTTTGTTTTAGGTATGTGCGTTTGGTTTTTTAATTATTTCAAACGCAAAATGAATGAAGATGCCAAAACTGCCGGCGAAAAATAATCTAAAAAAAACTTTATGTCCTCACCCAAGCGAAAATTTGATGGAGAACAGATAAAAAAACCCAACACTTAAGTTGGGTCTTTGAAAATCAATGAAAATATTACCTAATCTTTCTTACCTGAACGTTTACGTTCATTTTCTGACAAGTAACGTTTACGGATACGGATTGATTTCGGTGTCAGTTCAACCAATTCATCATCATCAATAAATTCAACTGCAGACTCTAATGACAACGCAACAGGAGTGATCAAACGAACAGCTTCATCTGTACCAGATGAACGAACGTTAGTCAGTTGCTTACCTTTAATGGGGTTAACAACTAAATCATTATCACGACTATGTATACCAATAACCATACCTTCATACAACTTATCGCCAGGAACAGAGAACATTTTACCGCGGTCCTGTAATTTCCATAGCGCGTAAGCAACAGCCTCTCCTTGTTCAGCTGAAATCAGCACGCCATTACGACGACCTGGCATATCAGCTTTCACTGGAGCATACTCATCAAAAACATGGCCCATTAAGCCAGTTCCGCGCGTCATCGTTAAGAACTCACCTTGAAAGCCGATCAAGCCGCGAGCTGGAATCTTATATTCCAAACGCGTACGGCCGTTACCATCGGATTCCATATTCTGCATCTCACCACGACGACGACCTAACTCTTCCATTGCAGCACCTTGGTGCTCATCTTCTAAATCAACTGTAAGAATTTCATATGGCTCACATTTCTGACCATCAATTTCACGAAACACTACTTTTGGCTTACCAACCGCCATTTCAAAGCCTTCACGACGCATCGTTTCTAACAATATTGTTAAATGTAACTCTCCACGACCTGAAACACGGAACACATCAGCATCTTCCGTTTCATCGACACGCAATGCTACGTTAGTTAACAATTCTTTTGTTAAACGATCGCGGATCTGGCGTGATGTCACAAACTTTCCTTCCGTACCAGCTAAAGGTGAAGTATTTACCATAAAGTCCATAGTTAATGTTGGCTCATCAACCCCTAAATGTGGTAACCCTACCGGTGTATCCCGATCACAAATAGTAAAACCAATACCAATATCATCTAAACCTGAAATAATCACGATATCGCCTGCCTCAGCCTCTTCAACTGGCACACGCTCTAATCCTCGGAAACCTAAGACTTGGTTGATCTTACCCATCGCAATTTGTTTGCTTTCATTCATTACTGTCACAGATTGGCCAGGTTTAATACGGCCATTGGTGATGCGACCCACTCCTAGGCGACCAGTGTATGTAGAGTAATCTAAAGCTGAAATCTGTAATTGCAATGGCGCATTGCTGTCGCCAGCTGGCGGAGAGACATGACTCAAAATTGTATCAAAGAGGGCACGCATGTTATCTGAAGGGGTCTTCATATCCAGCATTGCGTAACCATTGATTGCTGAAGCATACACGATAGGGAAGTCTAATTGATCGTCAGTTGCACCTAAATTGGCAAACAAATCAAAGGTTTGGTTAATCACCCAGTCAGTACGTGCGCCTGGACGATCTACCTTATTAATAACCACGATAGGCTTCAACCCTAAAGCAAGCGCTTTCTTTGTAACGAATCGCGTTTGCGGCATAGGGCCTTCAACTGCATCTACCAACAATACAACACCATCAACCATACCTAATACACGTTCAACTTCACCACCAAAGTCAGCATGGCCAGGCGTATCCACAATATTAATGTGGGTACCTTCATAAACTACCGCCGTATTCTTAGCTAAAATAGTAATGCCACGCTCTCTTTCCAAGTCATTTGAATCCATTACGCGCTCAACCACTGCGTGGTGAGAGGCGAAGGTACCGGCCTGTTGAAGAAGCTTGTCCACCATGGTCGTCTTACCATGGTCAACGTGGGCAATAATTGCGACGTTTCTTAAATTGCGTAACATGTTGTTGCTGCCATATCATTGAAAAGCCGGGATTTTAACACAGATAGCGCCTATTTAATTTTGCTGATTAAATTATTAATTTGACATTATGTTTTAAATAGATATACTGCGCACTTCATTCGCGTTACAGGTTTTATTTGTAATGCTTGAATCATTGCCCTGACCCTTCTGTTGCTCGTGAAATTTTGAAGCAACTATCAAGAAATCAAAATTTTTTGATTTTTACTGGTTAGCGGCTGTGCCCGTGCGCTGGTAAAGATTATAAGAGTTGGTTTACATTAAGTTTGCGTTATCATTAAAACACTGCGGTCGATTATTCTTCCCAGAGACTTAATTAAGTCCCATACAAATATTTTCTGCGTTTATATTGCCCTTGAAATTAAGCTTAACTAATTGCTTAGTTCCAAATGATATGGCCGTTTTTACTTGGCGCCCTTTTTGTTTTTATTGAAAGGGACTATCTTGTCTTTTGAATCGTTAAACCTTGCTACTGAATTACTTCGTGCTATCGAAGAATCAGGCTATACAACTCCTACTGCTATTCAGGCACAGGCTATTCCTGTTGTGACCGCTGGTCATGACTTAATGGCATCTGCTCAAACTGGAACTGGTAAAACTGCAGCATTCATGCTTCCAGCCTTAAACCTATTAGCTACACCGCATGAATTAAAAAGCCGCGGTCCACGCATCTTGGTACTTGTACCAACACGTGAACTTGCAACCCAAGTCAACGAGGCTGCGCGTAAGTACGGTAAATTTATCCGTGCTCGTACCGTCAGCATCGTGGGCGGTATGCCTTATCCATTACAAAACAAATTACTATCACAACCACTTGATATTTTAGTGGCTACACCAGGCCGCCTATTAGATCATATGGAACGTGGCCGCATAGATTTATCACGCCTGCAAATGCTGATTTTAGATGAAGCTGATCGCATGCTGGATATGGGATTCTTGCCTGATGTTGAGCGCATCTGTAGCCAATTGACTGCTGAACGCCAAACACTATTGTTCTCAGCTACCTTAGATGGTGACATTGCACGTGTAGCAAAACAAATTCTTAAAAATCCAAAAACAATTCAAGTTGCGGGCCAAAAAGAAAAACACGCTAACATTGAGCAACGTTTGCACTATGTAGATGACATGACCCATAAAAACAAACTACTTGAACATCTATTGATTGCTCCTGAAGTAAACCAAGTTATCATTTTTACTAGCACTAAGCGTCATGCTGATGTGTTGGCTGAAGATTTATATGCCGCTGGTCACAAGACTGCAGCACTGCATGGTGACATGACACAAGGTGCACGTAACCGCACACTGACTAAATTACGCCAAGGTGAAGTTAAAGTTCTTGTAGCTACTGATGTTGCTGCGCGTGGAATTGATATTCAAGGTATTAGCCATGTCATCAATTATGATCTTCCAAAATTTGCTGAAGATTATGTGCATCGTATCGGCCGGACTGGTCGTGCAGGAAACACTGGTATTGCAGTTTCTTTTGCATCCAATATGGATCGTCACATTTTACGTAAAATTGAACAGTTCACTGGTAATCGCATGGATCCAACTACAGTTGAGGGCTTTGAGCCTAAACGTGCAATGAAAATGGATGGTCCAGGTAATGGCCGTGGCGATCGTGGCGATATTCGCCGTGATGCTCACAAGCCAGGTGGTCGTGGTGGCTTTAAACCGCGTGACGATCGTGGCGGCTTCAATGACCGCGGCCCACGTACTGAGCGCCCTAGCTTTAGTCGTGACAGTGCTGACAGTCGCGGTAATCGCGATTCAGCACCACGTGAGTCAAACGGTAATACAGGTAGTTATGCGGGAAAATCCGATGCTAACCGCTCAGAAAGACCTTCTAACGACCGTCCACGTAGCTTTGGTGACCGCAATGACCGTAGTCGAAGCGATCGCCCAAGCGGGGATCGCTCTAGTGCACCAGCACCTAACCGTAGCTTTGGCGATAGCATTGCTTTTGGCAAAAAACCCTATCCACGCGATGGGGCAAGCGCACCACGAAGTGATAGCCGTGGTGACACCCGCGGTAACCGCCCTGATGCAAATCGTGGTGATGGCAACCGTGTATTAGGTGCACGCTATGAAAGTCGCACTGAAGCTCCACGTGGTGACAATCGTTCTGCAGCGCCTGCGCGTCGTGATAGCGCAAGACCTGAAGGCAACCGTCCAGCACGTAATGATTCACGAAGCTTCGGAAATAATAGCAATGCTGGAAGCGGTGCGCCACGTCGTCCACGTAGCTTTGCATAATTAAATAATTGAATAGCATCCAACAAATGACAGAAACAGTAAACTTAGACAGTAGCAGTTCCTTAGGTTTTAAAGATCTTGGGCTAGCGCCAGAACTTCTGAAAGCGCTAACTGATTCTGGTTACACCATCCCTACACCAATTCAAGCGCAAGCCATTCCGGTTGCGCTGGCTGGGGCTGATTTAATGGCAGGCGCGCAAACTGGTACAGGTAAAACTGCTGCATTTGCGTTGCCGTTGCTACAAAAATTACTGCCTTTCGCAAACAACGGTGCTTCACCTGCAAAACACCCAGTTCGTGCGTTGATTTTAACGCCAACACGTGAACTGGCGATTCAGGTTGAAGAAAGCGTTAAGGCGTATGCAAAATATACGCCACTACGATCACTGGTGGTGTATGGCGGTGTTGATATCAGAACACAAACACCGTATTTAAAATCAGGTGTTGAAGTGCTGGTGGCTACTCCAGGTCGCTTGTTGGATCATATTGAACAAAAAACAATACAGTTGAATCAAGTACAGATATTAGTGCTAGATGAAGCCGATAGAATGTTAGATATGGGCTTTATGCCTGATTTGAAAAGAATTCTGGCGTTGCTACCTAAGCAGCGTCAAAATTTAATGTTCTCAGCAACGTTCTCAAATGAGATTAAACGCCTAGCCGATGATTTCTTAACCAACCCACAGCTCATCGAAGTTGCACGTAGTAATGCTACTAACGACAACGTGACACAAAAAGTATACCAAGTTGCGCAAAGTGATAAAGAAGCACTGCTAATTCAGCTGTTAAAAGCTGCCGAAGCTAAACAGGTAATTATATTCACCAAAACCAAGATTACTGCCAGCCGCTTAAGTCGCAGCTTAGAGCGTGAGGGTATTGCTGCCGATGCAATCCATGGCGACAAAACGCAACAAGAACGTATTAAAGCATTAGATGCATTTAAATCTGGGACTTGTACCGCACTGGTAGCAACCGATGTTGCCGCCCGCGGTTTAGATATTACTGAGTTACCAATGGTGATTAACTACGAGATTCCGAGTGCACCAGAAGATTATGTGCATCGTATTGGCCGAACTGGTCGTGCTGGCGCTTCAGGTATAGCAATTTCATTCGTGAGCTCTGAAGAAGAGAAATACATGGTAGAAATTGAAAAGCTGATTAAGCGCCAAATTCCAAAAGAAGTGGTTGCGCTTGAAAAAACTGGTGCTAAATCTCACAATAGCTCGCGCTCGGGCAACAGCAAACCTAGCTATGCTAAATCAGCAACTTCTAACCAAGATGCTAGTGCAACTAAACGTACGCCGGTGAAAAAGAAAAGTAATGACCCATGGTTTGATAAACCTTATGAGGCAGTAATAAGCCAACAGACGGCTAGCGTAAAAAAAGTCTCTTCCAGAAAAACACCTGTAGCCGCATTGCTTGGTGGGTTAAGGCCAAATAAGTAGGTAGGTAGGAGATATAACAAGGGTTAGCTAGGGCTAGCCCTTTTGCATTTTTATTGGTTACGCATAAAATCAGCCACGCCATACAACTGCTCAGCGAGCTTAACCACCAGCGCTTCATCCATCTTGAGTTGATTCATTGCTTTAATCATGCAATACATCCATTGGTCTCGTGCTGCTTCATCCACAGCGAAAGGCAAGTGACGTCTACGAAGCATCGGATGTCCATAGCGTTCAATATAGAGCTGAGGACCACCAGTCCAACCAGTCAAGAACATAAACAGCTTCTCACGAGCAGAAGTTAAGTCGTCTGGATGAATGGCACGAATAGGCTTAGCTCTGGGGTCACTATCCATAATGTCATAAAAGGTTTCAACCAAATTACGTAAGGCTTCTATACCCTGCACTTCCCCACCAAGTAGCTCGAAAAAGGTTGCTTTACTGCTTCCCACCTCTTCAATTTTATCTAGTGCCAAAGTTAAGACTCAGTCATTGAGCGACAACAGGCTTAACCAAGCTTGCAGCTAACTTAGCGCGAGATCTGGCTTCGGTTACATCCTTTCCAGTGGCGAGCGCCACACCCATGCGTCTTTTCAAAAACGACACAGGTTTACCGAATAGACGTAAGTCACTATTAGGTACTGCTAAAGCCGCATCAATACCCGTAAATATCAGATTATCACTTTCATGGCAACCGTAGATCACAGCGCTAGCTGCAGGCTCGCGTAAACTTACATCAACAGGCAACCCTAAAATGGCGCGCGCATGTAAATCAAACTCGCTAAAACGCTGACTGGCCATGGTCACCATGCCTGTATCATGTGGGCGCGGGCTCACTTCACTGAACCATACATGATCACCCTTAATAAAGAGCTCTACACCAAACAAACCCAAACCACCAAGGCTATCGGTCACCGCTTTGGCAATGCGTTTAGATTCAACTAAAGCGGCACTATTCATAGCCTGAGGTTGCCAGCTTTCTACATAATCACCTTTTTCTTGTACATGGCCGATAGGATCACAGAAATAGGTAGTAATCAAGCCCTCGGCATTTTTAGCTCGCACCGTCAGTAATGTAATTTCATAATCAAAATCAATTTGACCTTCTACAATCACAACGCCTTGATTCACCCGACCACCAGTGGCTGCATACTCCCAAGCAGTTTTAACTTCGCTGGCATTGGTAATACGCGATTGACCCTTGCCTGAGGATGACATGGTTGGCTTAATAAAGCAGGGATAGCCGATACCAGCATCAATTGCGGCCTGAAGCTCAGTTTCGCTTTTAGCAAAGGCATAAGGCGAAGTTGGTAAATTTAGTTCTTCAGCGGCCAGCTTACGTATACCTTCACGGTTCATGGTGAGTTGCACTGCTTTGACAGTAGGGATCACCGTAGCCAAACCAGCAGCCTCAATGTCAGCTAAAGTGCTGGTATTCAACGCCTCAATTTCCGGCACGATTAAATGTGGCTTTTCTAAAGAAATCAAATCACGAAGTGCTTGGTCATTCGTCATATCAATCGTATACGCACGATGCGCCACTTGTTGGCCAGGCGCATTCTTATAGCGATCGACAGCGATGACTTCCACCCCTAAACGCTGTAAGGCAATAATCACTTCTTTACCTAGTTCGCCACTGCCCAATAACATGACACGAGTTGCATTAGGGGTTAAAGGGGTGCCGATTTCCATGAAAAAAACTCCGATAAGGATTGCATCAAATATCATAAGATTTTAACATAAAGCAACCAGCTAACTAAGTTTGAATCTTTAGCTTGTTGATTAATAATTATAAAAAACGGCATAAAAGCCGTTTTAATTAAAGAATTAAACTTAATCTAAGTCGACTTTGGAGGATCCAATTTTTGGTTTATCAAACTCATAAGTAACACCAATCCAAGCAGCCCTTGGTGCACCTGGCGTTAGAAATTGCGTATTATTCCATGCACCTGGACTACCATTCCAAGCGCCCCCACCTCCAAACTCATTAACTCCAAGTTGACCAAAGGTTGCATAGTTTCGATCGAATAAGTTTTGAACTTTAGCAAAAAACTTCCAGCTTTGATTGATGCTGTAGTGCGTGTCAAGGTTTACAACAGTATATCCAGGAATCTGACCATGTGAGTCTTGGTTATTTTCATCTCCTCGTGCATATCGACTTGAAGTTGTAATGACATTACTGCCTATTGTCCATGATTGCGTAATTTCATAACCAAGGCGAACCTTAAAGGTATTTTGTGGCACCCCAGGAATATGATTACCTTTATTAACTGAAATAGAACCATTATTAGGGTCACTAGAGCTGTTCGCAGATGAAAACTCGGTGAATGGAGTTTGGAAAGTAGCATCGACAAAACTATAGTTAGCTTGAAATGAAAACTTATCAATTTTACCATTCATCCCTAACTCAATCCCCTGACGCAGAGTTTTACCTACATTTTGAAAGTACCCGTTTCCAGAGGTATTACTGGCAATAAATTGAATATCGTTGCTATTCTCGGTTCGAAATAATCCAGCGTTCCAATTGATATTTTCATTAACACGCCCTCGTGCTCCGCCTTCCCATGTTTTAGATACAACCTCCTGTAGATTTGGATCGCCTCCAAAAGCATTAGGTAAGGAGCAAGGATGTGTAGGATCTGCACATGATAATTCAACGGGCGAAGGTGCTCTCATTCCTTCGTTATAGCCTCCAAAAAAGTTAATTGCTTTCGTTGGATTGAAATTAAAACCAATGGCAGGATTAAAACGTTGATAGACATGATGACCATTCAAGTCACCCGCTGCTAAAGTGGGGTCAACAGCAGTCAAACTATCACCTTTAAGATCAACAATCGCCACGTTATAGCGGCCAGACATTGTCATATGTAACTTATCAGTAATTGAGAAAGTGTCTGTTCCATAAAGACCATAGTAATCGTTGTTAGCCTTCAAGCGAACTGTGCTTAAAACATCAAGTGGTTGATTACTTACAGTTGTAATTCCAACAATTGATGCATTTTGTGTATCACTTGTGAAATTAGTCCGGCCAAAATCAGCACTTAAACCACCTGTGAACTGATTTTTATGCCCAATCAAATCCTTCAACAATGTCATTTGTAAGGCACCGCCAAATCCGTCAGTATCTGTTTTAGTCACCACATTACTCGCAGCAACTGGATCATTAATGGGAGGATCATAGTTATTATTCACATTACTGTTAAATCCATTAGCGACCATGTGTCTATAGTAAACATTGCCAGCTAATAACTTATCATCACTAATAAAGTGACTGCCGTTTAATGCAATCATTTCCATTTGATTATTAATATGATCAGGCACTGAATAAGCTTGACTGGGATTGTAAAGCTGCTCGAGTGGCAAGCCCTGTATGCCGTTGATCTTATTATCTGCAAGTGATAATGATAAATCCAAATTAGATTTATCGTCTTGCCAGCCCACTTTACTAAAAATTTGCTTCACTTCAGACTTTGAGTAATCGCGCCATCCGTCCTCATTGAAAAAATTACCCGCTATGAAGTAATCTATATTTTTGTCTTCAACGACACCGCCTGTTTCAAATTCAAATGCACGACGCCCCCATGATCCTCCAGATAAGGTAGCTGATGTGCCCGGGTTCTCTGTACCACTTTTAGTGTGGACCGACAGAGCGCCGCCGAGGGTATTAAGCCCAAATAATGGATTTGATCCCGGAATCAAATTGATATTTGAAATTGCATTAGACGGAATCAAATCCCAGTTAACAATATCCCCGAAAGATTCGTTAACCCGAACACCATCCACAAAGACTGATAGGCCTTGAGGAGTACCTAGCAATGGAGAGGCTGTAAAGCCACGAAAAATTACATCCGGTTGATAAGGATTGGATACGGTATCATTGACTGTCACAGAACCAAGATTGCTATCCATAAATTCAGAAAGATTGAGTGCCCTTTGCTCATTAATTGATTGACCAGTCGCAGCTTGTATATTGGCAGGCACTTGATTAAGGGGTAGACCCATACTTGGCAGAGGAGTGGTGCCCACTACCTCAATCTTGTTTAACTCCAAGACTTCAGCCTTGTTTTCAGCAGTTGCCATTTGAGGCATTGCATAAGTCGTCAATATAGCGAGTAGGATTAATTTTGGTTTGAGGCTGCAAGGTGTTGCCATGACTTTAATTCCAATTAAGTGATTGCCTGCTTATTGTTTTAGTTGAAGCACGGCCTTCTTGTTATTAAGCCATACCATTTAAAGCAATGTGTAATATTTAACTATACCAATGCATTGCCGCTTATGCATTAGGAGAAACTCCCGACTTGCATCTCACAATTTCCCTTTAGATCGTGCTAGCGCTATAGTGACAACATACCATTAAAGACTTTAAGAGAATCTACATTTTGACGCTCAAGCTTCGCCTCAACCTGATCATTACTTTACTGCTACTGGGCATAATGTTTGCCGGGACATTGATGTCGATTAACAATGCCCGCCAGAACACTGAAGCTGAAGTTAAATCAGCAGAAAAATTGGTGTTATACCTCTTCGACACAGCTATCCTTAATAACGACAAGCTGAGTCAAAAACAAATTGAGAAGCACACCTTCAATTTGCAACATTTAAAACATATGCGACACATTAAAATTGAGCTAACTAATGAATATGGTGAAGTGGTTGATAGCAATCACTTGAGCAAAAATGAAGCAGTTGATGAAGCCCCTCGATGGTTCAAGGCACTTTTAAATAGATTCACGACCCAATGGAACCCTTCAATCCGGACCCTTGAATATCGTGGTAGGGTCCTTGGTAAATTAATCATCACTCCCGATCCCGACTACGAGTATGCAGAAAAATGGAAACAACTCATAGAGTTATTGACTCTCATTAGCGTCTTTTTTGTTTTAGTAAATCTTAGCGTCATCTGGGCCGTAGCTCAGGCACTAAAGCCTACAGAAAGAATCCTTAGTGCATTAAACGCATTAGAAGAAGGAAAATTAGACACTCGTTTACCTCAATTTAACACTCCTGAACTCGCCCCAATTGGTGAAAAATTTAATCATATGATTGCCAAACTTGAATTCAGTATCCAACAAAACCACAGGCTCACGCATGAGCTCATTTCGCTACAAGAGCAAGAAAGAAAGAATCTAGCCAGAGATTTGCATGATGAATTCGGTCAATGCCTCACGGCTATTAATACCGATGCAAGCATTATCCTAAAGGCTTCAGAGAAAAAATATCCTGAGTTAAGGGATAGTGCTCACGCGATATGTCAACTTTCACGACACCTCACTGATATGGTAACGGGTCTATTGCAACAACTTCGCCCTGGCTTACTTGAGGAATTAGGACTTCAAGCAGCACTTGATGATTTAGTCTCAACATGGAAATCTCGACATAAAGAAGTAAAATGCATTGTGAGCATCACACCTATAACGGAGGTCATTGAGGAGGCTAAGGGCATTACCTTATATAGACTAACTCAAGAATGCCTAACTAATATAACCAAGCACTCAAATGCAACGTTAGTAGATATTGAGTTACGCTACAAAAGAAAAAACCAACAGGAAGGACTTCAATTAATCGTCAAAGACAATGGGCAAGGATTTAATTTAAACAATACCCTTGGCTTCGGATTACCTGGCATGCGTGAGCGAGTTGAGGGATTAAATGGCGACCTACTCATTAAGACAATATCAGGAGAAGGGACCGAAATTAACGCTTGGATCCCTATTAAAAATTGAGTAAAAAAAATACGATAACAGTCATGCTTGTGGATGACCATGCATTTGTCCGCTCAGGCATACGTCGTTTACTTGATCAAGATGGCAAGGTAACTGTTATAGCAGAAGCCGAGAGCGCAGAGCGTGCTTATCAGCTCTTTGGTGAATATCTACCAGATATCACCATTATGGATTTAAATATGCCAGGAATGGGAGGGATGGAGGGTATTAAACGCATCATTGCGCGCTACCCTACTGCTAAAATATTGGTTCTCTCCATGCATGAGAATGCAATCTTTGCCAGTCAGGCACTCAAGGCTGGAGCTAAGGGTTACTTGGCAAAAAGTGGCTTAGCAGAGGAATTACCTAATGCTATTGACTGGGTGCTCACTAGAAAAACTTATTTAGGCAAGGAAGTTACTCAGAGTATTGCAATGCATGCGCACGAACCCAAGTATGATCCGATGCAAGTGTTATCGCCCCGAGAATTTGAGATTTTTCGAATGTTATTAGATGGTGCAGAGCTCCGTAAAATCGGCATCACACTCAATATCAGCTTGAAAACTGTCGCTAACTACCAAACAAGTATTAAGCAAAAGCTTGGGGTGAATGGCCCTGTTGAAATGGTGAGACTTGCAATTCGATGTGGCTTGATTGAAAGTTAATTAAATGCTATTTAGTAACTGCCTGGGCGGGATGTTTAAGAAACTGCGCAGCCCGAGCCAAGCTGCAAAAGGAATAATGCAGGCAGAGATAAACATAGCCAACAAGGCTAAGCCAAAATTGAAGGTAAAGGGAATATTAAAAATATGAACACTGATGTAATAAGCCAATAAGTTGGCGGCAATGACAGCGACCAAGGCAGCAATGAGACCAATACAGCTAAATTCAGCGATATAGGCAATGGCAACCTGACGCCTAGAAGCACCAAATACACGCAACAGGGTAGCATCAAGGATGCGCTCTTCACGTGTTGCAACCAAGGCTGCATAAAGCACGGCGCTACCTGTAATTAAACTAAAAACAAACACATACTGAACTGTACTACTCATTTTTTCTATAATGCCTCGTATTTGCTGCATCAATGCAGCCACATCAATAATAGTCAGATTAGGGTACTGACGTATCAACAAATTTAGAGGGCCATCAGCCTGCAACGGCAAATGAAAGCTACTAATGTAACTGGCATCAAAGCTTTCCAACACACCTGGTGGCGTCACGGCAAAAAAGTTAGCGCGCATGCTATCCCATTCCACTTTTCTGAGGCTAGTCACTGTCAGTGTAATGGGACTCCCAGCAATCTCGAATCCTAGCTTATCGCCTAACTTTATCCCAAGGGTTTTAGCTAAG
>Ga0316220_1001249_pt1 | contig 29308 bp, 20 predicted proteins | sample TBH18005metaG_FD_203632 | JGI IMG/M metagenome (GOLD analysis project Ga0316220, IMG submission 203632) | Freshwater microbial communities from Trout Bog Lake, Wisconsin, USA - TBH18005 | ecosystem: Environmental > Aquatic > Freshwater > Lake > Hypolimnion/Profundal zone | place: USA: Wisconsin...
GCGTTGCAGGCCAGTCGGGAGTTTTGGCCCGGAGCCCTGTGTGCTCGAGACGATCGGCTGTGCATTGCCATGCAGACGGCGCTGGTGGTGCTGCATCCCGACCTGCTCCGGCGCAATGCCTCCCCCCCGCGGGTGGTTATCGACCGCGTCTTGGTGGACCGGCGCGAGGTGGCGACCTACGACCCCGCGGCCCTGGGGACGAACCCGCCGGCCTTGCTCCGGCTTCGCCCGCCAGCGGGCCGACTCGACCTGCCGGCGAGGCACCGCGAGTTGGCTTTTAGTTTCACCGCGCCGAGTTTCGTCTCGCCTAATAATGAAGGGTTCAAATACAAGCTGGAAGAGTTCGACGCCGACTGGGTGGACGCCGGCAGCCGGCGGGTCGCCTACTACAACCATATTCCCCCCGGAAAATACGTATTCCGGGTGATCGCCTGCAGCAGTCTTGGGCTCTGGAACGACGTGGGCGCCTCGCTCGAAATCACCGCGGAACCGCGTCTTTGGGAGACCGTTTGGTTCCGGATCGCGGAGCTGGTTGCCGGCTGCGGCCTCTTGAGCAGTGCGGTCTACCTGGGCGCGCGACATCGGTACCGGCGCCGGCTCGAACTCCTGGAACAACGCCAGGCCCTCGAACGGGAGCGGACCCGGATCGCCCAGGATTTGCATGACGACTTGGGGGCGGGCCTGGTCGAGATTAGTCTGGGCAGCGAATTGGCGCAAGATGCCAACCTGACCGCCGACGAAGCGCGCGAACACACGCGGGAGATCGGCACCCGGGCTCGCGAGTTGGTGACTGCCCTGGACGAAATTGTCTGGGCGGTCAATCCGCGGCACGACAGCGTCGAATCGCTGGCCACCTACTTTTGCCAATATACCCAACATTTCTTGAGGTCAGCCCGGATGCGGTGCCACCTGGAGGTGCCCAAGGACCTTCCGGCGGCGGCGTTGAATGCAGAGCAGCGGCACAACTTGTTTCTGGCGTTCAAGGAGGCGCTCAGCAATGTGGTTCAACATGCGGGGGCGACCGATCTGCGCCTGGCAATTTCTGTTGATCAGGGAGTGCTCGTCATAGCTGTCGGTGACAACGGTCGGGGCTTTGATTCAGCCGCCCTCAGCGCGCCGGTGGGGGCGGACGGTTTGGGCAATATGCGGCGCCGGTTGCGGCAGGCGGGCGGCGAATATCAACTGAGCACCACCCTCGGCAAAGGCACCACGGTCATGTTTAAAGTCCCGTTGCAAGGCTTGAGTCCTAACGGGACCCCATAGGCTTGGGATCAAAGAATATCCCGGTCAACGTCACGGTATCGCCCCGGAACCAGCAGCGCCATCCCGCAGAGTAGATCCCGAGCTACCCTCCCCTGGACTACGCCACGCCTATTCTGGCTGGTGCTTGTCATCGTTCACAAAACTGGCCTTTCATCGCACCCCTTGGGTAAAGTCCAGCTAGTTCCTCTTGTAAACATCAAACTCATAGATGGACCAATGATACGTTGTGTTGGTGCCCGTCTGCGTTACCCGAAGGTAGCGTGCGGTCTGCGCCGGGAAGGTGATCGTGGTAAGGCCCAACTGCCCAGAACCGGTGGCGATGGGAGTTCCCCAGGCAGCGCCGTCGTTGGATACCGATACGGCGTACTTTTCCGGCGAATCCCAAAGGGCCCAGGTCGTGTCGAGCACGATTTTGTCAAAGGTCTGCGTCGCCTTCATATCCACCTGGAACCATTGCCCGGGATATTGGGTTCGGGTCATATCGCGCCACCCCGTCCAATGGTCGCCGTCAAGGGCGTTGGCGGCGCAGATATCAATGGGGATCTTGTCCCCACTGAACAAAAACGAACCGTCCGGCACCGAGGCCGAAGCAGTCCATGATTTCTTATCGAGCCGGGTCTCTTTCCCAGGCGGCCGCGGCGGGGGTTTGGGCGAAGTGGTGGGTAAGGTTCCACGGCCGCGGAACTTCCATTCGCCGGGGTCCACCCGGAATTTCACATAGTCCGCGTCCTCCGCTTCCCAGGAAACCCCCTTAACCCCCCCACGGTAGGCCCCTTCCCAGATGGCGGTCTCATTTACCTGGATCGAATCGAGCTTTGAAAACGAGCCTTTCGGGATCCCCACGATCGCGGTGGTGTCGGCGGGCGAAGTCAGGGCCAGCGCATATTCCGACGCGGTCTTGCTTAGCGCCACCGTGACCTTGCCTTTGATGGACGGAACCACGACCTTGAGGGTCGTCAAGAACGCCTCCTTGGGCAGGACCTGATAGGTGCTCCAGCCGGGTGCGACCGGGGAAACCCCGGCGATGGTCTGGGACAGAAGCAGTGCTGGCGGATTCCAACCGTGATTCAGCGACGAGCCTTCGTCGAAGGCATCGATGTGTGACGCCCACCAGCGGTCGTAATGCTCCCACAAAGTGGTAAAACTGCACGGGATCATGGTCTGGTACCGTTGATACATGCGCAGCAAAGCATACTCCTGTTTTCCCATAGTGCAGAGGGCCTCCAGCACCCAGCGGTCGAAGAAACAACTCGCATAGGTCCTTTTTGTCAGGACGTTGTCGTAGATCGCCTGCCAATGGGAACGGTCGGCGAGGCCCACATTGACGGCCATGGCGTTGGCCCGGTCATCCGGGGTGGTCACCTGCGAGGACATATAATAGCCGCCCTTCCAGTACTGGCTGTCGAACGTGCTTTTGATGCTCTCGCGTTTCGCGTCGATGAGCCCCACGTCCGCGTTGTGCCCTGTCAGGAGAGCCATCTTCTTCAGCGTATCCAGGCAGTCGTAATAGAAACACGTCTCAATCACCGCCGTGTCCTTGACTTCCTTTCCCCAATCAAACCAGGTACGCCGGTTGCCGAATTGATAGCTCTCGAAGAGGAAGGTCCGCGTCTGGTCATAGACGGCGCCAATGGACTCCCGATCGCCGGTCTGCAAATAGTAGAACCAGAGGCCATACCGGCCGAGGAATTCAAGGTGTTGACCCGGGTAGAACCTCGGCTCGAGCTTCCGCAGCACGAGCTCCTTGCACAGTTGATGCGCTGCGGAGTCAAAGAGGTAAAAGCATTGGTCCAGTTCCGGAGTGCCATCGCCCCAAAACCCGACCCGCTCGCGGTCCGGGCAATCATAGAAATGATCCCGCATGCAGAGGTAAGCGGTTCGGGCCGCCTTTCTCCAGAGGATATTATAGTCGTTATCGTTGCATTCGAACGAACCGGCGAACGTGGTGTCGTAACCCGTCTCGCGATACTTGACGGCCTTCACGGTAACGCCCGCCGGGATGGTGTAAATGGCCCCTTCACCGCTCACCCATTTCTTTGCTTCGTAAATGCCGGTGCCGGAACGCGTCGTGCAGGATTCGGTCTTGATCAGGTAGAGCACCAATGGATTGCTCGAATTGAAGTCGATCACTTTTCCGGCGGGGCCCTCGACTTCGATCCACGGTTGAAAGTGGCAATTATACGGCAGCTCACAGACCAACTTCCAGGGCTCGCTTTCCACCCGAGGCAAATCCCGTGAGACCGAGACGTATTCCTTTAATCCGTAATCCTTGATCGCGCCGGTTCCCGGCGTCGCGAATAATACCGCCATCGCCATGATGGACGCCGCGCTGAGGTGCTTCATCGAGAAGTTCGGTTAGGGGGTTGTCTGGCGCGTGACGATGGGAACGTAACCGACCTCCAGCCCTTCAGGTGGTGTCACCAGTAAGGCGGGATCGAGCGCCACCAACCCGCCCTGGCTGGGCGGCGCCATGTATTCCTGGTCTGTCCGCCAACTCGCGTGGATCCGCTCCACGAAAGCTTGTAGAGCGGCCTTCTTCTCGGCCTCCCACGCGTACTGTTGAAAGGAGGGTTGATCGACAAAACGGTACCAGGAGTACGTCACCAGGGAACCGTCGGCGAGTTTGGCCGTGAATGGTCCACGCTTCGGTCCGGGCTGACTCCAGGCGCCGGTCGTTGGCGAAGTGTAGGGTGCCCCCTGCTTGGCCAACCTGAACTCCTGTGCCGCCAAGCGGGTTTCGGCCGGCACGTCTGCCGCCGCCACGGCCACTCGTTCCTGCCCTACCTGTTTGTAATACTGCGGGAACAGGCCTCGCGGGCTGAGGTCGCTCTTGAACCATTCCAAGCCCCAGACATTTCCCGGGAAAACCTTGGTGTCAAAGACCTTCTCCACCCCCGCCATTTTCTTGCCCGCCTGGTCGTAGCGGGTCGTGCTCGTCGTCAGCGTGGACTTCCAGGCTCCCTTCCCATCGAACCGCCCGGAGCACGCCGGGCCGCCGTTGCGCCAGGCCTTGAACGCGTCATAAAGGGCGGCCCTCGAGTAGTAGGTCACGTCCTGGACCAGCAGGGTTCTGCCCTGGTCATCCACCGGGAAGTGCAGCCGCGGGATCTTCGAGTAGACCGCTCCGCGCGCGTCCTGGGAGTCGAAGCGGGGCACCGTGTTGATCTCCATCGCGCCGCCCCCCATGTTGCCCGCGCGTGCGTCCAGCCCCCGCCCATAATCAAACGGATACTTGAACAGCTTGCCGATCTTGCTCCAGGTCTCCGGGATATAATACGCAATCGGCCCCTTGAAGTTGGCCGCGCTCAGGAAACAGGTCCAACTCTGGTCGCCCGTGGGCGGGTCGCCTTGGGTGGGGTCCGTGAAGGGCAGGGACATCCAGGTGTAACCCAGGAACTGACCGTTGGGGTTCCCCTGGAAGGGGAGCGCATCGGGCGGGATCAGCAACCGATTGCTCAGTTGGGCGATGCCCAACCGGTGGTCCGGCAGCGCTTCGTTGCTGTAAAAAAAGGACCACCCCGGCGAACCCACCTCGTAATCGTAGCATTGCGGCGTGGCATTCATGCTGAATTTTGGCGGGCCATACCGAAAGTGGTTCCCCGCCCAGTACCCCAGTCCGCCTTCCACAGTTTGAAAGACGCTGTCCCACGTCGGCCCCCGCTCTTTCCAGGTCCGCGCCAGCGTCCCTTCCGGTGCCAGCGGCTGGGTCTTGTTATCGGAGTTGTCAGGCGTGATCCAGCAGCCCGCCAGGCCAATCTGGAAGTCGGCCAGCGGCTGGTCAATCAGCGGCCAGACCGCCGAGTAGAACCCCATGCCGGCGCTGTACTCGGACTTCGCGGGCGGCCGGCTCGCGCTAAAACCAATGTAACCATGCAGGCCGGAGGAAGTCGGTATCACCTTGCCCGCCGCCGCATTCGTCTGAGTTTCCTGTCCGGCACAGGCCCACGCCAGCAACACGGGCACCACAACGGTGGCGCAGAGGCTTCTTCGGTCGGTTCGTTTTGCCATAAGGGTTTCCTCTCACACGATGGCTTCCTGCGTGGCGTCCCAATGCACCACCCGTCGTTCCTGCTGCGATGCCAGCGACATAAGAAACGTCGCCGTCTCGATAAACGCCTCGTCGGTCGAGCACTTGGGCGTGCCGCGACTCCGGATGCAATTGACCCAGTCAACCATATGGTTGGGCTGCCCCGGCGTCTTGCCCCGCTCGTAGCCTTTGGGCAGGTCGGTCCTCCGGTTGTATCCAGCCGGTTCGATCTCGAAAGTGGTTACGTCGTGGGCGATGCTATCGAACCTCAGGGTCGCATCCCGCCCGCAAATCTCGACCGGTTGGCTGGCGGTGGCATTCATGCTCCCGGTGAAAGTGACCGTCCGCCCCAACCTCTCGAACTGGTAGTTGGCAGACCAGGTGTCGGGCACTTCGCGGTCGTCCCGCAGCAGTGCGATCAAGCCGGAGCAGGAGCACTGGTCCGGAATGCCGTGGCCGAGGAGATATTGGACAAAATCCATCTCATGCGACAGCAGGTCGCCGGCGTAACCGGTGCCGTAGGCATAATAGCAGCGCCAGTGCCAGAAGTGGCGTTCGTTCCAGGGGATCCTCGGGGCGGACCCGAGCCAGAGATCCCAGTTCACTTCCTTAAGCACCTGCGCCGGATCGGGCCGGTTCCATTGATCGTAATAGCCATACCAGCGCCAGTTGGGATGCTCGGGCTCGAGCGACTTAAAACGGCCCGTGCGCACGAGCGTGATGGGACCGAGAATATCCCGGGCCATGAGTTCTTTGGCCTGCAAGGCGCAGGTGGCCTGGCGCGCGTGGTGGCCGAGTTGGAAGACGACCTTGCTCTTTTTCAATGCGTCGCGCATCAGCTTGGCCTCGGCCAGGGTCCGCGCAAACCCCTTCTCGCAGTAAATGTCTTTGCCCGCTTTCGTCGCGTCGAGCACCATCTGGCAGTGCCAATGGTCCGGCGTGGCGATCACCACCGCGTCGACCTTCGGGTCGGCCAGCAGTTCCCGGTAATCCACATAGGCTTTTACCTCCGGGTTGAGGCTGCGCTGGATGCCCTTCTGCCGATGCGGCCCGTAAACGTCGCAGACCGCGGTCACCTTCACGTTGGGAACCTGAGCAACTGCGTTGATGAGGTCACCGCCGCGGGTTCCCAGCCCGATGCAACCCACGCCGACGGTTTTGCCCGGGGATTCGGCGGAGAGAATCGCGGGCGCGAAGGCGGAGGCAGTCGCCAGCGTCGTGGCGGCTTGGCCGGTGTTGATCAAAAACTGACGGCGGTTCAGGATCGGGGCGTCGTGCATGTGTTCTGGCCTTTCCATCATTTGGTTCAAATGAGCAGCTAACGCCACAGGGTCTGATTGCGGTCCAGTGTCGTCAATTCAATTCCGAAAGCCGCCCTTTGAATCTGCGCGGGTGACCGCTCTGCCGGTTCAAGGGACTTCGAGGTTCAAGCAGTCCAGCCCAAAGAAATACCTGGCCCCCTTGGCGGCAGGGTTCGCCCCGATAACTTCCACGCGGACCCGGTACTGGCCGTCGCGCGGCGCGAAAGTGCCGAGGACGAAAGCTGGCGCCGGGCGCACGTCCGGGGCGTAGCCGTCGAAGGCCGCCGCCACTTTCTGGCCGTTGACTTCGAATCGCAGCACCGCGTAGTCGGGCGCTTGAGTGGGGTAGAGGACTAACTGATGCGGCTGGGCGTCCGGCGCCGGAAACTCAATCTCGACGGCATCGCCCACGGCGGTGGTTTTCCCCAACAACTGGTGCCCGCCGCTCCACCGTTCGCCGCCAAAGGGGTCCATATCCTGGTCTCCGACGTAAAAGTCGCCGGATTTTGCCGGCACCTTCATCGTTTCGCACTCTACGGCTCCCGGCCGGTGTGAGGGAGCGGACGCAGCCACCGCTTCAGCCAGGGTGGGGACGGGCAACGTGGCTGCTCGCGGTTGCGGCGGCACGTCCGCGGCGGCACCGGGCTTCGCATACCAATAGGTAGTCGCGGCGTAGGTGAGAGACATCGGTTTCCACGAGATGAGTTCCATGTCGAACCGCAACGAGCGCTGGAAAGGAATACCGTCCAGGTTGCGCGTCCGGGTGAGAGTATTATGGCCTTGGGTCAGCTCCTGGTCCTGCCGTGGCTCGCCGCAGAACGGGGTTTGGTGAACCGGCATGGGGGCATAGGAAAAACCGTAGTAATCTTCGGTGCCAGTACCCAGGTGCGAGGGGAAGGACTCGCCGTCCACCCAGATCTTCTCGTCGCCCTCACCATACCAGGTGGCGATAGGGTTGAAGAGCGCCAGCGTGTCCCCCACATACACCCCGCGGCCCCGGATCGTGACGTAATTCCAGTCGCGATACGGCGGGGTCTTCAGCCCCGACTCATAGTGCCAGACCGCGTGAAAGTGCATCGAACGGTCGTCCCAGGCCCGTGGGCTGACGGTGGCATGCAGGGAGAGCCTGAGGGGCGCCTCGCCAAGATTCACGAGGGTGATGCGCGCGGCTTTCAGATAAGGCATCACCCACCGGCAGGCCAGCGTGCCGTTGGTGTTCACGGTGCGATACCAGCTCGCCACCGGGTTCAAGCCGACACCGCTGCCGAAGAAATCACTCGCCGGGCACCAGACCGTGCGCTCGCCGTCGAACTCTATCTGCACGATGAGCGAACGCAGTGCCCGGTCCGAAAGGGCCGGTTGGCCAGGCGCCAAATGCAATTCGATACGGCGCAACGCCGCGGGGCCGGGTGGGAGCGCCTCTGAATATTCACTCCCGCCGGCGATCTCCGGCTGAGTGGCGAGGTTCTGGCCCAGGGGCTCGTCCGGCGGGGTCCGCAGCCAGCGGTTCACCCGTTCGAGGGTTGGCCGGATGGTCTCCAAGGCGTCACGGGTAAATGGCTTCACGGCGGTACCGGGCACATAGGTTCGGTAGTTGATCTGGTAGTATCGGGCACCCTGGCTCCGCTCTTCCCAGGTAACCTTGCAATGCCGCGCGTAGGGAATCGGCAGGTAAAGCGTGTTGCCGCCTTCGGCCTTGGGGGAATAGCCCGGATGGGGTTGCGCCAGCGGCGCTTCGACCTTCAGATTGCCGCTGAGCAAGTCGTAAGCGGGAAAAACGAGCGCGGGCTCGGCGGCACCGTCGAGGTAGACGCGGAGGTTTCCCTCTTTGGTCTTATCGGTCGTTAGCCAGAACCTCACGATGCAGCCTGGCCCGTCGGCGTCCAGCATCACCTTCTCGGTCCGGCCTTGGTTTGTCTCCGTGCGGAGGAACTGGTTTTGGTCGCTATTGGCGAACCAGCCGGGTTGGCCCGGCGCGACCTTGGCCCGATCGTAGCTGCTCGCCTGCCGGCAGGTGAATTCCGGCTCGGGCCAGCGGGCTATCGCATCGAAATCGGTCATTTCCGCCAGGAGCGATTCGAGGGTAACCGCTTCGACGTCCGCGCTCACCAGCGAATTCAGCGGAAAGCTGGCGAACCAAATCCCTTCATACGGGTTTTTCGAACCGGCCTCATACAGGCACGCTGCCTGGCCATCCGTAAGCACCGCCAGATCCGAGTACGCGCTGGGGCCCGCGTGCAACACCTTGGCAACCGGCCAGGTTTCGCCTTCATCGAAACTGGCCCGCAGGGTCAGGTTCTTCCGCGCGCTGCGGTGGGCCGGATTGCTGAACAGGATGACGCCGCCATTGGTCCCGTCCCGCCAACCGTAGCGATGGATCGCCGCCTGGCAAACGGGCTCGACCAGGGCCGGGTCGAACCGTTGGCCCTGCCAACTCAGCCCGCCGTCTTCGCTGACGCACACTTGGCGGTTCCGCGCGGCGTGGTCGTAGTTGCGCATGTTGAGCATCAACTTGCCCCCGGCGAGCTCCACGACTTCACATTCGTTTACCTGGTGCCCGGGGCTGGAGCCCCCTAACTGCCAGCTCTGGCCGTGGTCATCCGAGTAGATGACGTGCGAGTAATAGTGTTTCGTTTCCGCCTCGATATGGTCGCAAGGGATGACCAGGCGCCCTGCATGGGGGCCCTGCCTGATCTGAATGCCGCTTCCAGGCCCGGTGGCATACCAAGACCAGTTTTCTTTCTTCACCTGGGAGGTGATCTCACGCGCCGCGGCCCAAGTCTGCCCGTCGTCCGTGGAACAAAGGGCGAACACCCGGCGCGTATCCTTGCTGGTCCGGGCGATGATCGCGGGTTCGTGGTCATCGCCGCGGTTCCACGTGGCCAGCAGCCAAATCGTGCCGGTGTCCCGGTCCACCACGACGCAGGGGTTACCACACGTGTTTCCCGCGTCATGCCAGACCACCTGCGCTTCGCTCCAGTGGCTGCCACCGTCCGTAGAGCGCTTCACCACCAGGTCGATATTGCCGCTGTCGCCAGAGGAGTCCTTGCGCCCCTCGCAAAAGGCCAACACGGTCCCCTTGGCGGTGACGGCTAGCGCCGGTATCCGGCAGGTGTCGTAGCCGCCCTCGCCCCGGGAGAATAGCCGTTGGCCGAGGGGTTCAAGTGCCGGTCCCCGCTCCGCAGACTCGGGCTGAGCCGCGCGGGGAGCGAAGGCTGCGACCGCTAGCAGGCCGAAGCAAATCCAAGTGTGTCTCATACCATTACGGATGGCTTAGGAAATCGATGCTCTTGAGCCACTCCCCCAGCGGGCAGCCGTTGCGCAGCCGCCCGGGCCGGGGGCAACCGGTGTTGAAGCTGTCACGGTACTCGGGTTCATCCCCATCGCACCGGACAGCGGCGATGCCGGCCACAAGACCGGCGAGCAGGAGGTTTTTCGTGGTCACAACGCCACAACAATAACCCTCGAGGTTAGGGTTCGCACGGACATTTCCTTCCCGATGCCCTGAGATACGAATACGGTGGCGTGGGGGTACTGCAAACGTTGCAGCCCGAGCGACCCCGCGCGCAGGCGCTCGAGCCGTTGGACCGGCGAGTCGCCGACCACCGCCTTGAACGCGGTGGTGGAGCTGCCTGGCGCTCTGGAAATCGAGCAACTCGGAAACGGGCGCGCCCGTCGCCGCCAGCACCACCAACCCGGCAGACGCCAACGTGGCTTCGCGTGTTCTCTGTCGACACCTTGGCGGATGGTTCTGTAAGGGGGCTCGGGCCGTCAACCCCTGGTGTCCATTTCGGGCCACTGCCGGATCTTACCCACCATCGCCCACATCAGGCGATCGAGGTCGCCCCCGATGGAGGATTTGGTGTTTCGGGTATTGGTGAGCCCGGCCCAACAGAACTCGCCCGAAGTGCGCACCATGATGGTGATTGTCCCCGGCAGGCTTCCGTTATGCCACCAATTCCCCTCTCGGTTCACGCACCAGCCCTTGGCGTAACTCGAAGACGCCGAAGACGGCGTCGTCATGGTCTTGATAGTCATGGGTTTTAGCAGATCCGGCACGGTGGGAAAACCATCCACATGGACCAGGAAACGCACGAGGTCGGTGGGGGTGGCGAGCCAGCCCCCGTGGGAGTCCATGCGGCGGACCTTCATCCCGTAAGGGTTGGCGCCGTCCTGGTCGTAGTAGACCACTTCCTGATCCGCGCGCTCGGCCAAGGTGTTACCGCCAAGGCGCATCCGGGTGACCCCGCAAGGCGCCAGCACCTGCTCGCGCACCGCCTGTTCATACGACTTGGCGCTGATCTGCTCGATCACCCGGCCCAGGAGGCAATAGCCGAAATTCGAGTAGGCATACTGCTCACCGGGCGCATGGTTGAGGGGTTGATGGGCCAGGGTCCAGGTGATGAGCTGCCGGTGGTCCATTTGTGGGTGGGAGAACATCGGGTCGGCGCCGTCGTTCGCCCAACCCCCGGCCGTATGCGTGAGCAGATGCTCGAGGGTGAGTTCCCCCACGTGCGGCAGGTAAGGCGGCTCTCCGTAAGCCGTCCCGAGCACCCCTCCCGGCCCAAACACCTTGTCCTCCAGCCGCAGCTTCCCCGCTTCAATCAGGCGAAACACCGCGACCGACGTGATCGGCTTGGTGACACTGGCGATGCGAAACAAATGGTCGGGCGTGACCTTTTCGTCCTTGGCTTTGTCAGCCAGCCCATAGCCCTGCGCATAGACCAGGCGTCCTTTTCTCGCCATGGCGACCGATAGGCCGGGAACCTCATGCTGCTTCATGAAGGCCGCCGCCGTCGCTTCCATCGCCTGCAATTCACTCGGGTTGAAACCCTTCTTCTGCGAGGCGGCGGCCCTGGCGGCGCCACCCGCCCACGCCAGGCCGCCGACACCCACGGCGCCGGCCAAGGTCCGGGCCAGGAACGAACGACGGTTCACTTTGACGGGCGAGGTGTGGGCCGTTTCACGTGTCATAATCCTGGGATGGCATTCACTTCAGTTCAACCAGCGAATGCTAGGCCTGGCCCCAGGCAGGTCAACTCGAAAGCCGCACAGGTCATCAGACCGAGGTTTGTGCCAAGGTCAGAGCGGCTTTGCGAAGTTCTTCTACGAATACGGCGAGCGGCTTATCGTCCGCTCGATGGGCGCGGTGGCCGGCGGCGATGCACACCGGCTCCGGAGCGGAGGAGAGCGTTACCAAATGGACACGTTTGGGGAACAGCCGCGCCATCTGCGTGGTGACGAGAGCGACCCCCAAACCTGACTCGACGGCGGCCATCAGGTTTTCCGCGCCGCTGTATTCGCCGGCGATTGTGGGCTGTTGCCGGTGGTCTCGCAACCAGCCGGTAATCGTGTCCCAATACTCCGGATAGTCGCTCTGGGAATACACGAGCAAGGGCTCACCGGCCACTTGCAGAGGGGTTACTCGCGACCGCCGGGCGAGCCGGTGATTGCGGCTTACGGCCAGCCGCCACGGGGCGCGGACGAGCGACGTCCATTTCAGTCCCCGCGTTTCGCGCGGTTGGCCGACACACAGGGCGATATCCAGCTTTTCACTTTCCAACCCGGTGAGCATTTCGGAAGTCGAAAGGTCGAAGAGCTCCACATGAGTGTCCGGGTGTGCCTGGGTAAAGTTCCCGACGGCGACGGACAACATTCCGGCGGCGAGCGAGGGCGCGTAGCCGACGCACAGGCGCAGGCCCCGCCCTGAGCTGCGCACTCGTTCGAGCACCTGGTCGGCCTGTCGGAGCAGGTTCCGGGCTTCGCGGAGCATCGTTTCACCCATGGGCGTGAGACGAATCGAGTGGGCCTGGCGCTCGAACAGGCACTGACCGAGTTCGTCCTCGAGCGCTTGGATCTGCCGGCTCAACGCGGGCTGGGTCAGAAAAACCCTTTTGGCGGCGCGGCTGATGTTGCCGTCCTCGGCCACCGCCACGAAGTGACGCAGTTGTCGGAGTTCCATGACGGCCAGCATAACGAAAAGGTGGCCTCAGGCCAAGAACTTGGCATTAGCCGCTGCTGTCAAACGCGGCGAAGCTGTTGCCATGAAAACGACAGCGACGGAACTGAATATCCGGCGGGCCGAGGAACGGGGTCACGCCGACCACGGCTGGCTCAACTCGCATCACACCTTTTCGTTCGCCGATTACTATGATCCGGCACAGATGGGGTTTCGCTCCCTGCGCGTGATCAACGACGACCGGGTTGCTCCGGGGCAGGGCTTTGGGACGCATCCGCACCGCGACATGGAGATTTTCAGCTACGTGCTGGAAGGCACGCTGGAGCACAAAGACAGCATGGGCAACGGGCGGCAACTCAAACCGGGCCAGATTCAACTGATGAGCGCGGGGCGGGGAATCACGCACAGCGAGTTCAACCCGTCGCAGGAGGAGGGACTGCATTTCCTGCAAATCTGGATTCAACCGCGCGAACGCGGTCTGACGCCGAGCTACACGGAGTGGCATCCGAAACCAGAACACTCCGACGCTGCCAAGGTGCTCGTCATCTCGCCGGACGGTCGCGACGGCTCGGCGACGATCCACCAGGACGCGGACATCTATCGCATTCGGCTCACGCCCGGGCAGGCGGTGACCCACCAACTCAAGCGGGGCCGGGGTGCGTGGCTGCAAATTGCGGAAGGTGTGCTAGCTTGCAACGGGGTGGCGCTGGCGACCGGTGACGGAGCGAGCACCGAAACCCCCGGAACCCTGACGCTCACTGCCATTAAGTCAACCGAAGCGCTCCTTTTCGATCTCAAATAAATAGCACCACAAAACCAAAACAAAACAATGACTACCATATCCATCATCTACTTCTCGGGCACCGGCCACACCACCAAGTTGGCCGAAGCCGTCAACCAGGGCAGCGCTTCGGTTGGGGGCGTGAAGACGAACCTGATCGCGATCCGAGGCGAGGACATTGCCAAGGGGCGATATGCGAATGAGACCGTGCTCGCCCAACTCGACGCCAGCGACGCCATCATTTTTGGCAGCCCGACCTACATGGGCGGGCCAGCCGCCCAGTTCAAGGCGTTTGCGGACGCCACGGGCGAACGTTGGTATCGCAGCGCCTGGCGCGACAAGGTAGCCGCGGGTTTCACCGTCTCCAGCGGCCCGAGTGGCGATAAGCTCAGCACGCTGCATTACTTTTTCACCTTGGCCATGCAGCACGGCATGGTCTGGGTCGGTTTTCCCGAAACGCCGATGAACGACAAGGGCATCAACCGCCTGAGTAGCTACAGCGGCGTCATGGCGCAAGCCGGACAGGAGCCCACGGACGTCGCGCCCAATGCCGCCGACAAACTCACCGGGGAACTCCTCGGACGCCGGGTGGCCACCATCGCCGCACAACTCAAGAAGTAGCCACCGCCAGCCTTTAGCCAAACAAACAAAAGAACATCTATGCAACTCAAACAAACGGTGGCCTCGATTACAGCGGCCCTGCTTCTCAGTTCACTCGCGCACGCCGCGGACCGATACAAGATAGATCCGGCCCACACGAGCATCGGGTTTTCGGTCAGACACCTCGGGCTCAGCAACGTGAAGGGCCAGTTCAAGGAGTTTGCCGGCGTGATTGTGCTCAATGACGGTAAAATCACCGAGGCGAGTGGAACGATTCAGGTGAACAGTGTGGAAACAGGCGTTCAACAACGGGACAACCACCTGCGAACCGCGGATTTCTTCGACGCCACCAATTACCCGACGATTACCTTCAAGACCAAGCGCGTCGAAACAGCGGGGGGGCAGATCATCCTGGTCGCCGATTTCACGATGCGCGGTGTCACCAAGGAACTGCGCTTACCCGCCAATCTCGCTGGACCAGCCAAAGACCCGTGGGGAAACCTCCGCGTTGGACTGGGAGCCAAAGCGAAGCTGAATCGCATGGACTATGGAATCCAGTACCACCAAGTGCTCGAAACGGGCCTCTTGGCCGTGGGCGAAGAGGTCGAACTCGAAATCAATGCCGAAGCCGTCAAGGAAACCGCAGACCAGACGGGGAGTAAGTAAACGACGGACATCCGCCTTGGCCTCCCACTTCATCATTCGCACCCTCGCGGCGGCTCCCGACACCGAGGCGGCCGTGCCGGCTCTGTTCATCGGGTATGGCAATCCGATGAACGCAATCGAGGACGCCGAATCGTGCCCGCACCAGCCAGGACTTGACACCCCTGGACAAGCCTTGTCGCATTCTGCAAGCAAATTGGCGCGTTCTGCTAGTGACAGGATTTCGGTCGGGGTTATCTTGAACCCATGACTGCGACCAAAATAGAACGCCGACTGAGGCCGGCAGCCACCGATTTTAACAACCGCAACGAAATCAACCGGAGCATCAACATGCACAACACCAAAGCCTATTCCGCGGCCAGCGCGACTTCGCCCCTGGCCCATTCCCACATCCCGCGCCGCGAGCCAACCCCGCGTGACGTGCAGATCGAAATCCTTTACTGCGGCATCTGCCACTCCGACCTGCATTACGCCCGCAACGAATGGAGCAGCCTGATGCAGACCGTTTACCCCTGCGTGCCCGGTCACGAAATCGTCGGCCGGGTCACCCGGGTCGGTTCGGCCGTGACCAGGTTCAAACCTGGAGACCTGGCCGGGGTGGGCTGCCTGGTGGATGCCGACCGGTCCTGCCCGCACTGCCGGGCGGGCAACGAGCAGTTCTCGCCCACCCAGGTATGGACCTATGGCGGAACCGACAAGCATCTTGGTCTGCCGACCTACGGCGGCTACTCGGAGAGCATCGTCGTGGACGAGCATTTCACCCTCCACATTCCCGGCAACCTTCCCCTCGCCAACGCAGCGCCACTGCTCTGTGCCGGCATCACCACCTACTCGCCGTTGCGCCACTGGAAAGTGGGTCCCGGCCAGAAGGTCGGCATCGTGGGTCTCGGCGGCCTTGGGCACATGGGCGTGAAGTTCGCCCGTGCCTTCGGCGCGCAGGTCGTCGTGTTCACCACTTCGCCCTCCAAGAAAGACGACGCTATCCGCCTTGGCGCTCACGAAGTTGTCGTCTCACGCAACGCCGACGAAATGAACCGGCACACCGGAAGTTTCGACTTTATCCTCGATGCGGTCGCCGCTACGCACGACGTCAACGCCTACCTCAACCTGCTCAAAGTGGACGGCAACCTCACCCTGGTCGGCGCGCCGGAAAAGCCTCACGCCATCTCCGCCTTCGCTCTCATCCTCGGCCGCCGCAGCCTCTCGGGCTCGCCCATCGGCGGGTTGGCCGAAACGCAGGAAATGCTCGACTTCTGCGGCAGGAATAACCTCACTGCCGACGTTGAAGTGATTCCCATCCAGAAGGTCAATGAAGCTTACGACCGCATGGCCAAATCCGACGTTAAATACCGGTTCTCCATTGACATGGCCTCTCTGAAGGCTGAATGACCCCGCGACGTTGACCCAACGCAAACACGATTATGCAAAAACGAACTTTAGGTAAAAGTAATCTGGAAGTATCTGCCCTCGGCCTCGGCTGCATGGGCATGAGCTTTGGCTATGGCCCCGCGGGGGATAAGCCGGAGATGATCGCCGTCATCCGTTCGGCCGTCGAACATGGCGTCACCTTCTTCGACACGGCCGAGGTCTATGGCCCGTTCACCAACGAGGAACTCATCGGCGAAGCCCTCGCGCCCTTCCGCGATCAAGTGGTCATCGCCACCAAATTCGGATTCGAGTGTGACGCCGGCAAGCAAGGCGGCCTCAACAGCCAACCTCAGCACATCCGGCAGGTCGTGGAAGCCTCCCTCAAGCGGCTCAAAGTCCAGACCATTGACCTGCTCTACCAGCACCGAGTCGACCCCGGTGTGCCCATCGAAGACGTGGCCGGAACGGTTAAGGACCTGATCCTCCAGGGCAAGGTGAAGCACTTCGGGCTGTCCGAAGCCGGCGTGCAAACCATCCGCCGGGCGCATGCGGTTCAGCCCGTGACCGCGCTTCAGAGCGAATACTCCCTCTGGTGGAGAGAGCCCGAAGCCGAAGTGTTACCGACGCTGACCGAGCTCGGAATCGGGTTTGTCCCGTTCAGCCCGCTGGGCAAGGGCTTCCTCACCGGGAAAATCAGCGCGGACACGAAATTCGACGCCAACGATTTCCGCAACAAAGTGCCTCGCTTTGACCTGGAAAACCGCAAAGCCAATCAGGGCCTGGTTGGGGTCGTCGAAGCCTTCGCCAAGAAGAAGCAAGCGACCCCCGCGCAGGTCGCCTTGGCCTGGGTGTTGGCTCAAAAGCCTTGGATCGTTCCGATCCCCGGCACCACGAAACTCCATCGCCTGCACGAGAACCTCGGAGCCGTCTCGCTCCAACTCACGCCGGAGGACCTGTGCGAGCTTGGGAGCGCGGCGGCAAAGGTCCAGGTGGTGGGAGCCCGTTATCCCGAACATCTCCAGAAACTCGTTGGCCGGTGAGCGGCACCTCGTCGGGAGAAAAGTCAACGTATGACCAAGGCACCTAAGACAACGACCACGCGCCGAACAGTGAAGATCACCGAAGCGGCCCACCGGAATCACGAGGAGCTGTTTCCAAACCACGAGTCGACCCTGCAAGTAACCGACCCGGAACTGATTGAGGTCTTCGATAACTTTGCCTTCGACGAAGTGCCAGCCGAGAGTCAGATCGATTCCCAGACCAGGACCATGATGATCCTGGCCGCGCTCATCGGCAGCCAGGCGGTGAGCGAGTACAAGATCATGGCCGGCGCCGCGCTCAACGTTGGCGTGACGCCGGTTCAAATCAAAGAGATCCTTTACCAATCCGTGGCTTACGTGGGAATGGCCAGGGCATTTGAGTTCCTCCACGCCACGAATGAAGTGCTGACCGCCAGAGGCATTCCTCTGCCTTTGGGGGGCCAGTCGACCACTACCCCCGAAACCCGCCACGAGAGAGGGTTGGCGGCGCAGAAAGCCATCTTTGGTAAAATGATTGACCAACTCCACGAGCAATCCCCCAAAGACCAGTTGCACATCCAGAGGTTCCTTTCCGCCAATTGTTTCGGCGACTACTACACGCGCAAGGGGCTGGACACCCGACTCAGGGAGTTGGTGACACTTTCCGTCCTCATTGCCTTGGGTGGGGTGGATGCCCAGGTCAAGGGCCACCTTCAAGGCAACGTAAACGTGGGAAACGATCGCAGTGTCTTGATGGATCTGATCACGCAGTTGCTGCCGTGGGTCGGGTATCCCCGGACGCTGAATGCGCTCAAGTGCCTGAACGAGATGGCCCCCGCACCACCGAATGGAGCGCAAGCAGCATCGTCGCGCTCGTCGGGTGGAAGAACGGCTACCTGATCGCAGGGTCGTCTGCTGACGGGCGGTTCGGACTGCAGAGGGACGAGGTAGGAGAGCGCGCGCCTTGGCGCTGGCCATTTTGCTGCTGGGAGGCTTAGCGGTGGCTACCTTGACCGATGCGCAGGAGCAGATACCCCCCAACTGGACAAAGGCCGGGGAACCCGACGTGGCCAAGGGCGTGTGGGTGGTGCGGTTCGAACCCACCGGCATAAGACCTCGGGAGAGTTCCTGGCGAAGGTCCCGATCTATCCCGGCCAGCACGGCCAGATCGGCTACTTCAGAACGAAGAAGCGAGGCGACAAGTCACCTCGGTCGAGAAGTTGACCAGGCTAAACTGGGGGAGTCGCAAAAGTTGCCGCAGGAGTCCCTCTAGCCGGACGGCGCTCTATCCCGAATCTGACTGGTTTCAGCGGCGACCGGAGGAGCCCGGGTTTCAAAATCCTTCCTTGGGGTGCTGGTTGCGCAGCATGCGGTGGCAGCGGTCCCGCAACTCCGACGCAAAGAGGCGGGCGGCGGGATCACTGGTATCCTGGAAAATGACCTCCTGCAGCATGGCCTTGACGTACTGGCGGCAGCGCGAAACCCGTTCGTCCTGCTCGTTCCCCAGATCGCGGATCTTGCCGATGGACCCCACCTCGGCGTAGCGGTTCGTCTCGACCATCTGGATCAGTTCCGGGACACGAACCTTCCAGTAGGCTTCGGACCCGGGCCCCTCGAACTTGTGCCGGCGGAGGTCGGCATTGAGCCGGTCGAGCTGCACCCGCGCCGCCTCGGCGATGCTCCGGAGTGGCGGGCTCTTGACCGATTCCTGCTGGCAGAACGCCGCCATATTGGTGCCCCACTGCTGGTACTCGCGCAAGCGGTCGTGGATAGCATGGACAAAGTACCACATATCCTCCATGGCCTGGATCAAGTGCGTCTTCGTCTCCCCGGGGAGCGCCTCGAACGTGCCGTCGGGCAGTCGCTTGAGCTTGTTGACGATTGGGCTGATATGGTCGTCCCACAACCCGCAGGTGGCGTAAGCCAAGGTCTGACGGTCGCCGCCGGGTTGGCGTGGTTTGACGGCCGCGAGATCGAGGATGTACTCACAGGGCCCTTGTCCCAGCGTTTCGCGCATCAGATCCACCGGCGTGAAGATATCGATTGGCGTAGCCGGGACACGTCCCAGCGGGTAGATGAGGACGCGCTCGTAAACATGTGGCTGGTTGCGTGCCCGCTTGTCGGCGTAGAGGCAGAGACGAACCTCGTCGCCTTTGAACACCGCCGGATAGATGAAGAAGCTGGCGATTGATTCCTGCCAGATTTGGGGGCTATCCTGGTTGCCCTGTTCCCACCACTGCACCCCTTGTTCCCACCAATTCGCCGACCGCTTGCTGCTGGTGGCGGCCAGGAAACGAGCGTCCAGCGGGTCGGCATTGTCCCTTTGTGCGATGCTGGTGCTCCTGAAATCGAAGGACTGGTTGCGCGTGGGCCAGTCGGCCAGCCGCCGGCCCTCGGCGACGATAAAATCTCCACGCCACCTGGCCTCGAAAGGCCGTTTCCACGCAATGGTCGTGGGTCGGTAGGTGGGCAGGGGGGCGGCCTCCTCATCCTGCCAGAGGCCTTTCCGCTCCAGGATGCCGGCGTACACCGGCTTGCTCTGGAACTCGATCCGCGCTGCCGAGATCCTCCGCGCCTTGCCCTCGCCGGAAAAAACCAGGTCTACCTGCGGCTCGAGACCGTCCTTCTCGGTGGGCAGCGTCTGGGCCGCGGTGGCCTTGGTCGACGTGTGCTTCAGCCGGCCCGGCCAGATGCACATCACCATGGTATTGCCCCCCTCGATGAACTGGAGCAGGAAGTTCTCGGCGGGGACGGTAAGCGTCGGCATGGCGAGGTGGATGGGGTCGAAGACCACGTCGTCCCCGAAGAAATCGGGCAAGGCCACGTAGCGCGCAGTCGCCTTGACCTCAACCGCAGCGGCATCTCGGACCGGGGTCACCTTAACCAGGACACCCGCGCCGAGGGTGAGTTCCACCTGGGCGGCTCCCGCGGTGACGCGAAGGACCTCATCACCTTCCTTGGTCAGGCCCAACTCCGCCTGGTCAATCGGCGCACTCCTGGCGGCGCCGGAGGGCAACAAGGCAAGTTCCAGGCGTCTGCCACCGCCCTTCGCATCGACCCTGACGCCGGGTTGGCCGGGAACCGCCGCGACCTGGACCGTCTGGTTTTCCAGGGTCACCGCGGCTTGGGCCTGCACTTTGGCCATCCCGGCAGCGGAGCACAACCCACCCAAGGCCAAGAAGGCAAGATATCGACCTGATCTACTCATAGTTCATTTGTGACTGGAAGGATATCGAGCCTGCTTCCTGAGGAAAATGCGAATCTGGCCCGCAGGATCCATGAAACCCTGAATGCCTGCCCGCCGGGCGCCGATCCTATATGGATCGGCCACGCGCCATAATCCCCGGGCTCCTCTCAAAACCATCCAGGCCCGGTGCTGCCGCTCATGCACCGACCCAGGCTCTGGACGTTATCATTTCATGTGCTGCTCGTGCAGTTGGGCCAGCGTCTGGGCGATGTCGCAAACCACCACTGTGCCGTCCAACGTGCCCCATCCCAGTAGCCGGCTATCCGGGCTAAACTGCGGTGGCGACGTGCGTCCGAGATCGATCCCCAGGGCGAGCGGCGATGCAGAGGCGCTAGCCGCAAGCAAACCCCAGCCGGAATTGACGCCGAGGTCCGTCGCCCACCTGGAATCCGTCGCCAGCCAAAGTCCACCGCGGCCAGTGGCATGAACGGGAAACGAGCAGTGCCCGACGACTTCTTTGGACGCGACGTCCCAGATCGCGCAGGGTTCGGTGTAATCAGCTTGGTAGGCCAGGACAGACCCCGGCCAATCGAGCGTTAGAAAGTCGGAGTTATTGGTGCGCCGGGAGGGCAACTGGAGCAGTTCCTTCCCGGTCATTAAATCATGGACTTCTACCACGTGATTGGTTGAGGCCGGAGCCGAGTTCAGGCCGGCAACGGCCACAACGGTCGCGTTGCCCGCCACCGCCGCCTCGAAGATCCTCCCATTGAACAGGTTGGACTGCCAGATCGGCTCCAGGAAATTCGTGTGGGACAAGTTGCGCACGCAACAGGTTCCGCCGAGGCTGTCTTGAGGTTTATCCCATTGGAACAGGATCAGATCGCCGGTGCCGTTAAAGCAGAGCCCCTGTTGCAGCGCCCGGGGCAGCGGTCGGCTTCCCTGCACCAGACCTGTGTTTAGGTCCCACCAGCAGGCTTTCCCCGAGGTAGCAAAGGCAAGTATTGGTGGACCTCCGTGGCTGAAAGCCACACCCGCGTTGTCGGCGCTAAGCCCGACTGGTGCCTCAAACACCCAGGTGAGCCGGTCTGCAACCAGGTCCCAGACACCCAGTTCCCAGTCATGTCCCAGGGCCGCCACCCAACGACTATCCGGGGAGAACCAGACCTTGCCCGACGTCGACGACAGCCCACGGAGCGTCCGGAGGCCGCGGCTGGGGAGGAGTCCAAAAACCGTCGTAAACGCCGGCGCCCCGAAACCAGACTCGCACCCGACCGCTACCGAGCGCCCGTCAGGCGAGAACGCCACGGCGTGGGCGAAGTCCGGGGCATTTAAGTCTAGCAGCAGGCTGCCGGTGGCCACATCCCAGAGCCGGGCCGGACCAGGCGCACGGCCACAGGAAGCCAGCGTCATGCCGTCAGGGCTGAACGCCACCCCCTGCACGCCAAAGGCAGACCCCCGGCACACGGCCAAGGAGGATTGGGATCCGGTTTCGTAAATGGTGATTTTCCCGCCCGCGGCGCCGGCTGCCAGAATCCATGCTCGCTCGGCGGTAGCTGTGGCTGGAGGGCGTGGGTCGCGATGAAATGCCAGGCACCGGATTTCACTGCCTCTAAGAGCCAGAGTTGCCCCCGCCTCAAACCCCGGCAGTTTGCAGGTGCGGACGCGCCCGTCAGCGTAGCCCAGCGCCAGACATTGGTTGTCGGGCGAGAAGGCCAGCGCTGTGCAGACCACGTTGGTCCGCACCCGAGGCGCGCTGGAGCGGTCGCCACTCGCCAGGTTCCAGACGGTGACCCACTCTTCCTTGATACCGCGGGTATCTGCTGGACCGGAAACGACGGCGGCAGCGAACGTTGCATCCGACGAAACAACGAGCACCGGATTCAATGCGCCATTCCCTGGGTTTTCCTCCATCGAAAAGTCTCTCAGCGCTACGCCCCGCTCAGGATCCAGCAGTTGGAAGGCGCCGCCCTGCGTGTGCGTGAGTTGCCGAGGGTTGCCGTCATGGTCAAACCACACCGGGCCGCTGTTGGTGCTTTGCAGGCGCCGGAGCTGCTTGCTTTCGAGATCCCATAGTTGGGCTTTACCCCCCTCGTTGCTGTCCATTAAGAGTCTGCGTCCGATGGAGTCAAAGGCGACGTGGTCCGCGCCGGCGTTCGTGCAGGCCCCTAGCGCTGCGTCAAGACCCGAGAAGCAGGCCACCGCCTGCCCACGAACATCCTCATCCAATCGAATGCCGGCGGCGGCACGGAGCTTTGCCAGGGCGTTGGCGGACCAGCCTGCCGTGCGTCCGGTCCCGCGCAGTTGTTCGGCCGCTCGCAACCAGTTGAGGCGCCGTTGCTCCCGCCGGTTAACGTAGTCGCGCCAAGCCACCACTCCACCGGCCAGGGCTATGACCACGAACACCGCCAGAACCCACCGCGCCGCCCTCAATCGCCCTTGGAGAATGAGTTGCTGCCGACCGGCCCGGCCAGCCTGCACGAGCACCAGGTCACGATGGAGTGCTTCCGCCGTCTGGTGGCGCGCGTTGGGGTCGGGATCGGCGGCCCGGCGCACAACCTCGTTTAAGTCGAGCAAACGGTCGTGGTCAGCCCAGGCCTCGAAGCCAGCCGGCAGGCGTGGGAATTCCGTCCGGTCCAATCCGGACATCATCTCATACATTACGCGGCCCAGGCTGAAAACATCGGCCTGCGGAGAGCCGGGTCCTTCAGGCGGAGTATAGCCCTCGGTGCCGCCATGCTGCGGAGTCTGGTCACCCACCATCGAGACCGTCCCGATATCCGCCAGCTTCGGAATGCCGTTGACGAAAATGATGTTCCCCGGCTTGATGTCCCCGTGGACGAGGCCGTTCTGGTGCAAATGCTGGAGCGCCAGGGTCAAGCTTAGGCTGATGTCCAGGCACTGTTGGAACGGGAGCCGGCCGCGGGTTTTCAGGTCGTGGCGCAGGGTGTGGGGAATGTAGGTGGCGGGATCTACGCGTTGTTGGGGGCCCAGGCATACAGGATGGGTGGCCGACAGGCTGGCCTGCCCGGAGTGCGGCCCGCTGCCATCCTCCACCTTGCTGGACTGCGGCTCGCCCTCGCGGAGCATTTCCACCGGGTCGGCCAGTTCCATGATGTAGTAGAAATAGCCCTGCGCGTCGTTGCGCCCGGTGTGAAGAATCGGCACCTGGCTGGGGTGTCCGTGGGAGATCGGCTCAAACCGGCGGATGCCGGCGAACTCGCGTTCATAGGGGTAGTCGCTCTCGAACCGGCTGCGATAGACGACTTTCACCGCGCGCCAGGTGCCCATCACGTTTTGGGCCAGATAAACACGACCATAGCTGCCTTGGCCGATGGGGGCAGGAAGGAGCCTATGGTCCGGCACCACCGGGGGCCGCTCCTCGGCCACAGACCTTGGTGGCAGCGGTGGGGTAGTAGAGGGGGAATCGTTCATACGTTGGCCTTCCAGCGCCCTTCACAGGACGCCCAATTCGCGAAGTCGGCAGGCCAATCGCCGCAAACCCCGCCGGCGTCGCGCCGGATCCCGCCCCGGATCGGGCATCGCCAGCGCCTGCCGAACCAGCGGCGGCGGAAATGGGTGGCGAATCAGGCGTTCGGCTAGCCTTGGAAAACTCATAGGAAGACCTCCCGTAGCTGAGCGACTTGCTGTTTATGCACCTTGCCGACCCGCAGCTTCGCCAAATACACTTGCGCGCTGCTCACCCCCAACGCGTTGGCGGTCTGCGCCACGGTATTGCCCTGCAAAACGTGGTAATCGTAAATCTGGAACTGGGTCGGGCTGACCAATCCCTTGACCCGCTCGATGGCCGCGGCCAAGACGTTCTTCTCCCAATCCGCCTCCCAGCGGGCGTCCGGTTCCAGGCTGGCGGGGTCCGCGATCTTCTGAATCGGCTCCGTCAGCGTGTCCTCGCCGGGCCGTAATTCTACCGTCACCACGCGCCGCCCCTGCTTGCGAAATTGGTCGGCGATGCGACGCCGCGTCAGCGTGTGCAGCCAGGTCTTGAACGAAGACGCCGCCGGATCGTATTTGAACTCCTTCATCCTCTGGCAAACCGACGCCACCGTCTCCTGTACCACGTCTTCGGCGTCCGACGGATTGAGACCCGCCTGGATGGCGGTGCTGTAGATGAGCCGGCGATACGTGTCGTAGAACCTCTTCCAAGCCTCCTGGTCGTCCCAATCTCTCAAGCGGAAGAGCAGGCTTTGCCGGGTGGGAAAAGAGTCGTCTTGCATGTGATTGGATAGTTCTTCTGACCGATTATGCATCCATAGTCAATCGTCTTATTTCAACGATCCGGGCGCCCTCCACCGCTCGGCGCCAATCACCGAACTCGACGGGATTCCAGCAAGCGTTGGCGCGCATGCCGCACCCGCCCTTCCACTGAACCCATTCGACGTGCAGATCCATGAACACATGATTCGACCCCGCGGGCCTATTCTCGGGCTCCGTGTGCGCCACCGTGGGGAACTGGCACGGCGATCGGCCGATGCGGTTGGGTTCGAACGTCATTTTGCTTGGTGGGCGTCATCCCCCGCCACCCAGTTAATCGGTCCCGCGGGGCCGTTTCTTTCAGGGATTAGTCGGATAGCCGCTCGGCCAGCTTGGATTTCAACCATTTTCGCCCCGTCCGTCTGGGCGGTGGGTCTCGTGCCGGAGGCCGTCCGGGAAGTGTGCGGCGATTGGTTTGAAAGAAACCGTCCCGAATGGGCGATTAACTAGATGACTGATGAGCGGCACGGGTCTCTCGGAAAGTCATAAACAAAACAAACACCAACAAAAGTCATGAATAACCCCAAAGTCACAAGCAAATGCACCGCGAAGAAACACGACAACCTGTCAGGTCGTCTCGTTCTGATGGCCGCGACGTGTTCGGCGATTGCCCTCGTCAGTACCATGGCCGCCTTTGCCGCTAACGCAGCCACCATATACAGAATCGTCAATAATCCAGCCGTCCAGAACGGCTATACCCTCTCGGGCACGATCACGACCGACGGCAGATCCGACAGTATTTACGCTTCGAATGTCTTGGCGTGGAGTTTCTCGGTGAGTAACGGCATCGACACGTACTCCGCAGATTCCTCGCAACCGGGCAGCTCGGTGAGTGTTGATGGCATCCTCGCCACGTCTGACTACCTCGAACTCCCTTCGTCTACGGTATCGGCCCCGTACGGGTTCGCAATCTTTGGAGCAACCTCCCATGTGCAGTGGACGGGCTCAACCCTGCAGGACAATTCCTTTACGAGTGCTTCAGAGTGGAACGGTAGTTGGCCCTGGTGGCAAGACCGCATCATCACCACCCCTCATGATGTTCCAGGTGGCTGGGCGATAGCGGACAGTGGGGCGCCTGTGCCCAAAGCGCCCACTACCTACAGAATTGTCAATAATCCAGCCGTCCAGAACGGGTATACCCTCTCGGGCACGATCACCACCGACGGCAGATCCGGCAGTATTTACGCTTCGAATGTTCTGGCGTGGAGCTTCTTGGTGAGTAACGGCGCCAACACGTACTCCGCAAATTCCTCGCAGCTGGGCAGCTCGGTGAGTGTTGAGGGCATCCTCGCCACGCCTGACTACCTCGAGCTCCCTTCGTCCACAGTATCCGCCCCCTATGGGTTCTCGATCTCTGGAACAACCTCGCATGTGCAGTGGACCGGCTCAACCCTGCAGAACAATTCCTTCACGAGTGCTTCAGAGTGGACCGGTAGTTGGCCCTGGTGGCAAGACCGCATCATCACCACCCCTCATGATGTTCCAGGTGGCTGGGCGATAGCGGACAGTGGGACACCTGTCCCCATTGTGAACCTTCGCAAGGCGGTTTACGTGGATTCATCCAACCTCAAGATCGGTGCGAACTATCAACTCCAGTTCTCCACGGATTTGAATACGTGGACGAACTCCGGCACCGCCTTCACGGCTACGAACTCAACCTGGCGTTCCACTCACTATTGGGATGTTGACAGTTGGAGTCAGTTTTTCTTTCGTTTGCAGATCATCCCGTGACGGGGGCTTTGGGCGAACCTCCCGGGATCGTCGTTCGCCGCCATGAGACCAACCCGATCCACGAAAGACTCACTCAAGAGGGTACGGTCTCAATTTCGCCCAGCTTCCGGCTGGGCGTATTTTATCAGAAAGTCAACGAGTTCCTGACATTCAAAGAACCCTGGCCACAGGTTGTGTCCTTGGCCCGGCGGAATGACCAACTCGATCGGACCACCCAGTTCGCGATAACGCCTGGCCAGTTCGCTCGAGTTGGCTTTCAACGGCACGAGGTCATCCGTATCCCCGTGAATATGGAAAATGGGAACCTTTGCTTTCGCCAAAGGCGTCAGGCGGTCGATGGGGTTGTGCTGGGTCAGTTGCGCGGTCAGTTCGGCTTCGGTCAACCCGTATGCGCCGCACGCCCTGGCCAGGCCGGGATAGCTGACCAGGTTGCAGACCGGGTAAATCCCGGCAATGCAGGCGACGGCTTCGGGGTGCTCGGCGGCCCAATTGTAAAGCATCAACCCGCCGCGGCTCCGGGCCAGCAGGCAGGCTTTGGGGGACATGCCGCGCTTCTCGACCAACTCTCGGTAAAGGGCCGAGAAGGCTGCGCGCCCATTGGGGCTGCCGTACGATTCCCCTACGTCCACGCCGCTGATCGCGATGCCGGCCGTGAGGAACTTCTCAAACATCCAACGTTCCTCAAGCGCGGGCAGCCCGGGCAGCGTCGGAGCGTACCAGACCCACGGAGCCGCCCGACTGGCAAGCCGTTGCTTTGGCAGGATGAGGAAAGCCGTGTGCCCATCGATGGCAAAGACCTCACCCGCGATCGGCAGCTTCTTGTCCAAGGGTTTGCCCGCCGGCGCGTTGGTGCCAGAACCAATCTCACCCCCAACCCCAACCGCGCAGGCGAGGTAGCCAGTTCCGTCCTCGTCAACTAATAGCCCCAGCTCGCCAATGCCACTTCGGCTGTACTTCACCGGACCGTCGGGATTGCTGACGGGTACCGTCCCGGCGCACAACGGGCCCAGCGCGAAGGCCATCCATCCAATGGACATCATGAATAGCTTTTGTCGAATAAACATAAAAACATTCCCTTCATTTCTCCGCCACCCGGTTGGCTTCGACCGGTGCTGCCGGCCCGGAAGCGATGGTTAGCGCGCTCAGCCCCAGGGCGCCGAGCGCCCTGGGGTGGAAGGCCGCCAGGAACCAGCCGGAGGGGCTTCGATCCTTCCGGTGGGGTGGATTCATCGTCTTTGGGTTCATTGGTTTCGTTCGCTTTGCCAAATACCGCTGGAACTAGACGTTTGGCAATCATCAAATGTCACCCGGATGGGGTGGAAGAGCGCCAGGGTGTCGCCCACAGACACCACCGGCACTGGATCGTGACGTAATTCTAGTACGAAGGATCAATCGCGTCACCGTTGCCTGGACCGGAGGTTGGCAGGGCCGGCCAGACGTATTCGTTGTGCGGCTGGTTGTCGTTGTTCCAATGGGAGCGCCAGAAGGCGTCCGGCCGGGGATCCACCATGGGATTGCGCTTGGGCGATTCCACGTGGCCGTCGCAGAAGAGCACATCGCAGTTGCCGCCGTGGCGGTTGGAGGGCAGTTGCCCCTGGTTGATGCCGCTGCCCGCGTCACCCGAGGTGGTGTCGGTCGGATCGACGTTGGCTTCCCAGGACCCGCCCAGGATCCCTTTGGTGTCCGTAATGCAAATCATGAGGCTCGGCGCGGCGACGCCGGTGGCCTTTACCGCGCGTTCGGGATGCGGCGGATCCGCGACGCTATAGCCGGAGCCGACATCGCCGCCCAGTCCGAGGGGGGCCGAAGAGCCGATCGCCAAGCCCCAGTCCACCATGCCATAGGCAAAGCGCGCGCTGGAACTGACGTACCAATAATCGTAAAGGTCATGGTTGTCGCCGTTCATCCCGCCGAGCGTGTGGTTTGAGTTAGTGTCCCAGGCCGCCTCCGGGGGGCCGGCCGGACAGGAGAACACCTTTCGGTTGTTACCCATGCCGGCTAACAGGCGGTTCATCCAGCAATAGCCGCTCCCCACCTGGCTCCCGGGGTAGTACTTGTAGTCGTCCAGGTAAAGCCCCAGGCTGATGCCGATCTGGCGCAAATTGCTCCGGCACGCCGCTTGTTTCCCCTTCGCGCGGGCCTTCGTGAGCGCCGGCAACAGCATCGCGGCCAGGATGGCGATAATGGCGATCACGACCAGCAATTCAATCAGGGTGAAGCCTCGCCTTTTCGTGGCCTTTCGCGTGCTCATTTCTTGGTCCATTTGTGGCACATGCGGCCAGGCCTAAGCCAAAGCGCCGGCAGTTTGGTCTTCAGGGGTGCCTTCGGGTACCCCTTTTGTTGTGCGATTCGGGGCTTATCGGGTTTCAGGGTGGTTGGAGCCGGACAAGCCTGGTCGGCGCGAGCAGGTGCCGAGTTTGCGAAACTCTTCGCAGGTGGCGCCGATGTACAAACGCCGGCTCTGGACGACGAATCCGAATCGCTCGCGGATCTCCTGCTCCAACTCCGCCAGTTTGTCGCTATCGAACTCGACGATCTTGTCGCAATCCAGGCAGATGACGTGGTTGTGGAAGGGGTGCTCGACGTAATTAGGGTCGTAGAACTTGTGATCCTTGCCGAAGTCCATCTCGCGCACCAGGCCGCTCTCGGTCAGGAGCGGAAGGGTGCGATAAACCGTCGCTCGCGAGACCGATTTGTCACGTTGGCGCGACCACTCTAGGAGTTGGTCGGCGGAAAAGTGCTGCTGGGTGGCGAATACCGTATCCACGATCGCCCGCCGTTGGTCCGTGATGCGCAGTTTCTTCCGCGCCAGAAAATCCAGGAAGCGCGTCTTGCCGTCGTTGTTCACCGCATCGGGCATGGGTGAAGCATAAAACGCGGGGGCCGAACAAGTCAATGACCGCCTGGATCGCGTCCGTTGCCGTTGAGCCGGCTGTTCCCGAAGCCGTAGAAGAAGTAGAGCAGCAAACCGACCGCCATCCAGCCGAAGAAGCGGAACCAGGTCATCAGCGGCAGTTGGAACATGAGGTAGCCGCAACAGGCAATGGCACCCAGGGGGACCCAGGGCACCAGCGGGGTCCGGAAGGGCCGCGGGCGGTCCGGGTCTTTGTAGCGGAGGATGATGATCCCCAGGGCCACTA
>Ga0316220_1001252_pt1 | contig 29259 bp, 26 predicted proteins | sample TBH18005metaG_FD_203632 | JGI IMG/M metagenome (GOLD analysis project Ga0316220, IMG submission 203632) | Freshwater microbial communities from Trout Bog Lake, Wisconsin, USA - TBH18005 | ecosystem: Environmental > Aquatic > Freshwater > Lake > Hypolimnion/Profundal zone | place: USA: Wisconsin...
TTCTTATAGAAAAAACTTTATACCTAAATTTAAAATGGAGGATGACAAAGTGCAGCAAAAAAGTTAGTATGAAGTGGACTTCTCTTCTGGCGCAGGGGTGGACTAAAATACCTGGCGCACAACAATACGGATTTGGAAGGACTCACTCTATGTTCCTATTGTATACTTATTTATTTGCATTTTCAAAATTTAATTTAATCAAGAAGGAATCAAATAAATGCTTAGTAGCAAACAGAAACCTTACCAACAAAATATCAAGGGCTGGATAATTATAACTTGTAGCGCATTGTTTTACATGTATCAATTTATGATTCGTGTCTCTCCGAATATTATGAATGAGGAGCTTCTTACAAATTTTGCAATTGATTCTGCAGGGCTTGGAGTTTTAATTGGCGCCTATAATTGGGCATATTCTGGGATGCAAATTCCATTAGGCATTACTATGGATAGGCTTGGCCCAAGGTTCTTCTTATGTATAGCTACGCTTCTATGTTCAGTTTCTTGCTTCCTTTTTGGCAATACTACCAGTCCTATAATAGGTGGAGGAGCCAGGTTTTTAATGGGAATGGGCTCAGCCTGTGGTCTGATTGGTACTATCAAACTAGGTACAATTTGGCTTGAACCTAAGCATATAGCAAAAGTTACAGGGTATACTATTCTCATGGGAACTGTTGGTGCCAGTCTAGGCGGAGCTCCGCTTGAGATATTATTAAACAAATTAGGATTTGAAAAAACAATGGAGCTTTTAGGGTTAATTGGTATTTTAATATTCGTTTTACTTTACTTCGTTGTTAGTAACAATCCATCTGTTGATCATCATGAGGAAATACCTGATATATATAATAATAGTCACCCCCTTGCAGATATAGTATTACTTATAAAAACTCCTCAAGCATGGATTTTGGCTATTTATGGAATGTTGATGTACATGCCGATCACAGTAATTGGAGTGGTATGGGGTGTTTCATTTATAACAAGTATTCTAGATGTTTCAGAGACAATAGCAGCCTCTGTAGTATCAACTATGTTTTTGGGAGCAGCTATTGGAAGTCCATTTTTTGCTTATTTTTCTGACTTAATTAAAAATAGAAAACTACCAATGATTTTTGGTTCGATTGTTACAACGCTTGTTTGGTCTAGTATATTTTTATTTGAAATTCCTCTCTATCTCTTATATGGATTATTTTTTCTAGCTGGGTTTGCATATACAGCTAAATGTCTTAGTTTTGCAGGTATTTGTGAAACTATGCCTTTAAAAATGAGTGGAGTATCTATTGCTTTTGTAAATGCAATAGTGATGTCAACTGGGATCATATTTTTGCCGATTATTGGTGCTTTGATAAATTATCATTGGAATGGATATATGGTAAAAGGTATTCCATATTACACTTCAGGCGATTATAGGTTTGCCCTTACTATTATTCCAATTAGTTTGGCTATTTCTAGTATCGTTGTATTCTTTATGAAAGAAACACATCCGGATCATAAAATACCAAAAGAATACGGGTCACTTGATAATAATGTTCTTTAGAACAATTAATACAAAGTGTTATTGTTTGCATTTATAGATTGATTAGGGCTAGTCGCTTAGTTGTAGATAAAATAGTATTCATTTTGTTGTGCTTTATTATAATTATTGGCTTTTTTAAAGCTAGGACATATTGCTTATGGAAAAATTAATAACAACTCAAAATCTTTATAAATTATATTCAGAACATCAGTTATTGATAATGTTTGGAGTAATGATTTTTTCTTTTTATCCCCTTTCAGTTGTGCTAAAAAACACTTTGTTTCCTATAGTAAATAAATTAATAGATAAAAAAGGTAAGAAATATAAAATTATTTTTGAAAAACATAGATTATCCAGTCAGCTAAATAGATTGTTTTTAACAATCTATTTAGTAGTATGGCTAGATATTATTGATAAATCTAACCTAATCACTAGTGTAAGTGTTATTAGGATGAAAGACATTGCTATTACAACCTATATAATATTTGCTATCACTTCGTTTCTATTAGTTATTATTAATATATCGGTAGATTTTTATAATGTTCGGAAACTAACAAAGAAGATTGCCGTTGAATTACACACGCAAATTTTAAAGATTGTTATAGTTACCTGTGCAATCCTGGCGTTTTTGGCTTTAGTTCTTGGTATTTCTATTTCTTCATTATTTACTAGCATAGGAGCAGCGGCAGCACTTTTAATGCTTGTTTTTAAAGATACTATACTTGGTCTTATTACAAGTTTACAACTTACCTTTCAAAATATTATCCAAGTTGGAGATTGGGTAACTTTACCACAATATAATGCGGATGGAGATATCCAGAAAATCACTATATCTGTAGTAGTAATACGTAATTTTGATAATACTTATACAACTGTACCAACTTCTGCATTCTTAACGACGGGAGTAAAAAATTGGCGCCCAATGTTTGAACTTGGTGGCAGGAGAATTAAACGCGCCATTAGCCTAGATATGGATACTATAAAAATATGCGACCAAAATGAACTAGATATAATAAAAAAAATGCCATATATGAGCATGCTTGTAAAAGAGAAAAGCCAACTATTTTCTGCAGAAAGCCAAGCGACTAACCTCTCAATGTTTAGGCATTATGTAACACAATATTTAGAGAGTAATCAAAAGATTCATAAAGAAGGATTTACTTTTTTAGTACGGGCACTTGATCCAACTCCAAAGGGAATACCTATAGAAGTTTATGTTTTTACCAACGATACTAGGTGGGTTAATTATGAAGAGATTCAAGCTGATATTTTTGAACATCTACTAGGGATATTGCCCATCTTCAAGTTAAGGGCATTTCAGTCGATTCTTCGATCATAAGTTATGGAAATCTCTAGGTTTCATAACGGGATACTATATTGTTATGGAGCCTAGAGGTTTCCACGTCTTCTTAAGTTTTTGTTGTATGCCTTCCAATTGGCAACTTTATATTTGGATTTTTGAATTGGTGTAGTCGAATTCGATTCAGCTTTAAATTTTATCGCTTCTTTGTAAAACATAGACGTTTATAATATTTAGGCTTTCTATTAAGAATTTTCTAAATATACTTGCTAACAAGCAACTAAATTTGAAAGGCTTCCGAACAATGCCGAAGACCAGAGATCTGCATTTGCACTCGCTAAATCAATCTGGGATGAAGCTGTTCAAATACTTCTTGCTACCTAAAATTCAAGATCATTGCCTTTTCACAGACTCAATACATTAACTTGACGGTGCCTAAAGAATTAGTCCCAATCACGATATACACAAGAGTGTATGTCAGGTTTATGATTCAGGCTTTCTCCTACATAATTATCTTTTATTAAAGTGTTATCCATATGAGGAGCATAATTAGTTTTAGAAGTTTTATGATCTTCGCTTGTGCAATTAATTTTATTAATAACACAAGAAGTGTATAACCAAAACCTATATATATAACCAAACATTTATCACTCTCTTTTTTTAGTTGCCTGAATTCGAATTAACCTAGATCTTGTGTTTGAGTTTTAGTAGTTCTTCCTGAGATAATCCGGTAATAGAAGTGATAAGCTGCAGATCAAGTTTTGCTTAAGCATTCTGATAGCACTTTGTTCAATACCTTCTCTCAATACCTATTTGAATTCCTTGATCTATATAGCTATCTGCAACATAGTAGTTAATTTATAGATTTTTATATTGCAGTAAATCAAAGATATAACCATAATTAACGTTAATTTATCTATAACCTCTTCAAAAAGAAAATAATCAATTGTAACTGCAATTACTATTTCAAAATATCTAAAAGAAGATATAATGCTTATGCGACAATATCTATATGACCTAAATAAACAATAATACATCACTGCGCTTAATAAGCCTAATAAGAAAAGTATAGTAAAGTCTGAAATACTTGGCATTTTAAATTGCTGAATTACGGCACAAAAAGATATAATACCAACAATACAACAAACTCCAAAAGCATCTTTAATATAATTTTGATTAGTATATTTTTTATTAATTATTTCTGCACTAGAAAACAACACAACACTTATTATAAAGAAAACATCATTTTTAATATTTAAAATTAAAGAGTATTTTTTATACAGTAAATAACAAATAGTTATTAAAAAACATAAAAAACTATAGAGAAGCTGCTTTAATGAAAGCTTATCATTTAAAAAATAATAAGCTAATTGAATTGTAATAATTGGAATTAATAAGCCGAAAAAAGATGCATTTGAAATTGAAGATTTCTGTAGACCTATAATCCATAGAAAGATAGCAAAAAATAAAATTATTCCTCTTGTAAAGTAATTTTTTAATTCATTTAAGTTAAATTTAATTTTAAAAAGAAAAAATAATAATAGCGCACAAAAACTGAATCTAAAAAAAACTATCTGATAAGTGTTTATATTTAAACTTAGTTGTTTTGATATTACATCACATACAACTCCAATAAATAAACTAATAACAAATAATATATAATTGAGCATTTTATTATCTTTCTACAAAGTTTAGGAACAAATAGTTCTAAGATCCAGAAATTAGGATAAATCTACTACTTAAACTATTAAATATTTGATATTTCCATCCTCTAATATCAACTACTGACCAGTAAATGACATCCATAACATAGAAATGAATCAGTAAATTGTTTTTTAAAAGCCATTCAAGAAATATTTCTATTTTCTTAGATTCCAATATTTAAACCATTCTCAGTAACCTTGAGAGCTCTCATGTTATTAGTTTCATCGTAATAAAGTATATACATCATCTATATTTTGCTCTCGCAATTCGTTAACGTCAATTATTTTTTTCTTCATTTATCTCCAACATTTATAGACTAGAACTTTTATAAAAAATAATAGTTGAAAATTAAATTTATTTGTTCAGTGCTAATCGCATATTAAATTCTAATAAACCTCAAACTGAGTTTTACTATTAACTTATTTAACAAACCTTGAATATAGGCCTGGGAGGCACCGTCAAGTTAAAAGGGTTTTTTGCACAAATTAGTAGATTTATAACTCAAATACTAGTATATTATGAGTTATAGTTAAGCGGTGTATAACTCATGAAATGGAATTGGCAGCATCAGGATTGGCCTAAATTTAGGTTTAAAAAGGACGATACGCTTGATAAATTAGAACTAGAATTTATCTATAAAGCAGGGTTAAATTATGGTGCTTATAATCATATTAATAGCCATGATAAAGAAAATTTGACTATTGAACTCATTAGCGAAGAAGCGCTTAAAACTTCAGAAATTGAAGGAGAAATTCTAAACAGAGATAGTCTACAATCTTCTATACGAAGGAATTTTGGTTTAGCTACAGATCATCGTAAAGTTCCGCCAGCAGAGCAAGGAATTGCAGAGATGATGGTGAATTTATATCGCACTTTTGCTTCTCCGCTTAGCCATGAAATGATGTTTAAATGGCATACCATGTTAACAAGCGGCCGACGTGATTTGATAAATGTAGGTGCTTATAGGACGCATCAAGATCCAATGCAGGTTGTTTCAGGAGCATTTGATAAGCCTAAAATCCATTTTGAAGCTCCAGCTTCTAAAAACGTAGTTCGAGAAATGGAAAGTTATGTAAAATGGTTTAATAGTACTTCTCCTAAAGGACAAAATTTGCTGCCAGCCTTAACAAGAGCTGCGACAGCCCATTTATATTTCGTATGCATTCATCCTTTTGAAGACGGTAATGGCAGAATAGGGCGCGCTTTAGCCGAGAAGGTATTGTCTCAATCTTTAGGTAAACCAGCATTAATTGCTCTTTCATATCAAATACAAAAGTATAAAAAGCAATACTATGAAATGCTAGAAAATAGCAATAAAAATAATGAGATTACTGCTTGGGTACTATATTTTGGAAAAACTATAGTACAAGCACAAGAGTACACTCAAAAGAAAATTGATTTTCTAATAGGCAAAGCCAAGTTATATGACAAAATACGCGGACAATTAAATCCTCGGCAAGAAAAAGCCTTGACCCGAATGTTTGCCGAAGGGATTGAAGGTTTCCAAGGCGGATTGAGTGCAGAAAATTATATACTAATTACAAATACATCACGAGCAACAGCAACTCGTGATTTACAGGAACTGGTTAGTATGCAAGCTTTAAAAAAGTGCGGAGAATTAAAACACACTCGTTATTATTTAGATTTAAGCGTGTAAAAAGAGGTCAAGACTTCACCTTAGTTTCCATAACGCTTATTATGATGCACAAAAATCTACACTAAATTGCTATCTATTTTCCAGTTATCTGATCTTTAACTAGCTTGCTTTAGCGGACGGATTCGATCTTTTATTAAAGTTAGTTTATTCCGTTGAACTACTTCTAAGTCATATTGTGATTGTAAGTTCATCCACATTTGAGCAGTTGTTTTAAAGTAAAGGCTAAGTCTAATAGCAGTATCAGCTGTTATAGCTCTAGTGCCATGAATAATTCCACTAATGCGCGAAACTGACACATCGATATCACGAGCTAATTGCGTTTGAGTAATACTAAGCGGTTCTAGAAATTCGTGTTCCAAGTACTCACCTGGTTTTATTGGATCATAATAATGTGTGGTCATATAACTTACCTTTAATGATAATCAACTATTTCAACATCGTATGCATTGTCTCTCTGCCACTTAAAACAAATACGCCATTGTTTATTAATACGAATACTATATTGGCTTTTTCTATCGCCTTTTAAAGCTTCCAGTTTATTACCCGGAGGACATTTTAAATCATCAAGACAACTCGCAATACTAAGGCCAAGAAGACGCATTCTAGCGACTTTAGCTATCATGATAAAATGTTTAGTTTTAGTTCCTTTAAACAAACTTTCGGTATGCTTGCACTTAAAACTTTTTATCATAAGTGGTAATAATTTTAATTATAACAAATACAAGATCTTTCTGTCAAACAGAATTCACTATACAGAAAGAATATATGTTTTCAAGCAGAACATGAAATATAGTCTAATAATAAAACTTAAATTATAGATTGAAACCTGGGTTACACTGGGGGTAGGAATTCCTGTGGAACTTTACGTACCTTTATGTAAAGGCACCCATTTTTCTATAAAATTAATTTTAAAGGTTAAATAGCTAGTCTTATGCCTTCGGCTAATAACATAGGCTAATTCAATCTTCCTTACTTTCTGCTAAATAACCTTGAATACTTGTAGAAGTAATAGTATTATGTGGTACATTGTACCATACTTTAATTTATATTATGTTAAAACAAAATAAAGGGCCTTTATTTTTAGATGAAAATATAAAAATAATGACACCAAGTAAGATTAAAGAAATTAGAAAACAATATGGTGTCACTCAAGTAGCATTTGCAGACTTAATAGGGGTTAAATTTGAAACTTATAGGAGTTGGAAAGAAGGGAGAAGGTATCCATCAAGTCCTGGTTATGCAATACTTTGTATTGCTGAAAGACACCCTCAAATTCTATTAAAAAATAGGAACAAGATTTCGCACCTAGCACATAAGTATTTGCTTAAATTACTCTGAAATTAGTATATTACCGAAGTTTCAATAAGGTAAGATACCTAAAACTGTATTTCTTTAACCCTATTAGCTACTTGATTGGAAGACCATGCTTTTTTAATAGCATTTCTACTTGCCATTGAAAATTTGTTATTTTCCATGCTAAATTCAAGCAGAGTATTATTTTGTTTCAATGCTTCAGCTATGGCAATGGCTCCATCGTTATCGAAATCTGCATCATCTAAGCCAATACGTTTTATTGTTTTGTTAGTTTTTAATATTTTTGCAATTTGTAAAACACTAGGAGTATTTAGGTTGCTCAAATATAAATTTTCTATAGTGTGGTTATATATTAAAGCATCCAATATGTTATTAGTTAAATATACTCTATAATCAGCATCATGAGGGTTGTTAGTATTCATATTCATGATTAACAGTTTTTTAGGATTGCTCTTGATAACCTCTGCAATTGTTTCTACAGTCTTGTGCTTTTCTTCTTTACTTCCATGATTAAGGTATTTCCCCAAGCCAGTAGTACTAGGGTAGCTAGCTAATCTTTCTGTTTTTTCTATTTCGTCAAGCCAAAATTCACGCTCATGTCCTAGATGAGCATATGCTGATGAGACTCCTAGAAATATAATACAGGCTAATAATGTTAACTTATTCATTTTACTGCAACTCATTTAAAAATTATCATAACAAAATACTATAGCTAAGAAGGTATGTATATTAAAATTTAAGTTAACCGCTCTAAAGGAAGGAAACAAGCCATAATAAGATTTAACAAATTAAAAATTTGGTTTAATAATATTATCAAAACTAATCTTATTTCTCTAGATTATATTCATCCATATCAAGATCTTGCTCTTCTTGCAGAGTAGGCATTTTTTCATTGTTGTCTAAAGCCAAGTTACTTTCTTTCATAGCCGTGATGCTAGCAAGCTCATTTTGAGCATGTTGCCATAAGCCTATGGCGTTCGTAGTTTTCAATTCTTCTTCCTTTTCTACAAAACCTTGATTTTTATCAGGCACCCTAGCTTCTGGCGTTTTCATTTTAGATAATCTAACCGCTGGTTCAGGCAACAAAGTATAACATTCACCTAATCCAAGTAGTGCAAAATCCTCTAGTTTAACCAAGGGTTTTTCTTGTTGTTGCTCGTTATAGCTAACCCCATCACGAAATTCATTTGCTCCAAAGCTAGTATTTTTATGTTGACGAGTAATAGTCTCAGAACCGCATATAGAACTGTACAACCTACCCATCATCGGATCATCACTTTGAAATGCAAACTTTGTTTTAAACAGAGCAAATAGATTGCTTGCATCTCCCGGGCCATAATGGGCAAATAGCTGACTCGAAGATTGCAGACCAGCGAGTACACAAGTGCCATATTTACGTCCTTCTTGCATGAGCTTAGCAAGGCTAGGAAATCTACCGAACGCTGCTAGTTCATCCATGATAAACCATAGCTTTCTATTCTTAGGAGTATTATGTACCATCAAATAAGCGATCACAAGTTCTGCAAGGCTTGCATTGAGAGGAATAGTCAACTCTCTTGTTGATGGTTCAGCTGCAAGAAATAGCCAGCTACTAGAACCAGTATCAACATCCTGCAAATAATCTTGTATTGAAAAACTACCGACCTCGCTTTTATCGCTCAAAAATCTAAGCGGCTTTATACCTGTCATTAAAACAGACATGATTGAAGCAGCGGTCTTGATATTGTCTTTGCTAAAATGCTTAGCTGAATCACTTCCCTTTAAATATTCTTTTAGTTCTTCGTTGTCACTTTTGCATATAATATTACGTAATTCTTCTAAAGAAAATTGCTCCCTATTTTGTAAATATTTTACACAGTCGACAAAAACACTTTGTGCTGCTTCTTCCCAGAAATCAGATGTAGCTTTATTATTTTTTCTGCTGTTAAAGCCAATTAGAGTATCAGCAAACTTTTCAAGGTTTCTTAGTTTGCTACAATCAGCCCAAAAATCCCAAGCCTTGCCCCTAGCATCAAATGGATTAAATATAATATCTCCACGTTTTGGATTATAGTATTTGGCAACCATCTCACCAGTTTGGTCTATTACTACAACTGGCTGACCTTTTGCTTCTACTTGTGGCAGTAGATTATGAATGAGATTAGTTTTACCCGAACCAGTCGAGCCGGTAACAAGAAAATGCCTGGTTTCCATACCTTTAACTAAAGGCATTTTGCCTATTTTAAAATCACTACACTTACCCATATTACGTAAGATACGACCAACTTCTCTTGCGGTGAGCACAACTCCGCTACCTTCGTTCTTTCTTTCATCTTTGAGGTTTTTACCGAATTTACTCCAAAGTAAGAAAACAAGGAAACCAGCTGCCAGGCCATAGCAAACTGCCTGCAAAGATAACAAATACATTACTTCCATTGCATTAAGCCAAGCTGAGAGAAACCTATTACTAGTGACCACTGAGCTAGCAAGCATTCTTTTTTTCCAAAGTTGATCGTTCGAATAAGCATCAACATTTGCTTTACTAGGCCTCAGAGCAATAGCAGATAAGGCTGGGTGCACTGTTATAGCAACTTTAGCCTTTGCGTATGTTATTGCTCCATCCCAATCAACTTTATTAGTACTGCTGCTGTTAAAGCTCCATGTTAATATTGCACCAGCAAGCAATGAGACAAAAATAGTTGTACCCACAACTTGCCTTAGCATGCGTACTTTATGTAAAAATACCTGACCACCACCTATAAAATTATTTAACATATTAAATTCTACTTTTTGTTATATTTGACTAACCATTAGCCCTTATTCCTTTCTCTTGTGTTCTATCCCTCGCCAACCAGTACGCAACAACTTTGCGTGAGTATTTTCTGTGGTGCTCTGGTTTGGCAGAATGATAATACTTAACAGCTTTGTGCCAAGTACCATGCTGGTTTCGCAATGACTTGAGTAAATTAGCCGCATATTTGATATTGTTTTCTGGCATTAGCATTTGAGAAATGTTGCTAAACTTATCTCCATGCCAGCGATAGTTCAGTTGCATCACTCCTAAATCAATATTCTTTATACCGGCAGCTAATTTCTTCTTTACCAACCCAGATGTCTCTTCAAGCGATTTATTAAACACGGCATTCCCATTTATATTTAAGGCGTATGCCTTTGTATTAGACTCAAGCTTGGCTATGGCAGCAAGGAGTCCTGAGGGTATTTGGTTTTCTTTTTCAGCTTTAGATATGAGAGAGGCAATCTGCTGACTGCTATATTGAGTATCATGTTCACTGTTGGCAAAGACTAGGGAACAATTACCACACAAAACAAAGGAAAGAACTAGTGTTAAAGCTATTATTTGCTTGGAAAACTGATAGTATTTTGATATAATTATATTATATATATGTAACCACGAATTGTAGAGAATTGTCATGGAAGATTTTACTAGTTTTTGTGAAAATCTCAAAAAAACACAAGCTATTTCAGTTAAGCCATTGGTTTTAGATTCTTCAACCAATACTCCAGTAATTCCTAATGAATATGGCGGTATATACGATAGACCTAAAAAGCCAAAAATAAGCTTTCTGCAATCAAGACTCAACAAAGACAATTTTTGGAATCTAATGTTTTTCGTTGGAATGAATCTTGGGTTTGGGATAGCCGGCTTAATTATGGTTTTGACAAATAATAACACGCTTTTTAGTATAGCAATGTGGGTAGTGATCCTTACAGTGCCGTATATCATTAAAAAGAACTGCCATATTACCTTCGATAAAGAAAAGCTACAATTCCTCAATCGTGATAAAGAAGTATTAAACGACAGAGCACCTAATTTTTTCTTATTAATAGTTCTAATTTTTGCTGGAGGTGGGGTTACAGCATTTATTTTGGATAGTTTAAAAGATCTTATTAATCCATCTATTTTTCCAGCTATTTTTACGACGGTACTCATATTTGTTCCAACTATGTATTGCATATTAAAAAACTACCCTATTGCTGTGTATTTTAAAAAAGAAGCTTATATAGGCGATGGTACGGCTAGATCTTTCTCGACCGAAAGTTATAATGGACGCAATGCCAATAGTTCTTATAAACACGTTGGAACTCTGTCTCGTGCACATAACCATTCTAGTATGAGTAGTCCAAGGAATTTGTATTACAATCCTTCTTATCGCTCTTATTCTGGTAATATCTGGAATAATAAATAACTTAGTTATCATTTTTTACCACCTTCATTTTTATTAATTATGACTGGTGGTAATTGTGAGGCATTTCCTCCTGAATTAAGTTCTGCCCTTTCTGCCGCATTGGGACCTCCCACATTCCATGCACCAGCGTTACCTACAGTAGGTATCTGAGCTAAAAAACCTACTACAGGTGCAACAACTTTACCCTGCCCAATTCTATCTTCATCATATTTATCTACCCTCTGTTGGAGCCCTTGTTTAAGTGCATTATTTGCATGTAAGACTGACTGATATTGAACTGAGTTTTCGTTGGTAACATCATCATATTTAGTTTGTAGATTTTGTTTTCGTTCCGCTATGTCCTCTTGCATAGTCTTCTTATTTAATCCCTGCTCAGCTGCTTTGGTTTGTAGATTTTGTAGTCCATCGTTATTGACTTTACCTTGATGCTCATTATGGAAACTATTGGCATCTTGAGCGGCACTATTATTAACATGATTCCTACCGGCTCTAACTTGACTTATAGTGTTACCTATATTTTGTTGCACCATCCCATCCCAAACTTTGTTAGCTCTTGGATCGTTACTTTCGATCATTTGATGCGCTTGATTCTGTGATACGCCATATTGTTTCATTACGCCCTGCTCCACCTCATGGTACATATCACGATGATCGCTAGCTCCATTGCTTTTATTGTGTTGCAATGCTTCGCTATAAGTATTAGCTTCTTCTCTTTTTTGAGCAACTGATTGCCCATAAGATTGCATTTCATCATAACTAGCCTTAGTACTTTGGGCATAACTATTATCTACGCTGTTATCTGTCATCCACTGTTCGTTGGTAGATGCCTTAACCAGATTATTAAAGATTTTGTTGCTATCATTACTTTGCGCAACACGTTGATCTTCTGTTAGTGACTGACTACTTGCATTAGTTGCATCAACTGAAGCATCCGCGCCAACTGATATATCACCTTTAATAGGTGATATTGATGGCATTCCGAAGCCTCCACTAATACTAGTTTTTAAACCAGCCTTTGCTGCTTGTTCCCAGCTGTGGCCACCTTGTTCATGAACCTCCTTAGTATGATTCACTGCCTGCTGCAAGGCTTTGCCCTGTTCGCCCATTGAGTCATAAGAAAATGTATCACCTTTACTTTCTCTCTGGGCTATATGAGATACTAAATCGCCTACATTACTGATAGTTGAGGTTTTTGACTTATTGAAACTTTGCTCATCACTTTGTAGGCTACTTAGCGTATTGCCTAAACTTTGTTGTAGGCTAGTATCTTGTGAACCAGATAGGTTAAAGCTTCTTGAGCCGGACGACAAGTTCATACCGGTACCGCTATTAATGGCACTTGAGCCATCAGCAAAGGTTCTAAACATCTCACCTGAAGCACCCTGTACCTGCTTTGCCCCTTCTTGATGTGACTGATTCCAGTCCGTCTTAAAGCCGGATTTTTGATCAATGCTCTCTGAGCCTTTAGTGATATTATCAAAGCCTCTTGAGCCACTACTTAATTCATTAGACGCCACAGAAGCCGCACCGTTGCTGGCAGACTGCACCGAACCGGCCAAATGAACAAAACTCTGCACTCCCCCCTGAACAATAGCAAATGACAAAAACGGAATACTCATCTGCAAACCACTAGCAACATATACTATGGTATCAACAGCCTCGTGGGCTTGGTTAAAATTGCCATATGTAATTGCACCGCCGCTAATACTCGATCCTTTTACGTGGCTATATATCTCAATGAATAGATTTAATACGCTATTAAGTGCAGGCCATATTTGCAAGGAAAACACCACAACACAGTATTTAAGATACTTATTCATGCCGCCGCCAAGGATCATTAGCGGTACTATAAATATAAAGGAAGTATATATTAGTGCCTTTATAATATTGAGAAGTAGGGGTAGATATTCTTTAGCTAGCTCACCTGAAATTGACCAATTACTATTTTGTATACCAGAGGCCCTGGTGTAGCCATAAAGATCACTTTTGTTATTAAAACCTTTCAATGAGTTGATCATCATATTTTGCCTAATAATATCCTCGGCTTTACCTTCAACCCCAAGCGTATTGGTGTAACCTAATTCCAGATTACGTGCTAATAACAGATTTAAACGCTCTTCATCTGCTCCTGTGTCCGCCCTTATCGAATCGCCTCGTCCGGCGATGGCAAAATCACTCTTTCTATATTTAAAACTTAAGAAACCCATTTCCTGTTTTATATATTTCTTTAGTGCTCCACCAGACTCTTTGCAAGTAAGCCTGGTTGGCACTTTTTCAATACGAAAATCTACCTTACGAAAAGTTCCCGCATTTTCTGTAGCAAGCTTAAACATATCAATGCTAGCTATAACTTCTTCTGGCGTAAATCTACTTCCTATTTGGGCCTCCAGTACTACGCATCTCTCAAGGAATGCATCCATGTTTCTACTGAATTCAGGATTGGCAATCCGCCAGTTTTTAGATTCCTGTACTATTCTTTGGCCAAAAATCATGCCATAATCTTTGTGGGGAGTAGAGCTTATCGTAGCAAATGCCTGCTCAAATAATGAAGTGATTCCTGCCCCGAAAGCCTCAAGGATGCCAACAGGTAATACAAAAGCATATGGCAAATTAGTAACTATTTCTTTCTTACCGCTGACTCGGTCAACCACTAGCATATCTGCTTTTGGTAGTAATAATCCCGTGATTATTAAAAGCATCCCTGCCGTCTTTAAAAAATAAGTACCAATTCTTCCTGAGTTTGCCGAACTGATTCCCAATAAAGCATAATAACTGGTAGTAATCATTGCCATTAACTTGATCATAGCGTCGGTAAAGTCGTGGCCCATAATCATTTTGATCCCGTTTAAGACATAAAACATAGCATCAAAGTGACCGTATGTGTGTATTGCAAACTGCATTTTTTTACCTTATCTTAGTTTATGGTTTGTTTTTTTAATTACTGACTATCAGCAAATCTACTAAAACCTAGCTGGAATACCTTCTGCTGCTGGGTTAGCCTTTCTTTAACTGCAATAATCATTTGCAATTTCTTCATAGCTTCATATTTTTTATCTCGGAGTAGTAGCTGAACCGCTTCAATATTCTTATTAAAACGTTCAATAGGTGTGTTGTCGAGCTGAGCTGTTTGTAGCTCGTCTACAGCGGTTTTTGCTTCCAGCAACATTTTACGCATGAAGTTAGTTACCATGTCATAACATATGACCTCAATAAACTCTGCATCACCGGCCATATTAACAACACTTTCCTTGTTCTTGAGAGCTAGTTCTATTTCAAAAAGACTAATTATAGGGATTTGAGAATATTCTATTAGTGCCTGCTCTTCGTCAGATAGCTCACCTTTGTTTTTATGAATTTTATCTATAATGCTAGCAAGAGTTACTTCGACCTTGCCATAAAGAGTACCGGTTCTGCTTTCCAATACCTGTTCGCGAGCTACCGGCTTTAGGCATTTTCCATTCTCATCACAAACATATACTTTAACTGTACTGTTACCTGACCCGGGTTTGCCAATATATTGCTCAATTAAATCGTCTTTCTCAATTAATGAAGGTAAAGCCATGATAGTAGCAATTCCTTCATTCTTTTGACCGATGATGCTTCCAGAAATGGACATCATTAATTCTTTCATACCGGTAGGAGCTGCACCATCCCCATGTGACAACGCTTTCCATACTAAATTATAATTATCAGGTAGCATTGACTTTAATTCTGCATCATCCCCAGTCTCACCATAACGATCCGGGTTATCCTGACATTTTTGGGTTGCTTCGAATAAATCGCTACCTCCTCTGGCTAAAGAGGACTTAGCCATACATTTTTGATTCGATGCTGCATTGAATTTACTCATCAACCCATCAGCAATCGCCTTTCCTTGCTCACATTGACCAAATGTTGTACCGTTAATATCACGAGCTACCGTTTCTAAGTAGGACATGATATCCTCACATTGTGGACAAGCAGTTTTAATTGCCATCTTAGCAACATATGCACCTGCACTTGCAGCAACAGCTTTATAATATTCAGCAAATTGACGCCCCTTAATATAACTAAAACCACCCCACCTTAAGTCGAATGATCCTCTACAACCATCCAAAGAAGCACTAGGAAGTTGTATACCAACGGGTTGTAATTCTATAGGTCTTGGGCCACGACTGATAATTGACCCTCCGGTTAGAAAACCCGAACGCTGATCCTCTATTACCCCACCGGCATTTATACTAGTCATAGAACCGCCCCTTTGAGCAAACTTTAAGAAACCATCTAACCCACTGGCGTTAGCACTGAAATTAAATACCAATAACATTATTATCAATATGTAGCTCTTTGCCCTGTTTATATTAACCACTATATCCTCTTGATTTATGCTGCTTACGTTTACCCTGATCGCCTTGTTTCTTTTTAACTGCCAACTCTTGAGAATACTTACTTGCCAGAAGAATATTAGCCTCAAGTTCCGATGTACTGACAACACCTCTTGATACTTCAAACAATAAAAAACCATCTTTTTTGACTGCAACTAATGTAGGAATACTTGTTATTCCAAGGGACTTAGCAATATTGCCGGCCTTACTATCTAAACTTGCTATATCTAGTTGGAAGTGGTGCTGATTCACAAACCTTTTAAGAACAGGGGCGAATTCTCTGCAATAGCGGCAGGATTCATCAGCAAAAAGAAGTAAGTCAAACTCTTTGGCAAATCCTATAATTGCAACAATATTTTGCTCTGCCTCAACCTGCCTTTGTAACTTTACACCAAACACATTAGTGGGATGATTTTGGTTATCTGCTATTTCAGGATTAATAAAATTTGCCATGTCTGATGCATCAACTAAACTAAGTGCTCCATTCCACATCTCCATTTCTATCTTTTTATAGTTAATAACCGCTTGCCGCTTGGCTGATAATGGCGCATCTTGATCAAACCCAACTGCTACCATTTGATTTCTAGCATCATCGAGCTTTTTTTTCCTTGCCTCTATAGAAGCGGCCGCTACAGTAGCGCTGGGAATTTGATAATCTATTTCTGCTTTGTTTGGATTTGTGGACTGTCCTCTTTCAAACCAATAAAAACCCTTATATTGATTTGACTGCTCAAAAAAACTACCCCCCGCATTAGCGTTTGCTGCTATAAGCTGGAAGAAAATAAATAAGCTAGCTAATGTTCTGTTTTTCATATTATTTCAATTGCTCCAGTTCCTGCTTTAACTTGTGCAGTTTATGATGAGCCGCTAAAAGCGGTATATACCAACCACTAGCCTGCCTGCTCAAGTTGTTCTGTACTAAGGGATTCTTTTCAGTTTCTGAAAGCCTATTAAGCCTATTATATTCAGTGCTTGCTCTGTCATACTCTATTTGAGTCACATTAATTTCCTGTTGCTTAGCTACTCTCTTTTGATCAATTACTCTTTTTCGTTCTCTTTCTACCCCAGCAAGTCGCTCCCTCTCTAAAGACGCAAGCCTCTCTTTTTCTAGCCTTTCTAATGTAGCAAGTCTTTCTCTCTCCAGTCTTTCATGCTCTAATTGTGCTAAACGCTCAGCTTCAATTTTTGTTAATCTTTCCCTTTCTAATGCTTCCGCAGCTAGACGTTTTTCTTCCGGAGTTGGACCCATTAAATTTCGATTTACACCCGCTGCCCTATTCTTAGGATGCGCAGGAGTTTCCTTGTCAAATCTAGTTATGCTTTTAAAAGAATCTTTAATGCGAGCTTCAACATCACCAATATCCGGAAGAGCCATTTTTTTGTGTATATCCGCAGCTACTTCAGAAAAATCCATTTTAGAAAAATCAACCCGGCCAAGTTCTTCTAAGGTTAGTCCCCGGCAATTAGGTTTATTACCGCTAGTAAATGTCATACCAAGCTGCTTTCTTGCCTGTACTTGAATGGTTTTCTCAAGTAAATTACCCCAACAACAATGATGATTCTTTTTTCCTATTTTAATTCCAGCTGATTTAATGTCCTCTGAACCAGCAGGCACACATAGGTTTTTTTGACGTTGCTCCGATAATACTTCTTCATCCTTAGTGCATTTAGACCCAAGCTTTTTGCCCCAGCCTTTTGGAAACACTTGGCAGCAATTGCTATAGTCCATACCTTTTTTTGCGCACCTACGACCTACTCCCTCAAAGATTTTAAATCCGGCTTCAGTGTTCTTGCCTTGTGCCAAAGCACCAAGCTGAGACACTGAAGAAACCATCTCCGCATCCATATCATAACTTTTATCAAGACAGTTGCCATCTATACATGGTATGCCCTTGCAGACCAAGCCCTCTTGACCTTCTCTGTCTGCTGTGCTGTATCTAACTGTTTCGGATTCTATATAAGTCGGACTCCAGCGTTTGCAGGAAAACTCTTTTTTAATGTTAATGCAGTTACCCAAACTATCTCGCATTAAGCAATCACGCTGACCCAAAGAGTAACAACGCGCATGCTGAGCACAATCATTCTTACTTGGATAATCACAAATTTTACTATAAGCCCACTCCCAGCAATCACGCGCAACAACAAAACCCTCAACTGTTCTAGTACCACTACTAACACAATGTTTACTCGTATCAGAACATGTATAACTTGAACTAAAACGGCTTCCTGCCATTGATTCTAATGATGTAAAAACAAGTGAAATTACAATTAAGATTGAAATTATGAACAATATATTAGGTAAAAAATATTTCTTCATTGCAAGACGCACCTCTCAGTCCAATCTTCTTTCCATACTTCACAAATGTCGAAGGCCTCACGAAATTGATAAGTAAACTCATACTCATCCCATACCGCTCGCCAACGAGGAAAGCCTTCATTAATGTTGCCTATACCTCTTCCACCTCCTGGAAAACCAACATGCTCCCCAATCTGCTCAATTGACACATTAAGTTTTGCCGCTATATATGCTCTAGCATCCGCAATTATTGCACCTGGATTATTTTTCCAAATGGAATCGATTTGCGTTTCACCACTTACCTGTTGATGATTAGGTGTAATATGCCAACCCCAGCGTTTGTTTTTCCATTTAACTGCCCAACCCCAATTCATCTTCTCATTGTGTAAGCTATGACCTGGAAATCTAATTGTTTTTGATTGCCACTCCCCAAAGCCTATGCCTTTTTTAGTACAGGTTAGAGACACTGAATCATTACAGTTATATTTATTTCTTGGCTCTTCACAGAAAAATTGATCATAGTCAGTGTTTCTTTGCTCCTCTCTCTTAAGGTCAATATAATAAGTTGGCTCTTTAACCACTGGACCTTTTACCGTTTTACAGTCAATGTTAAGCTCTTTGAGCTTTTTCATTAAATCCCCCATAAGCTCACCTGTTGCTGCGGCAATATCATCAGCATCTCTTTTGTGTAAGCGATTTCCAGACTTGGTATAATCCGGCTCTAATTCATTTTCATCATAAAATCTAAATTCTTCTGACGCCCTTTTACTTCTTCCACTACTATCAAAATCAATTTCTTTAATAGAGTTTAGCTTACTTACTTCAGTTTCAACTCCATCCATACCGGGTATCATTCCCACGGCTTGCTTTGATCCTATAAGGCTAATAGCACTTTCATTTTGTCCTCTCATTTCTCTAAATAAACCTTCCTTATCCTCAATATTGCGATCAAACAAATCAGTGACTTCATTGATGTTGGTTCTCACATGGGCATAAATATGCACATTGATCCCGCAAATAATTAATAACACAATGACTGTTCTCATTTGAGTAAACCTCTAGCTTCACTTGCCATCTCACCATTTTTAGCAAAAAGCTCGAGAGCCGCCTTGATGGTAATTGAGCCAGCTACCTTATCGTGCTTTTTAGAAGCCGTTTTTCCTTCAAAAATCGGAGCTGAGTTAGCCAGCACTATCGCAGGCACACTTGTGATCGTAAAAGCTGTAAATGCTTCATCATCAATCTGCATTGCGCTGCTATCTTCGCTAGAAATCTCCATTATTAAATCAGTTAGCTTATGTATGCTGCAACCAGGCAAACCAATAAACACCAGTACCCCACCATAACGCTTTGCCTCTAGCGCATAGGCTTTAAGTAACTGCTTTGGCATTGAACTTGAGACAAATATTTGCAAAACAGGCCTAGGTTTGAATGCTTTTTCTTTCAATTTTGGATCAAATCCAGGTTGATTGATTATTTCTTTAAAATTATCCATTACCATCCCAGTATCACGCTCAGCAATTCCTCTAGCCCAATCTAAATCGGACTCTTGTGCTAAAGCGATATTGCTTACACTACTAAATAGACCGCTAAAGCTACTAAATATTATTAAGATCAAAATGCGCAACAATTTCGTTTCCTCCATATTACATAACTCCAATCCTGACCATCCTGCGGGTACTCCTTAAATGCAGAATATGCCATATCTGACATTCCCAGCGGCCAACAGCCAACAGGACCAGACGTTGATTTTGGATAAACCATCTGTAGTTTGTATTGTGATTTCTTGATTTTAAGAGCCGTTTGCTTACCGCAGATTTTGCCGTTAACACTCGCATCCGTTGTACTGGTGCTTTGAGCAAGACCAATACGGTGCATTTTGGCCAAAATCCTAGTAGTCAGCAAGGAACTATTCTGCACTCCACCAACATTATCCGCATTAGATCCACCCCATGGATACATATTGCCCCAGCACCCACTACACCAAAATAAATTATCACTTGCCGTATCAACAGTAGCAGCGGCGCAATCGATAACGCATGCTGATTGTGCTATTGGGTTAGCAAATAAAAATACTTCAGGATTAAGCAGAGTCTGGAGCTTTTCATCATTCCAGGTAGGATCAAGCTCAGATAAATAAGCAACGTCAAACGCGGCTTGCTCAAGACAGATAAGATCAGTAATTAATTCAAGCCAATAAATTAGTGGATAGATATAATAATGCAAATGGTAAAAACTGTTATGAGCTACCCGTTCATTATATGATCTATTATACGTGCCAGTTTTTCTTATGTCATTTGGTCCTAATTGCAATCCACCAAGCCCAACCATACAATAAGGGGTTCTCGTAATATCTACCATTCTAGCCGGCTCCCAAAATCCCAAAGAAATACCTGGAACTGGAATCGGCTGGTGCCCTTTACTACAGGCACATAATGGTGAGCTAGGATTTTTAGTATCTCTTTTTGCCGGGGAGCCGCCCGCACCAAACTTCAAATCACCAATCGAAATAGGCAACAGACATGACCAGTATATATCGCTGATTGGGTTGACAAAACGACCCTTGCAAGTTACGCTACCATTCGCTGAAATAGGCATTAATATGACTAGGGTTAGCATAAGTATCTGCTTAATTATGTTTTGCAGAGGAAGTGGCTGGTATATGGAGTGTCTCCGCCAAGATTCTGCTCCTAATACCAGCTGATGCTGGTTTTGTTTCATTTTGCTTTCATACCCTCATCTAGCAAATTAACTACCAACTTAACAACTATTTCTTTTTGCATAATATTCTCCTATTAGTTTGTTAAATTAATCTCATTAATGCGTATTTTTAGCCCATCTTGAACAGCTACTGCTGGACTATGTTTAATACCAAACTTATTAGTCAGTGATCCTTGCTGATCAAAATATATACTCAGGCCTAGCTCTTTTTCTAGCTCGAGCGGCGAACCACCTACCAATATTATCCTGTCTTCAACCGGCTCTCTTTGCTCTGGGAGAGGGTTATTAAGCTCAGTTTTTAACCACTTCACCTGATCTTTTTCTCTGCTATCGATAAAAAATAAGCGTCTGTTTAAATCCATATGTTCCAATGGGTTTATAGTTGTTCCAGCCTTATGTAATATTTTGCCGCACGGCAATACGGCGTCCTCATCCAACACATAGGTTGGGTCATAATAGAAAATATGGTTTTTAACAGCCGGTTTAACATTTTCTACCGCAGATGGGTTATGAATCCGCTCTTTAGCTACTCGCTCCATTTTTTGTTTTTCTTTTTCCATATCAACACCTTGTAACCTCTCATGTAACATCTGTAAAAATGGTTGCTCCATTATCTGATGTGTATGATCCTTTGTACCAAAATCCTTGGCGTTAGCTGACCACGTAGCTAGAATTGCCGTACTTAAAATTATTAGTTGATTATTTAACATCATCTTTTCAAAATATTTTTTTTAATTCTTCCTTTGTAACCGTAGAAAAAACTTTCCGGGATGATAATTTTTTCTTTTTACTATTCATTATTTTTACTCACTTTTAAGCTATTCAGGATTTCACTATGTACTTCTTGTGATATAGACTTAAGACCTTTGCCGTATATAGTTTTTTCAGATATTAAAACGATATTGTGTTTATTTGTCCTCTTGGCTTGTAGCTCTTCTATTATCTTAATTGCCTTTTCTGGCTCTCCTAAAAACAGTTGCCTATTAGATAAATCTTGAGCTTGCAATCTTGCTTTCTCTAATTCCATCAATTCACTTTGAGAGATATAGCTAATAGTGATTTCTTGCTGCAAAAAATAACGTTGCAGAGCGATACCTAGTACAAAGCTAATCACAAGCATTGCAATTAAAATTAGTTTATTGTTTGGTTTTGCTATATCAGTCATATTACCTATCTTTACTTCCTTGCTTTTTTTTCATTAGGTTCTCAATTGCCTCCTCGATCGGTACCCCTTGCTTCTCTTGTGCCTGAAGAAAACTAAAATCTGTAGCTTCAGTAGAGAAAATCGTACTACTAAGAGGGTCTAACATTAAACGACCAACAACATCCGTGCCGGAAGACGACAGTAACATTTCAGAGTATTCTCCTCTTTCAAACGACAAAGATTTCAGTAACGGTACTTTATGTTTAAACTCAGAATGAGCTTCAAAATCAGTAAATGAATTTGGGGGCAAAATAACTTTCCAAGCACTATTTTCAAATATTGCTTTTCTATGGTTATTGTTTTCTTGATTAGTTCCTGCTGTCTGTAAATCTGCAAAGCATTGAGTACAGATAACTAAACTGCCACCATATCTTCTAAAATTTCTAACGCTTGCAGCAAAAAATGCAGCCGTGTGTTCAAGCAGCATCCACGCCTCATCAACAATAACCATGAATTTCTGTGATCTGTTTCCCGTTAAAAATTGACTTGTTAACTGCATTAGCAAAGATTGAAGAAGGGGGTTTCCACGAAAGGGGGCGAATTTTTTCCTAACCTATCTCAATGACTTTGTACATAAGGCTTGTAGAGGGTTAGTAAGTCGTAAATTTTGAAGGTAGCAGTTCCTTGTATCCCTTAATACATAAGCTGTTCAAGGAATTAAGTTTTTTCATTAACTTTTAGGTAAGGAGTTCTTCACATTTGATGGAGTTATTATAATAGCTCTTCGTTAGTTGCACGATAATACACAGAGCGCGTGATGCCTACTATTTGACAGATTTTAGTCACTGAAAATTCCTTTGTTTTTGTCAGCAATCTCAGTGTTTTTAGTTTATCTGGAGTTAAAGCTCTTGGTCTGCCACCGGTTCTACCTTTACTTCGAGCAACATCCAATCCAGCTTTTACACGTTCAGTAATGAGGACTCGCTCCATTTCAGCAAAAGCTGCGCACATGCTAAATAAAACCATTCCCATCGGGGTTGTTGTGTCAATATTGTTTTCTAGAGAATTAAATTCGATTCCTTGATTTTTAAAATTATTTATCAGATCGATTAGTTTCGACATTCTTCTCCCTAAACGATCTAATCTAACAACACAAATTGTATCGCCTTTTCTTATTTTGCTTAAAAGAAGATTTAGCTGCGACCGGTCATCTTTGCTTCCTGAAACTTTTTCTTGAAAAATTTCATCACAACCAGCTTTTGTTAATTTTTGTATTTGCACTTCTAAGCTTTGGTCATTTTTTGAGACCCTGGCATAACCAAATTTCATTGTTTTATCTTTTTGATTAAAATTATTTAAAAATTCTGTTCCAATAAGCAAAATGATAGGGTAGTTTTTTATAAAGTCTACTGGTATTATTTTTGGAGCAGATTTTTTGAGTAATCGGTTTCTAAAATATGCTATAATTTTGGGACACCGTAAACAGTTGTTTTTGGAATAGTGAATTATGACAAGATTACATATTTTATCAAATGACGATTTTGATCGTTTATACAAAATCCCTCAATTAACTAATGAAGAACGTCAATTAATTTTTGAGTTAGATGAAAATGATAAGAGTTATTTAAATCAAATTAATACCATCCCTGCTAAAATTAATTATATTTTACATTTAGGATATTTCAGAATATCTCAATATTTTTTTTCTTTTAATTTTCAAGATGTAAAAGAAGATGTGAAATTTATTCTAAAGACTTATTTCCCAGAAAATAAGTTTCCTGACAAACAAATCGGTAGTCGTAAGTACTATGAAAATCGCAAAGCCATTCTCAGTAAATATGAAATGATTTTATACTCAAAGCAATACGAAAAGCAATTATCTGATTATCTAAAATTCTTGGTTATACAGCATGCTGTTCCTAAGTATCTATTTGATTCTCTTTTAGATTATTGTCATCGACATAAAATTATTAGACCATCTTATTCAGTATTACAAGGATTGGTTTCTACCGCGCTACAAAAAGAACGATCCAGACTTAACAATAAGCTTTACACACTAATGGATAATCATTTACGCAAATCTTTAGATGAATTACTAGAAAAAAATGATTTATTTTATCAATTAACCAGTATCAAGAAAGAACAAAAAGATTTTTCTACTCATGAAATCAGAGAAACAGTAGAAAAAAATAAGCTGATCAATAGCATCTACTATGCTTCAATCGAGATTATCAAGCAGCTTAAAATCTCGGAACAAAATATTGCCTATTATGCAGATTTAGCTATGCAATATACGGTGCATGATCTACAAAGTTTTAAACAAATAAATCTCTCTAGATTGTACTTACTATGTTACGTTTATTATCGCTTTCTGAAGATTAATGATCATCTAATTTTTAGCTTTATGCACAAAATAAACGGCTATATTAATGATGCCGATATTTACCAAAAAGATTCAATTTATAAGGCAGAAATATCTGACCAAGAACATCGTAATATTGCTGCTAATATTTTATCATTACATACAAATAAAAAGGTTGCAGATACCGAGCTTCGCAAAGCATCTTTTGCTATTGTCCCAGAAGATCAGTTTCCACAGTTTATTCAAAACATCAGAACACCACATTTGACTCCAGATTATTATAGATGGCAATATTATAAAGATAAAAGTCATGCTATTAAGCAAAACATCAGACTAACTTTTAAGACATTGAAATTTCAAACCTCACTTTCATCGCTTGAAAAGGCTATTTCTTTCTTATTGGATCATTTTAATAACAATAAATCCTTCAGCGATCATAAGTTTGAAGACATACCAATTGAATTTATTCCTCCAGCATTAAAACGTTATGTAATCCTTAAAATTACCCAAGGAGGTTCCAAAAAGAAAATCAAAATTGTTGACCCTGACTGTTATGAATTTATGATATATATGTGCATCCAGAAGGGAATTCAAAATGGTGTTGTGACTATTAAAGATAGTCTGAGCTACAAATCACTTAATGATGAATTAATTTCAAATGCAGATTGGCTAACCGATAAAGAACAGATGATGCTTGATTCAGAGAATCACTTAATATCCCTTGATATAGAGCAGATATTGAATAATTTTAAGATGTTATTAAATAATCGTTATGGTGAGATCAATCAAAATATTGAATCTGGTATCAATAATAAAATTAAGATCAAATATAATAAAAAAGGCGAAATATTACATTGGACGTTACCCTACAAAAAAAGAGATGATAGCGTAAATAATGAATTTTTTGACACCCTAAATATTGCTAATATTGGTCAAATTATTAAATTTACTAACCATCATACTAATTTTCTCAAGTATTTTACCCACCTGCTACCAACTAATAGCAAAAACAAACCAGAAGACTCATTCATTGCCGCATGTGTAGTTGCCAAAGGTACTGGTATTGATATTCATAAAATGAAAGATATTAGTGATATAAAGGAGCAGGATCTAATTTCTACCTACCATAATTTTATCCGTCATAAAACAATAACTGGTTCAAGTGATAAAATAATGAACGATATTGCGAAATTACCCATATTTTCAAAATATACTTTGGCTGATTACGGAATCCATGCCAGCGTTGATGGACAGAAATTAGAGACAAAATATAACATTATTAAAGCTAGATATTCATCGAAATATTATGGACTTGGTAAGGGAATTTCTGCATATACATTGTTTGCTAATTGCTTACCTTTATGTACCAAGATTATTGGTGCCAACGAACATGAAAGTCAGTATCTCTTGGACATTTTAGAGAGCAACACCAGTGATATTGAAATCAGTGGTGTATCTGGTGATATGCATAGTATTAATCGGGTGAACTTTATCTTACTTTATATGTTTTGCTACAAATTTATGCCAAGATTTACGAAACTTGATAAAAAAGCTAGTAAGAATTTAGTTAGTTTTGATGATCCCAAAGGCAAGAAGTATGATAAATATATAATCAAACCTAGTAGTAGGATCAATGAGGCTTTGATATTGAAGGAAAAAGATAATATTTTGAGAATTATTGTAACACTTGCACTCAAAAAAAATACCCAGGCAAATATTGTAAAAAAACTAGCATCGTACAAGTCAAATGACACACTAAAAGCTTTAATTGAATTAAACAAAATAGTTATGAGCCTTTATATGCTAGATTATATCGATGATGAAGGAATGCGTAAATGCGTACATCGTTCTTTAAATCGCGGTGAATCCTATCACCAATTAAGGTCAGCGATCGCCAAGGTTAGTGGCAGAAAACTAATTGGTAAAACTGAGATAGAACTTATCATTAATAATGAATGTGCTAGGCTAATAGCTATATGTATAATATTCTACAATGCCTCTCTACTCTCAGGGATATATGAGCATTTTCGAAAACGCAACATGCTCAAAGAGTGCGCTAAAATTATAAGATTATCCCCCATAGCATGGATTCATATTAATTTGATTGGTAAATATGAATTTAGTACTAACGTAATATTGCTGGATCTCGATAGTGTAGTCAAAGAATTAGTCAGTAGCTTTAAATAAAAATCAGCAAAGTAACAAAAAAAACTTGCATTTACCATATATACGCTGCTAACATAGGCCTATGTTAGCAGCAAAGGAGATAAATTCTGACCAGCAATAATGAGTCAATTCTTCTTGGGTCCTATATTTCTTCCAAGTTAATTTCAAAAGAATCATTCACCGAAATACTCGAAACTAAAACTTTAGAATTTGATGTTTTGATTGTCTAATAGATTACAAAATACCTACCTAAAAGTTAATGAAAAAACCTAATTCCTTGAACAGATTATGTATTAAGGGATACAAGGAACTGCTACCTTCAAAATTTACAACTTACTAACCCTCTACAAGCCTTATGTACAAAGGCATTGAGATAGGTTAGGAAAAAATTCGCCCCCTTTCGTGGAAACCCCCAAGAAGGTAAATGTCTCAATTGTAAGCAAGTAATCAATCTAGAGACAGACTGGGATGTGCATCATATCATTCCAAACTCAAAAGGTGGAGATAATAGGAGCTCAAATTTGATGATGTTACACATCAATTGTCATAAACAAATTCATAATCTGAGGTTCAAAGGTTGAAGCTGGCTCTAAATAAATTGGGCTTAAAGAGGCTTGAGCCGTATGATGGGAAACTATCATGTACGGTTCTTAGGGGACGGAGGAAATGGTAACATTTTCTCTGTTACCCGGCGTAGTAGGTACGGCAAACGAGGTGGCTATAAAATTATTTTTTGTGATAGTGAATTAGAGGTTAATAGTGCTTTGCAAGTGATTGAAAAAAGAAGACGGGCAAGAGGATATAAATTGACCGAATAAGTGGCTAGTTGTTATGGAAGCTATGGAAGGCGGGTGCAACCGCCCTCCCGTGGTTTTAGATGTATTGTTGTCCAGTGCGATTCGTAAGCGACTGATAATTTAGAGTATTTTTTTGATTTTAGAATATACGCTTGCAAGCTGGGTTCTTAAATCACCGCTGCTTTTACAGGTAATCCCCATGCGATCATACATGGGGACTATCTCAAGCTCGCCTAATACGTGATGAGGGTTATTAAAAAAATACTCATTTATCGGTTTGCTATGTTCACCAATCTTTTTTTGTCTGGTAGCTTGCCATTCGTGAGTTTTATCGGTTCTTTGCAAGAATACTAAATCAACGGTAATTTTTGCATCGGCAAATAAATTATCAGGCAAGCGATAAGCAAGTATTAGATTTACTCCTGATGCGTTGATAATATCCCGCGCATGCTCTTTTGTATTGTCTAGGAAAAATTGCGGCAGTATCATTGCTATAATTCCTTTATCTCTTAGCATTTTTGCGGATTTGGCAACAAACCAATGATGAATTATTAAATGTGATAAGTCGGGATTAAAAATATCATTTACGCTGCTGTGACCGTATGGCGGGTTGCCGATAATTAGGTCGTATCTATTGTCGTTGCAGCAGAAATTCTCAAAACCCGTATTGATAATGTTAATATTGCCGTGCAATTTGCTAAATAGCTTGCAGCTGGAATTATCAAGCTCTATTGCGTCTATATTTGCGTTTTTTGCTATTATTTGCGGCATGTGGTTAAAAAATATCCCTGTGCCTGCGGAAGGCTCTAATATATTACAACTTTTACCGCTTCCGTCTGATTGTAAACCGTGAAACCCCATACGCATCAAAGCTGACCACATAAACCTTACCAGTAGCTCTGGCGTATAGTACGCACTATTTACAGTCTTTTTAAGGGAGCTAATCTCATCATCGGTTAGGCAACCTTTTAATTGCCTGTAAATTGATGGGGTAAAAATAGCGTCACGGAGTCCTCCCCAGCCGCTGTAAGTGTTTAAGACTTCTCTTTTTTGTTCTTCGCTGATAGCGGAGTCGTTATTTGACAATAGTTTTAATACTTCAAGATTTTTTTCTATCCGAGTGTTTTGTATTTGTTTTTTTGACATTTCAATACTCATATTTTAATTTAATTTATTGTTTAAAGTGCAAATGTTTATTGTGCGTGGTCAATAGCCTCTAGGACTTTTTGGGTTAAATTTTTTCCTACTACATATTCAAAATAATCAAAGTCTAAAAATAAGTAGCTGCGTTCATCAATTGTATGATCTGTTAAAGCTTGGTAGGTGTCCAATCGCGGTGAAAAATCCATGCCACAACCTGATAATGCAAGCAGGTTTAATTCATGATGCGTAAAAGGGGTTAAGCTGCATTCCAAGGCTATCTCTTCATTGAATATCAGCGGCTGAAAATATGTAGGGTAATAATTAATGTTTTCTAAAAATAAATTACTGATTTGCTCTTTGAGATCATCATCGTTTTTATAGTCTAAATCATCGGAATAGTGCTTTAGGAATAAATGATAATTGCATCCAAGCATTTCATCTAAGAGATAATCGTAGTCTAAACCTAGATGTTTGTGTTTTGTAAAAAACGACTCCATATAAAGACCGCTATTGTAGTAATTAGTCATGTTAATACCTCGTATTAAAAGTTAAAAATCCGCAGCTACCTTAGCCACAAATGAAAGCAAAGCTTTA